>ENA-UAYF01000926-UAYF01000926.1-human-gut-metagenome-genome-assembly--contig:-NODE-926-length-13759-cov-5.299256_pt1 | contig 13759 bp, 15 predicted proteins | sample MGYA00244017_ERZ654600 | MGnify/ENA primary metagenome ERZ654600 (study PRJEB26926, sample SAMN06164490) | human gut metagenome | biome: ENVO:00009003; feature: ENVO:2100002; material: ENVO:00002003... | reverse complement strand
TAAGAGACAGGTACATTCCCTGCCCCGAAAGCGACCCGGACGGCCCCACCCAGGTGCTGTTTTCCTCGCTCGAGTACGACGACTACGTCGGCCGCATGGGCACCGGGCGCATTGAACGCGGCACCGTAAAGCCGAACACGCCTTATGTGCTCTGCCGCCAGGACGGTACGACTGAAAACGTTAAATTCACAAAAATTTACCAGTTTGAGGGCTTAAAGCATGTGGAAGTGGCCGAGGCGCAGGCCGGCGACATTATCTGCGCGGCCGGCATTGCCGACCTCAACATCGGCGAAACGGTATGCGACCCCGAGCATGTGGAAGCGCTGCCGTTTGTCAAGATCGACGAACCGACCATCTCCATGAATTTCATGGTCAACGACTCGCCGTTTGCGGGGCGCGAGGGCAAATACGTTACCTCACGCAACCTGCGCGACCGCCTGTTCAAAGAGGTGGAGACGAACGTTTCGCTGCGCGTGGAAGAAACCGATACGACCGACACGTTCAAAGTTTCCGGCCGCGGCGAGCTGCACCTTTCCATTTTGATTGAAAACATGCGGCGCGAGAACTACGAGTTCCAGGTATCGCGCCCGAAAGTTATTTTGAAAAAAGACGAAAACGGCAAAACGCTGGAACCGATGGAACTGGCCATCATCGAAGTGCCCGAAGAGTATGTCGGCACGGTGATCGAAAAACTCTGCTCGCGCAAGGGCGAGATGGAGAACATGGACACGCGCACGACCGGCATGACCCACCTGGAGATCAAGATCCCCTCGCGCGGGCTGATCGGCTACCGTTCTGAATTTCTGACCGACACGAACGGCAACGGCATCATGAACCAGCTGTTCGTGGGCTACGAGCCCTACAAGGGCGACATTTCGACCCGCAACCAGGGCTCCATCATTGCGCACGAAACCGGCACCGCGACCGGCTACGGCCTTTGGAACACGCAGGACCGCGGCAAACTGTTCATCGCCCCGGGCGCAGAAGTATACGAGGGCATGATCGTCGGCGAATGCGCCAAAAACGAGGACATCGTCTGCAACGTGTGCAAAAAGAAACACGCCACAAACACGCGTGCCTCCGGCTCTGACGAAGCGTTAAAGCTGGTGCCGCCCACGGTGCTGAGCCTGGAGCAGAGCATGGAATTTCTGGCCGACGACGAGCTGCTGGAGGTCACGCCGAAGTCCATTCGCCTGCGCAAAATGATCCTGGCGAAAGACCAGAGAATGAAAAGCAAATTCGGCAAAAAATAAATAAAAGCAAAAACCGAAAGGGGATGTGTATATGGCAAACGGGCTTTATATCCACATCCCCTTTTGTGCGTCCAAATGCCCGTACTGCGACTTCTTTTCCGGCCGGGGAACACCGGACGACGCCAAAAGCTACGGCGAAACCGTTTTGCGCCTGATGCAGGACTACCCTCGCCTGACGTTTGACACCGTTTATTTCGGCGGCGGCACGCCGTCGTGCATGGACGCCGGCATTTTGGAAAACATTTTAAACGGCGCGAAAAGGCAGTTCTCGATTTTGCCGCAAAGCGAGATCACGGTGGAGTGCAACCCGGCAAGCAATTTGCAGACGCTGGCGCCCCGCTACGCAGAAATGGGCATGAACCGCATTTCCCTGGGGCTGCAAAGCGCGGTAGATGCAGAGCGGCGCGCGCTTGGCCGGCTGGCAGGCGCAAAAGAGATCGAAGACGGCGTGCGGCTTTTTCAGAAAGCCGGCATAAATAACATCAGCGTGGACCTGATGCTGGGCATTCCGCAGCAAACGCCTAAAAGCCTGCAGACCTCGCTCGAATTTATAGACAGTCTTGGCGTCTGCCACGTCAGTGCCTACATGCTGAAAATCGAGCCGGGCACCAAGTTTGACGAGCTGCAAAAACAGGGCAAACTGACACTGCCGGACGAGGACACGGTGTGCGACATGTACCTGCAGACCGTGGAATTTTTAGAGGCGCACGGCCTGGCGCAATACGAAATTTCCAACTTTGCACGCCCCGGCCGGGAAAGCCGCCACAATTTAAAGTACTGGACACTGGAGGACTACCTGGGCCTTGGGCCGACCGCGCACTCGCTGCTTCACGGGCGGCGGTTTTACTACGACGAGGAAATGCGCCTGTGCGACGAGGGCCCGGGCGGCGGAGAGGACGAGCGGCTGATGCTTGGCCTGCGGCTGAAACAGGGCGTGCCGCGGGAATGGATCCCGGCGAACATAAGCCTTTACCTGAAAAACGGTTTTATGGCAGAAAACGGCAAAAATGTTCATTTTACGCCAAAAGGCATGCTTATTTCCAATGCCATTCTGGCGGAATGGATCGGCTGAAAACGGGCATAATAACACGGAAAGGAGTGTTTGAAATGCCCGACATGTTCAATTTTTCCGATGAAATGAAAAACTACTTCAATACCCTGCCGAAAGCCGTGCAGGAGGCTATGATGCAGTCCGGCGTGCAGATCAGCAACGTCGCCGACATGCAGGCGCTGGTGCAGAATTTGCAGGGCGGCAACGGCGCGCAATGAAGAAGTACAAAATCACAAAAGGCAATGAAAAAGTGCTGAACCGTTACGGCCTTTTCATGCAAAACGCCGTAACTGCCCCGGACGCGCGCACACAAATCACAAAAAGCGTGATACCGGACGAAACGAACGTGGAAGCCGCCCGCGACTGGCAGCAGGAAGGCGAACAGTAAAAAGCAAGGTAAAAAACAGCAACCGGCGCAGCCCAAAAGGGCTGCGCATTTTTTGCAAAACGCTTTACACATTGTTTATTCTTTTCCCAAACAAAATTCTTTACAACAAAAGCGCGGTATGCTAAGATGAACTTGCGACACAGTTGAATACCTCCCGGACAGGCATACTTTTGGCAAAAACGTATGCCTTGACACTTCCTGCCCTGGGAAAACTGTGTCGCGACAGAGTCTTGGCTGCGTTTTTCGTGCGCAGCTTCGGCTGCGCATTTTTTATGGAGGAGAATTTATGGAACTGACCCTGACCGACATTTACAAAAGCTTCGGCCAAAAAGAGGTGTTAAAAGGCATCAGCCTGCGTGCCGCAGGCGGCAAAGCGTTTGGCCTGCTTGGGCGAAACGGCGCCGGCAAAACAACGACCATCCGCATTATGATGAACGTGTTTTCCGCCGACAGCGGACAGGTCTGCCTGGACGGCAAACCGGCCGATTACAGCAAAATCCGCTTTGGCTACCTGCCTGAGGAACGCGGGCTGTACCCGAAAAAGAAAATCATCGACCAGCTGACCTATTTTGCTGAGCTGAACGGCATGAAACACAAAGACGCGGTGCGCACCGTGGACGCGTGGCTGGAAAAGCTTGGCATGCAGGAGCACCGAAACAAACGGCTGGACACACTTTCCAAGGGCAACCAGCAGAAGATCCAGCTGATCACGGCGCTGGCGCACGACCCGCAGATCGTCATTTTAGACGAGCCATTCTCCGGCCTTGACCCGGTCAACGCCATGCTGCTGGAGGACGTCGTGAAAGAGGAGATCCAAAAGGGCAAGATCGTGCTGTTTTCCAGCCACCAGATGAACTACATTGAAGAATTCTGCGATGAGATCGCCATTTTAAACGGCGGCAAAGTCGTTCTGAGCGGAAATCTGGCCGACATCAAGCGCGCATACCCGCGCAACAAACTGATCGTGCGTTCACTGCAGACGGCAGAAATCGAAAAGCAATTTGCCGCACAGTGCAGCCGCACAGAGGACGGCGCGCTTTTGCTGGCCCTGCGCGACCCGAACGAAAAAGCACAGACCATGCAGGCGCTGACCGAGCAGTTTGACATAGACGAGATCAAGGTATTTGAACCGTCATTAAACGATATTTTCGTGCAGTACACAAAAGAGCAGATATAGGAGGAGACCATGCGCCAGTTTGGAACGATTTTAAAATTTGAACTGAAATACTATTTTAAAAACAAGGCGTTTGTGGGCATTACGGTGTTTTTGATCGTCGCCATTGCCGCCGTAATGTTCTTTCCGCGTATTGCGGCAGCCGTGCAAACGGATAGCGGCAGCACCGGCACACAGGAAAAAACGGTGATGCTGGTGGCGGCCAAAGACGACGCCACAGCCGCTTCGGTACAGGCGGCGTTTGCCGCGGCGTTTGCGGACTATGATGTGCAGACCGCCACAGCCGACACACAGGCGCTGAAAAGTGCTGTCACTTCCGGCGACGCCGAATGCGCGTTTTACATAGAAAGCCCGATGCAGTACACCTACTATGTCAACAACCTTTCGATGTACGACGCAAAAACGGCTACAGCCGACAGTGTGCTGCAAAACCTGTACCGCCTGCAGGCCATGCAGACAGGCGGCCTTTCTGCCGATGCAGCACAGCAGATTTTGACCGCCGAGATCACGCACACGACCGAAAGTCTGGGCAAGGACCAGACGCAGAACTTTTTTTACACCTACATTATGATCTTTGCGCTTTACATGCTGATCATGATGTACGGCCAGATGGTGGCCACGAACGTGGCGACCGAAAAAAGCTCGCGCGCCATGGAGCTGCTCATCACCAGCGCCAAGCCGACCAGCATGATGTTCGGCAAAGTCATTGCTTCCTGTATGGCCGGGCTGTTTCAGCTGGCGGCCGTATTCGGCTGCGCCTTTGTGTGCTACAATGCCAACAAAGCGTACTGGGGCGGCGATTCCGTTGCACAGTCGCTGTTTGCCATACCGGGCGATCTGCTTGCCTACATGCTGATCTTTTTCGTGCTGGGCTTTTTCATTTACGCTTTTCTGTACGGTGCGATCGGTTCCACCGCCTCCAAGCTGGAGGACATCAACACCTCCGTCATGCCGCTTACGCTGCTGTTTGTGGCAGCCTTTGTGGTGGTGATCACCGCCATGTTCGGTGATTCGGTGGACAGCACATTGATGAAGGTCTGCTCGTTCGTGCCGTTTACCTCTCCGATCGCGATGTTTACGCGCATTGCCATGAGCACCGTGCCGGTCTACGAGATCTGGATCTCGATCGCCATTCTTGTGGCCTCGGTCATCGGCATCGGCGTGCTTTCGGCAAAAATCTACCGCGTAGGCGTGCTGCTGTACGGCACGCCGCCGAAAATCAGCGCCATTATCAAAGCTGTGAAAAACAGCAAATAAGCAAAAGGCAGCAGCCCTGTGAGCTGCTGCCTTTTCATTTTAAATTAAAATCGATTGGACAAATCAGTCCAGCAGGTACTGCACCGTCTGCACTTCCTGCCCGTGGCGGTAATACACACGCGGCACACGGCGCGCAATGCGGCAGGCCATTTCATAGTTAAAGCTGTGCGCGGCGTTTGCGACCTCTTCCATAGAGATCGCCGCCTGCCCCTGCTTGCCGATCAGGACCGCCTCGGTATCGGCCGAGACGTCCGGGATGCCGGTCACGTCGATCATGAACTGATCCATGCAGACACGCCCGACGATCGGCGCATACTGCCCGTTTACAAGCACGCGGCCAATGCCCGACAGGCAGCGCGGATAGCCGTCGGCATAACCGACCGGCACGGTGGCGATCACCCGTTCACCGGGCGTGGTATAGGTGCCGCCGTAGCTGACCTCGCGCCCGGGCGGCAGCTGCTTCACATAGGAAATGCGCGCCGTCCACTGCATGGCGGGCTGCAGAGCCAAAATCGTGTGATCCACCTCGTCGCTGGGGTAAAGGCCGTATGTAATAATGCCGCTGCGCACCATTTGAAAACGCTCGTCAAAGTTCATGATACCGGCCGAATTGCTCAAATGCGCGATTTTTGGCTGAATGCCGCGCGCTTTTAACATGGCCAGGAACTGCACAAAACGCTCGGTCTGGGCGTGCGACTTGGTCAGGTCTTTTTCGTCAGCCGTCGCGTAGTGCGAAAAAATGCCCTCGGCATAGATGCCGGGCAGCTGCACGATCTGGGCACAAAGGTCGGCATCTGCCTCAGTGACCTGCAGACCGATGCGGCTCATGCCGGTATCGACTGCAAAGTGAAAGGCAGCGCGCTTGTGCTGCCCTGCGGCTGCGTCAGACAGCGCACGGGCATTGTCCAGCGTAAAAATTGCCGGGATCAGACCGTACTCCACGGCGGCCGGCATGTCAGCATTGTCAGTGTAGCCAAGCAGCAGCACCGGGTTTTCGATACCGGCGCGGCGCAGTTCAATGCCCTCTTCAATACAAGCAACACCAAAATAGTCGCAGGAGTCCTTTAAAAACGAAGCGAGCGGCACGGCGCCGTGGCCGTAAGCGTCGGCCTTGATGACCGCCAGCAGACGCACACCGTCCGGCAGCCGGCGGCGCACCTCGGCCAGATTGTGTTCGATCGCATCCAGATCAATATGAACAGCTGTTCTATGAAAAGACATAATATCACCCATCGCAAAATGCGTAAAAATCCATTCGCGCCGCAACCGGCGCCAGTAATTTATTTTAATACCATTTTGCCGCTGTGTAAACACCAAAAAGAAAAAAGTTGCAAAAAAGAAGAGCGGGGCCGTTAACACAGCCCCGCTCCCCTCTCTGTTTATAACAAACTGTAGGAGGACAATTCTTACACGGTTGCGGCTCCGCGTAAGAAATTGTTCGGTACACATCCGTACCGTATCTGCATTATATAGCAGTTTGAACAGTTTGTCAAGCTTCTTTTTTAAAAATTTTGTACTCTTTTTCTCTGTGCACGCACCCATTCCCCTCACACTTATATATTTTCAGAAAGTCATACATAGTACCATTATATTCCCCAAAGATTGACATAGAACATTTGTTCTACTAATATAAAGTTCGGAAGCTGCCACTCACTTCCGAATTCAGGAAAGGGACGGGCCAAAATGACGATTACAGAACTTGCAAAAGAGTACAAAAAGCAGTACGAACTGCTGAGCGCCAAAATTGAAGGGCTGCGGCCGCTTTTGGTTGTTTACAGCGGCGAAGACCTGTTTCGGCTGCGCAAAAAGATCCGCATTTACTATGACATGGCGCTGGAATGCCGCCGCACCTGGCGAATGCTGGAAGGCTATTACGACGACGGTGACCGGGCATGAACACCGCCTACGACATTGCGCTGGAGAATGAAAGCCTGCAGGCATACGGCAAAACACTGGACTGGCACAGTGATTTTCGGCAGCGTGTGCTCGACCCGACGCTGCAGCAAATCATAAAAAATGAGCTGACCAAACGCCAGCAGGAATGTATTTACCTGGTCGTTTTCAAAAACATGTCGCAGTACCAGGCCGCGCGGTTTCTGGGGCTTTCGCAGCCCACCGTGAACCAACACCTGCGCCTGGCCATGAAAAAAATGCACACCATTTTAAACTACTGTGAAAACACGGCGCAAAAGAGCCAGGAATTTTACGCCGGACTCTAAAGGCGCTGCAGCAGCGCCTTTTTGATTTTTTAACTATAGAAAACCAAGGGCTGTTATGGTATAATGATTTTGCGAAACGGCTGCAAAATCCGGGATCGAAACCGCTTTGCAAACACCGTATCATCTATTTGCCCAACGCTTTGCATCCGGCATAAAAACGCGGTTTCTGTCTGTGCTGCGTACAAAAGCCGCAGCATAGTACAAATAAATCACACACAAAGCCGTCAAGTATCTTTTCGGCAAAAATGAGTCAAAAAAAGCCTATGGATTAAGAATTTATTCCAATGCTTTTTCACAGTGCACAGTATATAATTGGAGTAATAAAATGGAGGTACTGCCTTATGATCCATGTGATTCCGATGCCCCTGTCTGTAAACGAGCTGCCGGGCAAATTCCGCCTGACAAAAGAGAGCGGCTATTATACCGACGAAGCGCTTGCCGGCGCCGTGCGCTTTTATGCCAGAGATTTTGAAAAGGCCTTTGGCGAAGCGCCTGTACAAAAAGAAGACGCTGCCGTGCGTTTTTCGGTGGACACAAAGCTGAAAAATGAAGCTTATACCCTGCACATAGATGAAAACGGCATAAAGGTGCACGCCGGCGACAAAAACGGCGCGCTTTACGCCATTCAGACCCTGCGCCAGCTTGCCGGTTTCGATCTAAAAAGCGGTGTGCAAGCGCTGGACATTGCCTGCGTGCGCATCAGCGACGCACCGCGCTTTGCCTGGCGCGGCCAGAGCTTGGACTGTGCGCGCCACTTTTTCCCGGTTGAAAACATCAAAAAGCTGCTGGACCTGTTCCTGCTGCATAAACTGAACGTTTTTCACTGGCACCTGACTGACGATCAGGGCTGGCGCATTGAAATCAAAAAATATCCGCTTCTGACCGAGGTCGGCTCCAAGCGCAAGGACACACAGCGAACCGGCTGGCGCAAACAAAAAGTCGGCTATGCCGGCGAACCGCACGGCGGTTACTACACGCAGGACGAGATCCGCGACGTGGTGGCCTACGCGGCAGAACGCGGCATTATGGTGGTGCCGGAGATCGACATGCCGGCGCACTTTGCTGCAGCCGAGGCCGCCTACCCCGACCTGGCCTGCCGCCCGCTCAAAACAGAAGTCACCTATTACTTCGGTGCAATGGTGCCGCACAAAGAGCTTGGCTACAAACCCGGCGACAACAGCTGGAACCGCTCCGCCTGCCTGGGCAAAGAGAGCACCTATGAATTCATCTTCAACGTGCTCGACGAGGTTTGCGAGTTGTTCCCGGCGCCGTATTTCCACATCGGCGGCGACGAAGCACCGCGCGACGAGTGGAAAAAATGCCCGCACTGTCAGGAAAAGATCCGTAAAGAAGGCCTGCAATCGGTAGACGACCTGCAGGGCTACTTTAACAACCGCGTAAACGAATACATCAAGAAAAAAGGAAAGCGTCTGATCGGCTGGAACGAGATACTGAGCGCCGGCAACCTGGACCGCTCGGTCATCAGCCAGTACTGGGTGCCGACGCGCGACAAAAATGCCGAAAGGTATGTAAACAGCGGCGGTCAGATGATTTTAAGCCGCCAGACTGCATTTTATTTTGACTACCCGAACGCCGAAGTCACGCTGAAAAACGCCTACAGTTTTACGCCAGCAAAAAGCGGCGTGCGCCCCGAAGCCGAAAAGAACGTGCTGGGCATTGAAAGCGAGCTGTGGACAGAATTCATCCACGACTGGCGCAAGGTGGAATTCAACCTGTTCCCGCGCGTTGCAGCCATGTGCGAAACCGCCTGGACAAGTGAGAGCCAAAAAGACTTTTCCAGCTTTGTGCAGCGGCTTGACCAATATGAAAAAATACTGGGCGCGCTGCATGTGCACTACGCACCGCGCGCATATACCGTTAACCCCGGTCTGGTCAAACGCGCCAAATACATGTGCAAATTTTTCTGGAGCAATCCCTACGCCGAACTGGAAGACGCCGAAAAAGAAATGTAAAGAGAACCGCTGCATTTTACGATTGCAAAATGCAGCGGTTTTTATGATAAAAAACGCTTGTTCAAAAACACTTTACTGTGTTTGCAGTACCTGTTCGCGCTTGACACTGCGGTAAAGACGGATGCCCCCGGCAAGATTGTAACAGGTGTACCCGTTTTCCTGTAAAATACAGCAGGCAATATAACTTCTTTGGCCGCTGAAGCAGTGCACATAGACCGGCTTATCCTTCGGCAGCGCATCCAGGTGCTCGCGCAGCGCATCAAGCGGAATGTTCAAAAAGCCGTCGATGGCGTCGGCGGCCGCCTCCGTCTTTGTACGCACATCGAGAAGCGTTACGCTGCCGTCGCGCGGCAAGGCGTCCACATCGTGCCAGTAAAATTGCTGCAGCCGGCCGGCGCGAACATTTTCACCGATAAACCCAAGGTAATTGACCGGGTCCTTTGCACTGGAAAACGGCGGCGCATAGCTGAGTTCCAGCTCGGTAAGGTCAGTAATACCCGCACCAAAACGCATGGCAGCCGACAGCACATCCATGCGCTTATCGACCCCGTCAAATCCCACGATCTGCGCGCCCAAAAGCCGGCCGCTTTCCTTTTCCCACAGCACTTTGATTGACATATTCGTCGATCCGGGGTAATATGTTGCATGGGAGGACGGGTAAGTATACGTTTTGTCGTATGCAATGCCGGCCGCAGCCGCGGCTTTTTCATTTAACCCTACACTGGCCGCCGTCAGGTCAAAAAAGCGCATGATGGCCGTGCCCTGCGTGCCGTGGTAAGCGGAAGAGATACCGCAGATGTTGTCGGCCGCGATCCTGCCCTGGCGGTTGGCCGGGCCGGCCAGGGGCACAAACGTCTCCTGCCCGGTGTAAAAATTTTTGACTGTGACCGCATCGCCGACGGCATAAATATCCGCCTCGCTCGTGTGCATCGCCTCGTCGACAACGATCTGTCCGCGTTCGTTCAGCTGCAATCCGGCTGCGGCTGCAAGCGCGCTTTCCGGGCGGACGCCGACCGAAAGCAAAATCAGATCAGCCGTCACCTTCTGCGCACCGACCCGGGCCGCAAGGCGGCCGTCCGGCTGTTTTTCAATGGCGCTTACCCCGCTGTTCAGAAGCAGGCGCGCACCCTTTTGGCGCACATACTGCTGCACATCGGCCGCCATATCCGCATCAAACGGCGCAATCAGGTGGTCGGCCATTTCAGCCACTGTGACCGAAAGCCCGGCGCGCAGCAGATTTTCGGCCATTTCAAGGCCAATGTACCCGCCGCCGACGATCAGCGCCGACTTTGCGGCGCGGCTTTCCATATAGGCGCGGATGGCATCCGTATCCGGAATGTTGCGCAGGGTAAAAACACCCTCCAGCTCCGCCCCGGGGATCGGCGGACGCACGGGGCTTGCGCCCGGCGAGAGGATCAGCTTATCATAGCTTTCAAGCGTTTCCCCGCCGCTTTCCAGGTCGCGCAGCGTGACCGTTTTGGCCGCCGGGTCGATTTTCACAGCCTCGCAGCGCACGCGCACATCTATATTAAAACGCGTCAGAAAGCTCTGCGGCGTCTGCAGCGTCAGCGCAGAGCGGTCGCGGATCTCGCCGCCGATATAATACGGCAGACCGCAGTTGGCAAACGAAACGTAAGGCCCGCGCTCCACCACAATGATCTTGGCCTGTTCATTCAAACGGCGCAGTCTGGCTGCGGCGGACGCACCGCCGGCCACGCCGCCGATAATCACAACTTTCATAAAGTCACCTCCGAAAGGAATAAGCCTATGGACAAAAAGATTTCTGCACCCTCTATAACCGAAGCACTGCAAAGCGGTTTCCCGTTCTGGCAGAAGCTGCAGGAAAGCGAACGCCAAAAGCTGGCGGCCGGCACCGTTGCCAAGCATTTTCAAAAGGGCGAAAATGTGCACGGCGCAGACGGGCGCTGTACCGGCGCCATACTGGTGCAAAGCGGCGCCATTCGCGTTTACATTATGTCGCAGGAGGGACGCGAGATCACGCTGTACCGCCTGCAAAAAGGGGACGTGTGCGTGCTGTCGGCCTCCTGCGTGCTGCAGTGCATTACTTTTGACGTGCTGGCAGACGCTGAAACAGCGGCAGACTGTCTGGTCATTCCGGGCGCACTTTTCAAAAATGTGACCGACGCAAACGTGTGGGCCAAAAACTACATGCTGGAAACGGCCGTAAAGCGCTTTTCCGACGTAATGTGGGTGATGCAGCAGATTTTGTTTTTCAGTCTGGACAAACGCATTGCCATTTTTCTGGCAAACGAACTGCAAAAAAGCGGCAGCCCGACGCTGCACCTGACCAAAGAGCAGATCGCGCGCGACACCGGCTCGGCCCGCGAGGCCGTTTCCCGGATGCTGAAATATTTTGCTGGAGAAGGCATTTTGACCTCCGGCCGCGGCCGGATCACCATAACAGACCCGGAAAAATTAAAACGATTAACCGTTTAGCATGGCCAGTATGTCGCTTTTCGGCCTTACGCCGACCGCCTGGTTCACGGCGCGGCCGTCGCGCATCACGACCAGAGTGGGGATGCTGGCAATGCCGAAAGTCTGCGCGATCTCCGGTTCATCGTCCACATTGACCTTGCAGACCTTTATATCCGGCCGTTCGGAAGCGATCTCATCGATCACAGGCGAGAGCATGCGGCACGGGCCGCACCAGGCTGCCCAGAAATCTAAAAGGACCGTGGTGTGCGCCTGCAGCACCTCATCGTTAAAGTTGGTTTTTGTAATATGTTTGACAGACATATAAATCTTCCTTTCTGAAATAGATGGTTGAAAAGGCGTTTCCCTTTTCTGACTCTATTATAACCCAAAGCGCAGGCCGTTTCTGTGACAAAGTCACAAAAACGAAAATATTTTTCCGTATTTTCTGCCGGGCACTGCTTTGGGAGTTATTGTATATAAAGCGAAAAAAAGCAAACAAAATAAATACTGCTGAAAACACAAAGCCCCATCTGCACAATAAACAGTGCGGATGGGGCTTTAACAAATACAAACTTTCAAAATTATTACCGGTCAGTTGTGTGGACCGAAAGTGCGGTGCAGGCGGATCTTGGCCTCTTCCACCGTTTCGTCCTCTTCGGTCAGGTATTTGTCTACGAACCGATCTTCCATTTTTGTATAGCCGCCGACCACTGCTTTTTCAATCGTTTCAAAACCATGTGTCAGCGACTGCGCAATTTTTTCATTTGCCTTAACAAGCTTAGATTTTGCCATGATTTCTTCCTTTCTGCCGCTGGAATACGCGGCAAGCACGTTGATGCAGCTGCCGCAAACGGCCGTTTTTAATCTTTAATGCCTTTTGTAAGCGGGATCAGACAAAGCAGGACCGCAATGCCGGCAAGGCCGATCACAATGCCGAGCACCATGTTGCCCCACACCATGCTAAAGCACATGCCGACGCCGAACGCCAACGCACCGACAATGCCGACAAGAATCGTTAAAACGGCTTTGCCGGAAAGGTGCACGGGCGCTTTGTGCTCCATCTTTCTCCAAACGATCACCGTGACCACGGCCAGTACCAAACCGACCACACCCAGCACAATGCCCGGTTTAAATGCGTTCCACTGCGGAATCAGGGCCATGCACATGCCAAGGGCAAAAAGCACACCGCTGATCGTGCCGAGCATCGTTACAACAAGACTGCTTTTTTTCATTGAGCAGCACCTCCAAAAAAATTTTGATTTTATTAAAACAACTGTTGTTGTTTTAATCTAAATATAGTATAATCTATGCGAGGCCGAAAAAGCAATCATCAATTTTCCGACATTTGTTGGAATAAAGGAGAAACACCATGAATACACCGAACAACAAAAGAAAACGCGACTCCATTGCCCGCATTGAAAAAGCGTTTACCGAGCTGCTGCAGGACCGGGAGCTGAATGAAATCAGCATTTCCGTGCTTTGCAAAAAAGCCGGGCTGAACCGCAGCACGTTTTACGCCAACTATGAAGATATTTACGCGCTGGCCGATTCCATCCGTGACCGGCTGGAAAACAATTTTGCCGTGCTGTACAAGGACGAACGCGAAGAAAAGATCAACACCAACGACTACTTAAAACTGTTTTATCATATTTATGAAAACCAGCCGCTTTACCGCACTTATTTCAAACTGGGGTATGACAACAACTGCAACATCGGCTCCTACATGTACGACACCCAGCTGGCTGCACGCCACTTCGAAAACAAGCACATACGCTACCATATGGAATTTTTCCGAAACGGCTTGACAAGCATTATCAAAATGTGGCTGCAAAACGGCTGCAAGGAAAGCCCGCAGGAAATGTTTGAGATCATTAGAAGCGAATACCGCGGGCGTGAAGAATTCTTTGCCGAGAAAAACGAATAACAAAAACACCCGCACTTAAAATGCGGGTGTCAGCGTGTCGAAAAAGGCATAACGGCAACAAATTATACAGCCCGACACGCTGAT
>ENA-UAYF01000908-UAYF01000908.1-human-gut-metagenome-genome-assembly--contig:-NODE-908-length-13970-cov-9.452821_pt1 | contig 13970 bp, 10 predicted proteins | sample MGYA00244017_ERZ654600 | MGnify/ENA primary metagenome ERZ654600 (study PRJEB26926, sample SAMN06164490) | human gut metagenome | biome: ENVO:00009003; feature: ENVO:2100002; material: ENVO:00002003... | reverse complement strand
TCCCCTGCCTTACCGCTTGGCGATGGCGCATCATGCAAGGTATTATACCATATTCTTTGTTTTTCCACAAGGGGAAGGTTCCACTTTTCCGCTTTTGCGGCGGCTCTGTGATGCCTTTTGCAGCCTGCAATTTGTGAAAAACCAATTTTTTTCATCATAGCAACAAAATACGCCCATTTTGTTGCACTTTTGTTGCATTATATGTGGTAAATATAGGATTGAATAAACCTCCTCTTCCCGGCTTTTTCGTCTACTGCCTCATGGCGGGGACATCGAGGTCTGTTCTGGTGTTTCCGTTCCCGGCAGGCACCACATCCCAATTCGTCAGGAAAGCGAGGAGTCATATGAAAAAGATCTTGAAAATGCTGGTCCTCGGTCTGCTCAGCGCTGCACTGCTCTGCTGTGCACTGCCCTCTGCCTTTGCCGCAGAAGACAAGGATTCGCAGGTCTACACCATTGGTCTGGATGCCATGGGCGGCAGCAGCTCCGCTGTGGCAGTCACCACCAATCTGAGCGGCAAACTCAGTGCCCTGCCCGCGCAGCCTACGCTGGAAGGCTACACCTTTGACGGCTGGTATACCGAGCCGGTGGGCGGCACAAAAATCAGCACCTCTACGGTGTTTACCGGTGATACCACTGTGTACGCACACTGGACCGTGAAAAATGCCACCACTTCCACCAGCACATCCACACCCGCTCAGCCGGAACAGACCGCGCAGGAATACGATGACGGCCCGGTTCTGAGCGTTCTGGCGGTAGCCGGTGCTCTGATCACCACGCTGGCCGTGGCTGCCTTTATTTAAGTCTTTCCATGCACTGTATCAATTTTATCAATAGAAAGGAAAATCTCCATGTCTACTATGAAACTGCCTGCAAACTATGCCTCCATCAGCGAAGAGGAAATGGTCTATCTGGACGGTGGTGCCAGCGACGCTTACAACAGCTTCCTGAATATCGGTAAGGTGTTCAACGCCATTGCCCGTATCTTCTCCGGTGCAAGCTCCATCATCAACAATGTCAACGTGATCTACCAGTCCTTCCTGACTCTGGGCGATCTGCTGAAGAGCTTCTGATCCGGCTTCTATTTTCATCTGTTTTTCAAGAACTGTTTCCGTTGTGGGGACAGTTCTTTTTGTTTTTAATGCATTTTCAGTCCGGTGTATCCGGCGTAATCGTTTACATCAAAGGAAACAATTTTTTTATTCTTTGGCAAAAAAATGCACAGAAAAAGCATTTTTGTTACGCTTCTGTTGCGCATGTTGTGCTAACATACAGGGTAGAAGTTTATCCATCAAACTGGCGCTGTCACGCCGAAAACTGATATATCAAATGTGGTTTTGTGGTGCGAAATTTTCGTATTTGTCGAAAGTTTTCGTTTGCCTAATCCGACCACTTTTTGCGGGAGAAATCGATCATTATGCCAGACCGTGAACTGCGGCACATGCGCCGCACCGAATTAGTCGAGATCATTCTGGCGCTCAAGCAGAGCGAGGACCAGCTCCGGGCAGAAAACGCTGCCCTGTCTGCCCAGCTGCAGGAACGGCAGATCCATATTGAAAACGCAGGTTCCATTGCGCAGGCTGCGCTGGAGCTGAACAAGGTGTTTGAAGCGGCGCAGGCTGCGGCCGATGAATATGTTGCATCGGTGCGCGCAGCAAACAAAAACACCAATGCCGCCGCCAGCGCTCTGCGCGCTCAGGCGGAAGCCGAAGCCCAGCAGATCCTTGCACAGGCACAGACTGAGGCCGCGAACCTGAAGGCCCGCACCCAGCAGCAGTGCGACGCGGAAGTGGATGCCGCCGCACGCAAGCGCGCCCAGACCGAAGCGGACTGCAAGGCAATGCTTGCCCGGACGCAGCAGGAGATCCAACAGCGCTGGGCCGCTTTTGACCATCGGGCCAGCGAACTGCTGGACGGCTATCACAGCACGGAATTCCTGCCGGAGGAGCGTGCCAAATGAAAGAGCAAAAGATCAGGTTCACGCCCATTCCATCCACAGCAGAGGTGGAAGCAGAGCGCGAACGTCTGGCCTACCGCAGCCGTTATATGCGGGTGCTGCGCAGCACGGTCTACACGCTGCTGGTGGTCGCGGCCGTTGCCGTGCTGCTGGCCACCCTGTTTCTGCCGGTACTGCAGGTCTCCGGCGACAGCATGAACCCCACTCTGCAGGACCGGGACATCATTCTGCTGGTCAAAGGCAGCGACATGAAGACCGGCGACCTTTGCGGATTTTACTGGCAGAACAAACTTCTGCTCAAGCGCATCATCGGCCTGCCCGGTGATGTGATCGAACTGGACGAGGACGGTGTGGTCACTGTGAACGGCCAGACGCTGGATGAGCCCTATGTAGATGAACTGGCTCTGGGCGAATGCGACATCAAATTTCCCTATCAGGTGCCGGAAAACCGGTATTTCGTACTGGGTGACCATCGGGCCACCTCCATTGACAGCCGCAGCAGTGTGATCGGCTGTGTGGAAAAAAGTCAGATCGTGGGCAAGGTTTTTTTGCGGGTATGGCCCTTGTCCAGCTTCTCGTTGATCCACTAAGGAGGTTTAGGAATCATGCGGGATATTGTGAAAGAATATCAGAAAAAGTTCCGTCGGAACCACCAGCGCGCCAGACGCTATACTGCGCTGCTGCTGGCACTGGCGCTTACCACCAGCCTGTTCGTGAACTGGCAGCTGCACGGCGTGGGCATTGCCAAAACGGCCGAATATCTGTGCGGCGAGTTGGAGCACGAGCACACCGCTGCCTGCTATGAAAAGCAGCTGGTGTGCGGCTATGAGGAAGGCGAACCGGAGGACTGGAACGCCACCATGACGGACGACGGCATGTCTTTTGATGATACATTCGACATGGATGATGATGCGTCCGGCGTGGATGCGGATGATCCCGACATTGCAGCCTATTCCGCAGAGCCGGAGTACATCTTTGTGCCCCATGAGCACACCGACGACTGCTACCAGGAAGTGCAGGAGCTGACCTGCCGGGAAGAAGAGCACGAGCACACCGACGACTGCTTTGACCCCGAGGACGGCAGCCTGATCTGTGATCTGTTCGAGCACACCCACGACGACAGCTGCTACACCACCACCTATGAGCTGGTGTGCGGTCTGGAAGAGGGCGAGCTTGTAGAAGAAGTGAACCCCGATTATGACCCGGTGGCCCTGTTTGAGGAGCCGGTGGCCGCAAAGCCCGTGGTGGTCGATCCTGTGATCGAGACCCCGGTGCACCACCACACCGATGCCTGCTACGAGGAAGTGCTGGTCTGCGGCCTGCCGGAGCATCACCACACGGTGAACTGCCTGTCCGACCCGCTGGACGGCACGCAGGACGAGGACGAATGGCTGGACAAGACCGGCACGGCCCTGACCGGCATGTGGAACGAAGACCTGCTCACCGTGGCACAGGGTCAACTGGGCTATGAGCAGAGCGAGAAAAATTTCAAGCTTGATACCGATGACGGCGAGACCCTGCGCTACTACACCCGCTACGGCCAGTGGTACGGCAACCCCTACGGCGAGTGGGACGTGATGTTCCTGTCCTACTGCCTGAACTATGCAAATATCCCGCAGAGCGCGATCCCGCAGCGCGCCAGTACGCTGGCCCTGCGCAGCGAGCTGCGTTCCACCGGTTATCTGCTGGACCCGGACAGCGACATTGCGGCCTATGAAATGGACGCAGACATGTCTGTTACTGGCCTGCAGCCCGGTGATATCGTGTTCTATAACGCCACCACGACCGAGACGGTCGCTGTGGCAGACGAGCCGCAGATCGAGGACCTTTCCCCGGATGCTGATACCGAGCTGCTGCAGGCTTTGAGCGTCCCGGCAGCGGCCGAGCCGCAGACCGAAGAGCGCACTGTCTCGTGTGAGACCGTGGGCATCGTGTCGGCTGTGGACGAAGCTTCCGGCACGCTGACGGTCATCTCCGGCAACGTGGACGGCAAGGTGTCCGAGGTGTCCCTTGCGCCGTCCCAGCTCACCGGCATGATCCCCGTGGCATCTGTGCAGGCCGCGGAGAGCGGAGCGGATACGATGGATGGCACTGATCTTGATTTTTCAAAGATGCTGAATGGTTCTCAGTATGTAACCGATTTCAAGATTCAGAAGCTGCAGGACTCCGACTACTCTGACGTCACAGAGAGTACCGTAACCGATAAGCTTCATGGCTTTATCGATCTGCGTGATATCCCGGCTGACCGCATCAAGGACAATAATTATAAAGTATATGTCCCGATTCCAGAGGGTCTCGACAAGCTGAATAATGGCGGCGCTGAAAAAGGCAGTCTGAAGGACTCCTCTTATTTCGGCCCCAACGGAACCATCTGTGGCACCTACGAGTTCGTGCAGGATGCCGACGGAGACTGGTATGTTGTCTTTACTTATGATAAAAATTACATCAACCAGCAGAAAACGACGAAAGACAGTAAAGTCAAAACCGACGTTTCTTTCGATTTTCAGTGGGATACCACTAAAATCAGCACAGATGAATCCAATAAGTTCACCATTAACGGCAAAGGCATCACGATCACGATCAAGGATCAGAGCGAAGATAAGCCGTCCGATAAAAAGAACTATTCCCTGTCCAAGGACGCTGGCTCTCTGCGTTATGATAGTCATGATGCCTACATTGACTACACGGTCACGCTCAAATTAAAGGATGACATGGCTGCTCCTTTGACCCTGACCGATGCCTTGCGTTGTCCTACCAATGCCGACTTCCAGTATACTGGTACGCCGGATGTTTCTGGTTCGAACGGTGCGTCCAACACGACCGTTTCCTGGACGGATGGGACTGACTCCAGCACAAAAACCATCACACTGGGACAGGAGGGCGAGACCCTCGCTGCAGGAACCTATACGATCACCTATCAGGTAAAGGCTACTAACTTCGGCAATGTTGACTACGTCAACAACGAGAAGGTCAAAAACACTGTCACTTTTAAGGACACCAGTAAAACGAAAGAGACCTCTCTCACCACAAAATTGATCGACAAGTCCGGCAAGCTTGAGAATGGCGAGATCATCTGGACCGTGAAGATCAATATCGATCAAGATGACACCTCTCTGCGCTATCTGCCGAAAGATGCCAAATTTATCGATACGCTTCCTGATGATCCCATTGACAATAAGATCACCGTCACGAAGGATGGAGAATCCACCGATGTCACACTGGACAACACCATCTATGACAACAGCAGCAAGCTGCTTACTTATCCTCTGGAAGAAGGTTTCCATTCTTACGAGATCACCTACCGTACCAAAGCACCTGAAAACACCTCTGAATCCGAGACAATCGTCAATAACACCGGTGAGATCAAAGGTACCGGTATCAATGGTTCCGACTCTTCCAACGTGAAAATTCCTTCTACCCTGCTGAGTAAGCAGTTGGAAAGAGGCAGTCATGATACCCAAACCGCAACTATGGATTGGGTCACAACTGTCAATGCAACAGACCTTAACAAGCTCGTCTACTACGATTGGAGCAGCACCCGCTGGGATGCCGACAATTCCAAGAGCGTCCGCCTGCAGCAAATCGTTGCTGACAGCGTACACGTTTTTGATGCAACTGATTTTGAAGTAACCGACAAGGTGACCATCAACTATCAGTATTCGCGCACCGAAAACGGTGTTGAAGTCGGACTGTTCTCGGTAGATTTCAAAGAAAAGAACATTCAGGGGCCTGCAACCATCAAATATCAGACCACAGCCGATTTGTCTTGGGTGGCATCTGGCACACGCTGTCAGATCACGAACTACGGACAGCTGAATCAGGGCGATATTGTTTCGGATGTGTATGATTTCACCAACTCTTCCGAGCAGCGTAAATACTTCCGGAAGATTGCAGGCGATTCCAGCAACAGGAACAAAACAGAAGACACCATCACCCTGAAACCCGGACAGAAGATTCCGTGGACGATCGCTATAAACGATACCACGGATGATGGTCTTGTATGGGATGCTGAAAAAGACAAAGAATGGATCGTTAAGGACCTCATCCCTGCCGGCCTGAATCTGGATGAGAGCAGCGTCCGGGTCGAGCTGAACGGTAACACAGTTTCAAGCAATTCCTATACCGTTTCTGCTGAAAAGCAGGCAGACGGCAGCACCAAACTGGTGGTCACTCTTCAGCCGGAGTGCTATACGCTTACAGTCAATGGGAACAAAACGCTCAGCAAACGTGTTTTTATCACCTACGACACCACACTGGACCCTGATAACACAGAGGTCTGGAACGGTGGCAATGTTGCCTCCTTTGTCAACAACGCTACGTTCGAGCGGAACGGCGAACAGAGCGGCAGTGATTCCTTTAAGGAAACTGTCACCCGAAATGTTGTGGGCAAACACGGCAACTATGATGAAGCAACCGGCCTTCTGACCTATCAGGTACAGGTCAATCCTAACAGCGTCATACTGAACAATGGCGTGTCGTTGACTCTGTATGATTTCATGTCTGTTCCGGATGGTCTGTACAGCAAAGATGGTACCACCTCCGACCGTGTAACATTGGCAGGTGTCTCTGTCTTTGAGGGTGAGCTGCAGGCAGATGGCTCTCTGGAAGCAACGACTTTCCTCAAGGATCTCGACCCGATTGAAGGAGATTACGACAGCAGCTCTGCTCCGGAAAACGTTACTGAGGATACCTACTACACCAAACGGAATAAGGATCGAAACCAGATTCAAGTCTGGACGAAGGTACCAGACGGCAAGGCTTTGGTTCTGGTTTTCCACTATACGGTCAATACCAAGAATCTGCCCGCTAAGAACTATAAGTTCAAGAATACCGTGCAGTTGGAGGGCTATAATTCTTACGTCGATGAAAATGTAGATTTCAAGAGCGATTCTTCCGGTAACGCAGGCATCGATTTCAACACCAACAATGTTACGATCGTGAAGTACTCCGGTACCCAGAGCAATCTGCTGTCGGATGCAAAGTTCCAGCTTGAAACCTATGAAAATGGCCAGTGGACTGATGTAAAGCAGTATGTCACCTCTCAGAGCGGCAATTCCGTCATGTCCGGTCTTACGCAGGATACGCTTTACCGTCTGCACGAAACCGCTGCGCCGGAAGGCTACCTGCTGCCCGACCCCACTCCGTATCACTATTTTGTCATTTCCAAAAATGCCTATACCTTGCCGACAGATTCGGGCTTTGTCGAAGGCCGTGACTCCTTCGCCCTCTACAAGCTGGGGGAAAATGAGTCGTTCGGAAGCTTTTACTACTACTGCAACAATGCCCGTAACCCGGACTATGTGAAGGAAGGCGACCTGCTGGTCAAGAAGGCGTGGAAGAACTTTGATGGCACCGATATCACGGATACATCGAAGCTTCCGGAGATCGTGGTCACACTGACGAAGCATGTGGCGAACCCCGGCCACCGTATTCTTCTGCAGCTTGATGATGGTTCAGGTACAAAGGTTTTTGCCAAAAATATCAATGACGGCGGTGATGTCTACGTCACAGTATGGTCTCAAAATTATCAAAACTGGTTGGATGCTGGAGTAGCAATAACGGCTACTGGCGAGAGCGCTCCGGATGGAAAACCGATTTATAAAATCAGCAATATCATCTCCGACATTACAATCAAGAGCACAAAAGTTTATTACAATGGCGGCGATTTCTATACGACTGCTGGCGGTACTCCCATCACCGGCACGACCGACACCGAAGTCGGCAAAGTTACGCTGAACAGCAGAAATGGCTGGTCTGCCCATTTTGAAAACCTTGAGATTGACGACGGCATCACTTATACTATAAAAGAGATGTCCGTAGAAGGTTACACCGTGTCCTACACGCTGAACAACGAAGCTCTGGAGGCCGGTGCATCCTTTGCGCTGGGCAAGAACACCGGCAGCAACGGCAACGGCGATACCATCGTCATCACCAACACCGCCGAAGAGTCCGGCGGCTACGTACTTCCCTCTACCGGCGGGGCCGGTACCAAACTGTATACAGCAGGCGGCGGCGCGCTGATGCTTGCCGCTCTGGTGTGCGGGGTTTGCAGAAAGCGCAGACGCGAAAGGAGGGCACGTTAAAAAGCCTGCATCCTTCCTGACACGGCGGCAAAATTGATTCTGCGCCGGAAGCAGACCCTGAAAATAGGAATCAGAAAAATCAGAAAAACTTGAAAGGAGACTTTCGCAAATCATGATGAAGAAAGCAATCAAAAAGCTGCTGGCCGCACTGCTGGCAGTTGCCATGCTGTGTGCCATGGCAGTACCCGCGCTTGCGGATGATAACACTTACACTATTACCATTAACAATCCCGTTGGCACTTATAAAGCTTACCAGATTTTCTCCGGCGATCTCGAGGGCAATATTCTGTCCAACATTGTTTGGGGTACTGGTGTCACCGAGGCTGGTAAAACTGATCTCGGCAGTGCTAAAGACAGAGCTACCACCCTCACTAACGAGGCTTCCGCCAAGGTTTTTGCTAAGGAAGTAAGCAAGTATCTTGGTGAGCCTTCCGGCAGTTACGCTGACGGCAAGATCTCCGGTCTGGCTGCCGGTTATTATCTGATCAAGAATGATTCCGTAGGCGATAATGAAACCTACACCAGCTTTATTCTGGCAGTTGTTAAGGATGTTACGGTTCTCCCGAAGGGTGATAAGCCCACTCTGGAAAAGAAAGTCAAGGATGCCAACGACACTGACGGCACTACCACCAACTGGCAGGACAGCGCTGACCATGACATCGGCGATGATGTTCCTTTCAAGCTGACTGCAAAGATTGCAAGCAACTTTGATGATTATACCACTTACAAGTTCGTATTCCACGATGAACAGTCTGCAGGTCTGACCTTTAAACGCGATACTGTCAAGGTTACTGTTGCTGGCAACGAGCTGAAGGCTTCTGACTACACTGTTGTAACCGACCCGGACGATGACTGCACCTTCCATGTTGTGATTAACGATCTGAAAAAGATCTCCGATGCAGCTGCAAACGCTGAGGTCGCTGTTGAGTACAAATCCACGCTGAACGAGCATGCTGTTATTGGCTCCGCGGGCAACCCCAACGAGGCATATCTGGGATACTCTAACAACCCTCATAACTCCAACGATACTACCACCACTCCCAAGGACAAGGTCACCGTTTTCACCTTTAAGGTCGTTGCAAACAAAATCAATGGCGCCGATGATAAGGCTTTGAAGGGTGCTGCTTTTGCACTGTATAAGAAGGGCCAGGATTCTACTTGGAAACTGGTCGGTCTCAACAATGCTACGGAAGCCGACGGTAAGTATACCATTGTAGATCCCGATCAGACCAAGTTTGATTGGGTCGGTCTGGATGACGGCGAGTATAAGATCGAAGAGATCATCACCCCTGCTGGCTTTAACTCGATTGATCCCCAGACCTTTAAGGTCACTGCTACACATGAGGAAACTTCTGCTGATCCTAAGCTGACTGTTCTGTCCGGTAACATGACTTCTGGCGAGATCACCTTTACCCCCAACAAGGATGATGGTTCTTTGACTACCAAGATCGTCAACAATGCCGGTACTACCCTGCCCTCCACCGGCGGCATGGGCACCACCCTGTTCTATGTGGTCGGCGGCGGCCTGATGGTTGCGGCCATCGTTCTGCTGGTCACCAAGAAGCGCATGGAGAATAAGTAAACTCCATTTCCCCCAAGAACCCGGAGCAAAGGGGCCGCAAGGCCCCCGCTCCTATCCTTATAACATTAGGGAGTAGCCCATGAAAAAGAACAAAAGCACCATCATCCTGATCCTCGTCTTTTTCGTGGGTCTATCCGTGATGTTATACCCCACCCTCAGCGATTACGTCAACCAGCTGCATCAGTCCCGTGCTGTGGCCACCTATGCCGAGGACGTGGACAAGCTGACCGACGCTGATTACTCCGCCTATTTCGAGGCGGCAGATGCATTCAATGCGCAGATCGCCGCAGACCCGGATGCGTTGTATTTCCCGCAGCGCTTTCCCACCTACGAAAGCACGCTGGATGTGACCGGCACCGGCATTATGGGCTACATCACCATTGAAAAGATCGGTGTGGAGCTGCCCATCTACCACGGCACCAGCGATAGCGTGCTGCAGATCGCTGCAGGCCACTTGGAGGGCACCAGCCTGCCGGTGGGCGGCAAGAGCACCCATGCGGTCATTTCGGCTCACCGCGGCCTGCCCAGCGCCAAGCTGTTCACCAATCTCGACCGGCTGGAAGTGGGCGATACCTTTACCATCACCGTGCTGGACCGCGTGCTCACCTACGAGGTGGACAACATCTCCATCGTTCTGCCCACCGAGACGGACAACCTCAAGGTGGTGGACGGCAAGGATTACGTCACCCTGATGACCTGCACCCCCTACGGCATCAACACGCACCGCCTGCTGGTGCGAGGACGCCGCATCACCACGCCGGACAAGCTCAAGCACATCCGTGTAACAGCCGATGCCGTCAAGATCGAACCTATCATCACAGCCCCCATCATGGCACTGCCCCTGCTGCTGGTGCTGCTGCTCTGGCTGCTGTTCTCCAACCGCAAACGCAAATCTACAAGAGGTGAAAAACATGAAACGCACTGATCTCAAAAAGCACGCTGCGGCCCTGCTTTTGGTGCTGTGCCTTCTGGTAACAAGTGCGCTGCCTGCCCTTGCCACCAGCGCAAACATCAAGCTGGTGGACAGCAGCGGCAATCCCACTACCGGCACCATCCGCGTTACGCTGTACGACAGCGCCAACGATAAGGCGCTGAGCGGCGGCAAGCTCACTTTGTACCGTGTGGCCGAGGTAAAGCGCAAAAACGGCGACCTGAGCTACGAATACTGCGGCGATTTCTACGGCTGCGGTATTGCGCTGGGTGATTTGACTGACAGCACCCTTGCGGCCCAGCTGCAGGAGTATCTGCCCCAAAGCGCCGAGGGCACTACGAAGACCATTGACGAGGACGGCAGCGTGACCTTCCGTGATCTGGAGCTGGGACTGTATCTGATCGTACAGACCGAGGCTTCCAAGGGCTATGAGCCGATCAATCCGTTCCTTGTCTCTCTGCCCATGGCGGAGGATGGCAAGTGGAATTATGCGGTGGATGCCAGCCCCAAGGTGGGTGCTTACACCCCCACCAAGCCGGACACGCCGCCTACGCCCCCTACCCCGCCTACGCCGCCGGATACGCCCGATCATCCTGACACGCCTACCCCGCCGGACAACCCGGATAACCCGGTCTCTCCCGGTAATCCGGACAATCCCGTGGCTCCGGGCCACCCGGATCATCCGGTAGCACCCGGTAATCCAGACAACCCCGTTCTGCCGGGCCACCCGGATAACCCGGTAATGAGCGGTCTGCCGCAGACCGGTCAGCTGAACTGGCCCGTGCCGGTGCTGGCTGTCAGCGGTGTGGTGCTGTTTGCATTCGGTTGGGCGCTGGATCGCAAATACCGCACAGTATAATTTTCTTTTGATACAACAAAGAGGACCCGATGCAGATGCAACGGGTCCTCTTTTTCGGTTTCTTTTATGCAGTCAGGGTTTACTGCTGCTGTGCCTGCTCGGCGCGCTTGGCTTCCAGCGCCAGAATGGCATCGCGGCGGCTCAGGTTGATGCGGCCCTGCTGGTCGATGTCGGTCACCTTGACAACGATGGCATCGCCCACAGCCACCACATCCTCCACGCGCTCCACACGCTTGGTGTCCAGCTTGGAGATGTGCACCAGACCTTCCTTGCCCGGTGCGATCTCAACGAAGGCACCAAAGTTCATCAGGCGGGTCACTTTGCCCTTGTAGATGGCACCGATCTCGGGGTCCTCCACAATGGTCTTGATGGTAAAGATGGCGCGCTTTGCGTCCTCCTGATCTACAGCGGAGACGAACACATGGCCGTCCTCCTGCACGTCGATCTTGCAGTTGCAGGTAGCGCAGATGTCCTGAATGACCTTGCCGCCCTTACCGATCACGTCCTTGATCTTATCGGTGGGGATCATCATGCTGAACATCTTGGGTGCGTAGCGGCTCAGCTCGTGGCGGGGCTCTGCGATCACCGGCTTGATGATCTCGTCCAGAATATACAGGCGGCCCTTGCGGCACTTCTCGAAAGCCTCGGCAATGATGTCGTAGGTCAGGCCATCGATCTTGATGTCCATCTGGATGGCAGTGATGCCCTTGCGGGTGCCGCCCACCTTGAAGTCCATATCGCCGTGGAAGTCCTCCACGCCCTGAATGTCCAGCATGGTCATCCAGCGATCACCCTCGGTGATCAGGCCGCAGGAAATGCCGGCAACGGGTGCCTTGATGGGCACGCCTGCATCCATCAGGGCCAGCGTAGAGCCGCAGATAGATGCCTGAGAGGTGGAACCGTTGGAGGAGAGCACCTCAGACACGCAGCGGATGGTGTAGGGGAACTCTTCCAGCGAGGGCAGCACAGGCACCAAAGCACGCTCTGCCAGTGCGCCATGGCCGATCTCGCGGCGGCCGGGGCTGCGCGGTGCGCGGGCCTCGCCCACAGAGTACGGCGGGAAGTTGTAGTGATGGATATAGCGCTTGGTCTGCTCATCGGTCAGGTCGTCCATGAGCTGGTTGTCCTTGGTGCCGCCCAGAGTGCAGGTGGTGAGCACCTGCGTCTGGCCGCGGGTGAACATGCCGGAGCCGTGCACGCGGGGCAGGATGCCCACTTCGGCAGCCAGCGGGCGGATCTCGTTGATGCCGCGGCCGTCCACGCGCTTGCCCTCGTCCAGCAGCCAGCGGCGCACCACGAACTTCTGCATCTTGTAGCTGACCAGATCAAGGTCTGCAGCGGTCAGGTCGGGGTACTCCTCGGCGATCTTGTCCATGATGGGCAGCAGAGCGGCATCGCGCACATTCTTGTCGTCGGTGTCCATAGCGGCCTTGAAGTCGTCCAGATACTTGTTCTGGATGGCGTGGAACACGTCCATATCCAGACCCACCACCTGGAAATCGATCTTCGGCTTACCGCGCTCGGCCACGATGCGGTTGATGAACTCAATGGTCTTTTTGATCTCCACGTGAGCGGCCTTGATGGCGTTCAGCATGGTGTCCTCGTCCACCTCGTTGGCACCGGCCTCGATCATGACGATCTTATCCATGGTGGCGGCGACGGTCAGGGCAAGGTCGCTCACCTTGCGCTGCTCCTGCGTGGGGTTCAGCACGATCTCGCCGTCCACCAGACCCACCTGCACGCCGCCGATGGGGCCGTTCCACGGGATGTCGGACACGGCAGTGACCAGAGAGGCACCGATCATACCGGCGATCTCGGGGCTGCAGTCCGGGTCAAGGCTCATCACGGTCATGGTGATGCACACGTCGTTGCGCATCTCCTTGGGGAACAGCGGGCGCATGGGGCGGTCCACCACGCGGCTGGTCAGGATGGCGCGCTCACCGGGGCGGCCCTCACGGCGCATAAAGCTGCCGGGGATGCGGCCTGCGGCGTAGAGCTTTTCCTCATACTCCACGTTCAGGGGGAAGAAATCCACGCCCTCGCGGGGCTTGGGGCTCATGACCACGTTGCACATCACGCAGGTCTCACCGTAGCGGATCAGCGCACTGGCGTTGGACAGACCGCACATTTTGCCCATTTCTACCTTGAACGGGCGGCCTGCCAGCATGGTCTCGTAGACCTTGAAGTTTTCAAAGGTCTCTTTGCGGGAACCAAATTCAATTGCCATTGTTTTTGCCTCCTTGTTTTTTCGGATTTTTTCTATCCAAAAGGCGGTGGCACGCGCATCATAGCAATAAATCCAGCGTCCGTGCCGTTCACATCCGGTTTTGTTTGAGATATTTCCCCCACCGGGGGAATGTCTCTGCCGTTGATGTGAGCCGCCCGCGCCATGAAAAAGCATTCGGGGCACAGGCGTTCGATTTACTGCTGCAATACGCAGCCGCTGCCATTTGTATACAAAAGCAAAAGGCAGGCACCTTTGCGGTACCTGCCCTCTGTTTAAATTACTTACGCAGACCCAGAGTTGCGATCAGAGCACGGTAACGCTCGATGTCCTT
>ENA-UAYF01000907-UAYF01000907.1-human-gut-metagenome-genome-assembly--contig:-NODE-907-length-13994-cov-5.861827_pt1 | contig 13994 bp, 10 predicted proteins | sample MGYA00244017_ERZ654600 | MGnify/ENA primary metagenome ERZ654600 (study PRJEB26926, sample SAMN06164490) | human gut metagenome | biome: ENVO:00009003; feature: ENVO:2100002; material: ENVO:00002003... | reverse complement strand
CGAAGACCCTTTGGCGGGGTCAAGGGGCAGCGCCCCTTGCGGAGTCCAGAGGCAGAGCCTCTGGCGTCTCCCCCAATCAACGTGGAAGGGAAGGAAACCGATGAAAATCCTGATGGTCAATAAGTTTTTGTACCCGCGTGGCGGGGCAGAGACGTATATGCTCCGCATTGGGGAAGAACTGACGAGACGCGGTCATCAGGTGGAATATTTCGGCATGTACGACGAGAAAAACACCGTCGGGAACGCCGAAGGGCTGACGACTGTCAACATGGACTTCCACGCGTCCGGCGCGGAAAAGCTGCTCTACCCCTTCCGCATCATCTATTCCGGCGAGGCGCGGCGCAAAATGCGGCAGGTTATCGACCGCTTCCACCCGGACATCATCCACTTCAACAACATCAATTTCCAGCTTACCCCGTCCGTGATTCTGGCGGGGGCAGAGAAAAATATCCCGATGGTGCAGACCGTCCACGATTTGCAGATGCTCTGCCCGAACCACATGATGATGGAATTCGGCACATGGAAACTCTGCGAGGAGTGCAGCGGGAAGAAGTGCAAAATGGCGTGCGTGCGCAAAAAGTGCATCCACGGGTCGCGCGCGAAAAGCCTCATCGGCGCGATAGAAGGCACGATTTATACCAGCAGCCATGTGTATGACCGCGTGGCGCGCTATATCTGCCCCAGCCGCTTCATCGAGGAAAAACTGCTGACCGTTCTGCGTTACGCCGGAAAAACCACCATGATTCATAACTTCTTGAGCAAGACGGCGGATATCGACGTGCCCAAGGGCGATTACGTCCTGTATTTCGGGCGCTTGTCGGAGGAAAAGGGCATCGACCGCATCCTTGCCGCCTGCCGCCTGCTGCCGGAGATTCCGTTCGTCATTGCGGGCGGCGGGCCGCTGGAGGAACTCTGCCGAACGTGCGGCTTGCCCAACGTCCGCTTCGTCGGCTTCAAGACTGGGCGAGAACTGCAGGAGCTTGTCGCGGCGGCGCGCTTCACCCTCCACCTCTCCCTGTGGTATGAAAACTGTCCGCTGGCGCTGCTGGAATCGCAGTCGCTGGGTACGCCTGTGCTGTGCAACCGCATCGGCGGAATGCCGGAGCTGGTGGAGGAGGGCAAAACGGGCATCCTCAACGACACCTTCACGCCCGAAGCGTACGCGGAGAAGATTCGCGCGCTGTATAGTGATTCGGCGCTGCTGGATGAAATGGCGCGCAACTGCCGCGCGAAGAAGGAAAGCATGATGACGCTCGACCGCTACTGCGATCGGCTGTTGGCAATCTACATGGAGGAAATCGGAGGAAAACGCGCGTGATGGATGGCAAAAAGCGCAAAGTAATGTTCCTGATATACAGCCTGTGCGGGGGCGGCGCGGAGCGGGTGCTGGTGGAAACAGTCAACCGCCTCCCCAAAGACCGCTACGACGTGACGCTCATGACGCTTTTCCACGACGATACCCGCGCCGGGATGCTGTCGCCGGAGGTGCATTACCGCCCGGCGCTGCGCGTGAAGAACGGCAGGGCGCAGAAAATCCTCAGCGGCATCATGCAGTACATCATCCCGCCGAAATGGCTGTATCGCTGGTTCTTCAAGAGCGACGCGGACGTGGAAGTCGCCTTCATGGAGGCGTTCCCGACAAAAATCCTCGCGTACTCCACCAATCAGCACGCGAAAAAGTACGCGTGGGTGCATATCGACGTGCAGACGTACACCAAGCAGGATCGCCTGTTCCGCTCCATGCGGCATCAAAAGGCGTGCTATGAGCGGTTTGACGGCATCTACTGTGTGTCGGAGAACGTACAGGAAGCGTTTTCCGCGAAATTCGGCTTGACGGAGCGCGTCCATGTCGCCTATAATATACTGGATGAGCAGGCAATCCGCCGCCGGAAAGACGAGCCGGTGGACGACATCCCGAAGGGCGAGTTCCTGATGGTCAGTGTCGGCAGCCTGATTCCGCGCAAGGGGTTTGAGCGGCTGATTCATGTCTGCGGGCTGCTCAAAAGCCGTGGCTACCACTTCCACCTGCTGATTCTGGGCAAGGGGGAGCTGTACGAAGATCTGGCGGAGCAGGTGGTCGACGAGCATTTGCGGGATAGCGTGCAGCTGCTGGGCTTCCGCGATAACCCATACCCGTATATGGCGGCGGCGGATTTGTACGTCTGCCCGTCCTACGTCGAGGGGTTCAGCACGGTGGTGAGCGAAGCCGTTGTGCTGGAAACGCCCGTCGTGACGACGGACTGCTCCGGAATGCGCGAGATTCTGGGCGACAGCGAGTATGGCCTGATTACGCAGAACACGGAGGAATCCCTTTTCGAGGGCTTGCGGACGATGCTGGACAAGCCGGAAGTCTACCAATACTACCAGCAGCGCGTCCGCGAGCGCGCGCCTTTCTTCTATATGGAAGAAAGGCTGAAGGCGTATGAGGAGATTCTTGACCAGTAAGGGAAACATGTTATGAGCAACATCCTGCAAAAACTCCGCCGCGGCGCCACCCTGCTGGGCGAACTCATCAAGTACGAGGCGGCAGCCATCTGCGCCGGCGTGCTGAAAGTCACCAATCCGCGGTACCGCCACGTTTGGCTTGTGTCCGAGCGCGGCAGGGAAGCCCGTGACAACGGCTACCACTATTTCGCGTATCTTCGGCGGGAGCACCCCGAAATCAACGCCGTCTATGTCGCGGACCCCAAGCTGCCCGACTATGACCGCGTGGCGCAGCTGGGCGCGGTCGTCCCGTATCGCAGCTGGCGGCACTACCTGCTCTGCGCTGCGTCGGAAATGAAGGTTTCCACCCATGTCTCCGGCTATACGCCTGATATTGAACGCTATTATATGCTCGATAAGCTCCACATCGTGCGCGGGAAAAAGGTGTTTTTGCAGCACGGCATCATGATTGACGATATGAAGTGGTACCATTATCCTAACGTCGTCATGGATTTGTTTGTCACGACGCTGCAAAAGGAGCGTGATTTCGTCGAGTCGGCGTTCGGGTATCCGAAAGGCGTCGTCCGCCGATTGGGACTGTGCCGATATGACGCGCTTCTGCATCCGCACGAGACGAAGCGGCAGGTGCTGTTTATGCCGACGTGGCGGACGTACGCCGTGGAGGGCAAAACACAGGCGGAGTTTGAGCAGACGGACTATTTCCAGCACTGGCAGGCGGTCATTTCTGACCCGAAGCTGGAGGAGCTGCTGACGAAATACGGCTATGACGCCGTGTTCTACCCGCATTTCGAGGTGCAGCGCTTCCTGTCCGCCTTCCACACGGAGCATCCGCGCGTCAAAATCGGCGCGCTGGGGCAGATGGATGTGCAGACGCTGCTGATGGAGTCCGCGCTGCTGATAACGGACTTCTCCAGCATCCAGTTCGACTTCGCGTATATGCTCAAGCCCGAAATCTACTACCAGTTTGACGAGGCGCGGTACTGGGGCACGCACCACGACCGCGGCTATTTCGACTATCGCGTGGACGGCTTCGGGGAGGTCGTGACGACGCAGGAGGCGCTGCTGCAAGCCATCGAAACCGCGCTTGCGTCGGAATGCGCCGTCACGCCGGAAATGCAGAAGCACATCCGCGATACCTTCGGCGCGCTCGACGACCACAACTGCGAGCGAAATCATCAGGCAATCAGGGAGCTGATGTCATGAAAGCAAACGACGGGCAGGCAAACCTCATTCTGCTGGACAGCGCGCCGCAGCCGGAATGGAACTTTGCGGCGCTGATGGAAGCGGAGACAGGGGAAAAGTGGAACATCTGGCACATTGACAGCCATTTTTCGGACAGCGCATGGAAGAAGAAGGCGAAATTCTTCCTTTTTCCGCTCAAAGTCCTGCGCCACCGCAAGGAATTTGGCACCATTCTATCCTATCAGCAGTTTTACGGGCTGTTTTTCGCCTTTTACAGCGCCATTTTTCACCTGAAAAAGCATAGCCATCTCATTGTCACCACGTTCATCTATCGCCCGAAGCAGGGCTGGAAGGGCAAGCTGTACGCGTGGTTCATGCGCAAGGCGGTGAACAGCCCCGCGCTGGACAAAATCGTCTGCTTTTCCAGCAGCGAACCGGCGTATTACCAGTCCATTTTCGGCACGGACAAGTTCACCTATGTGCCGCTGGGGCTGGGCGATTTGAATCGCGGCGGGCACATTCCGCAGGGGGAGGAGCGATTCATCCTCGCGGCGGGAAAGAGCAACCGCGACTATGACTTCCTTGTGGATGCGCTGAAGGACACGCCGTATCAGGTGCGCATTCTGTCAGACGCGTACAACCACCCGAACCCCGGCAGCAACATCCGCATTTATCACGATGTGTTCGGCGAGAAATACTATCAAATGCTGTCAGAATGCTGCTGCGTAATTGTGCCGCTTGCCGATGCGCGCATTTCGGCGGGGCAGCTGGTGTTCCTGCAGGCGATGATGTTCGCCAAGCCGATTATCACCACGGAATCGGACACCGTGCGCGACTACATCGAATCGGGCAAAAACGGTCTGATCATTCCCAAACAGCGTGATGCGCTGCGGGACGCGGTTCGCCGGCTCTACGAGGATGAAGCGCTGTACCGCGGCATGGCAAAGGAGGGCAGATGCCGATTCTTGGAAAGCTATTCTGTGGCAAGCATGGCGCGGCGAATTGGGTCAATCTGGCGGAAGCTGGACGAAAAGAAATGCTGAAAAAGGACATTCAACCGCGCCCGGCGTATCTGAAATGGGCGTATATCGGCATGATGACCATCGCCTTCTGGAATGGTGGGCTGGGGCTGCCGTGGTTCACGAAATATGTGCTGCAAGTCGGCGTGCTGGGCATGGCGCTGCTGTTTATGCTGGTGACGGGCGACTTCCGGCGGCTGAAAACCGTGGGACAGTTTGCGGTGATGTTCGGGCTGCCGTTCCTGATGATGGCGTCGCTGTCGATGCTGTACTGGGCATTGGACTTTCAGCAGCTTAACTACATGTCGCGCGGCTGCTCGACGATTCTCTACCATGTCATATCGCTCAGCGCAATGTGCAGCGCGGTGTATCTCTTCGGCCGCAGGAGCATTGACTATACGTTCTATGCCATGTGCGCGGGAAATATGGGCATTGTACTGATGTCCATCAAGACGCATGGCATCGGGGCGTTTGTGACCGGGCTGATTGCGTTTGCAAAGTCCGGCGGGATTGACACGAACGCCGCCATCAAGGCGCTGGAAGTGCATGACCTGACGTTTGCCTTCGGGCTGATGCTGCTGTTCGCCCTGTGCTGCGAGCGAGGCAAAAAGCGCCTGATTTATGCTGCCTTATCGGGGCTGTTCTTCTTTCTGGGCCTCAAACGCATCGCGCTGATTGGCTTGCTCGGCGTGTTTTTGATGGGCGAGTTTATCCGCAGGAGAAAACCGAAAGTCCAAAGCATCCTGATTCTCCTCATTTCCATTGGCGCCATTGTCATTTGCTTCGGGTATGTGTACCTGATTCAGTCAGGGCTGTTCAACGAAATCGTCCATGCGCTGGGAATTGACACGATGGGACGCGACAAGCTCTATGCCGCGTTTCAGGAGGTCTACGATTTTTCCCCCGCCTTCCGAGGGTATGGCATTGGCTATGTTACACGCTATATCAGCATCATGACGGAAGCAGGCGTTGGCGTATTCGGCACGCACAGCTTCGGCGGAATGCACAACGATATTGTTACCATGTACATCGAGTTAGGCTTCTGGGGCTTCGCGTTCTGGATTTGGTACAGCTGGAACGGGCGCATTGTGTGGTGCCAGAAGGAGTTCGGGATGCAGACAGCCCTGCTGCTGCTGTACGAAACGATTTACGGCTTCATTACCTACGCCACCGACAACACGGTGTTCTACTGCTATATCAACACGGTCTTTATGCTGCTGCCGATTGCGATGGCGATTGGCGAACAGGAACAAGGCGAGGAGAAAGGCAAGCATGAAAGAAAAGAACCGGAAACGAGCAAGGAGCGGCGTGTGGTCGCTTCTTGAGCGGATGCTGCAGGGTGTGTGGAGATACCGCCTGCTTTGCCTGCTGCTGATCATCGCGGCGATGGTGACCACCAGCGCCCTGATGCATCCGGGAAAGATGCAGTCGGCAACCGCCCTCATTGCCCTGAACTATGAGGAAGCGACAAGGGGACTTTATCCGAATCAGACGCGATTCAACATTTCGCTGCTCAAGTCTGATGAGGTGCTTTCGCGTGCGCTTGAAAAGGCGGGCGTGACGAACATGGAGCCCCTTGCGCTGGCGGAGCACATCAGCGTAAGCGCGTCAAGCGTCGGCGGCATGTCGATTGATTCCGGCAGCGCCAGCGCCTACAAGATTGCCACCACCTACACCGTCTCCTACAAGCGCAATGAGGAACTGCCGGCAAGCATCAGCACCAGCGACATGCTCCAGCTGATTATCGAGGCGTACAAGGAAGTGTTCTACGAGAACTACACCTACGTCGATACGGCGCTCAATCCGAACTGGAATGAACTGGATGAACTGGAGTATGTGGAAATCGGCACATTCTTCGAGAAAGAAATCGGCAAAGTCAGCCGCTTTTTGAAGAGCCGCGCGAACGAGAACGGCACGTTCCGTTCCTCAGCCAACAACGAGACGTTTATCTCTTTGCAGAAGAAGGCGCAGAATTTCTCTAACATTGACCTTGAAAAGTACACCGCGTATGTGCGGCAGAGCGGGTTATCCAAAAATCGCGACCGCTATGTGTCCAAGCTGAAATATCAGAATCAGCTGCGCAACATTGAGTATCAGAAATTCATGAGCCACTATCAGAACCATCTTGCAACGATTGATATGTACGATTCCGCGCTGACAAGCGTTGTGCTGATTCCGACGCTGGATACGCAGGCAAGTTTCTATATGTCGCGCACGAAGGTGGCGATTGACTATCAGGCAAGCTCCGCTGAGACGGAAAACTTCCATGCCCATGATACAAAGGAGAAAATCAAGGACAATGAGTACACCATCGAGAAGATGCTCGCGGAAGACGCCAATGCGGCGGAGAACATCGTCACGGCGGAAATGCTGATTGATACCATGAAGACCAAATTGGCGGATTTGATTGAACGCACAAATGTCATCAACCGCGAGTATGTCCGCTATAAGACGCGCAACTACCTTACCGTGTCCTATGAGCAGATGAGCGCGATGGATGAATACAGCATCAAGTGGTCGATCTTGATGGGCGGCGTGACGTTCTGCGTCTGCTGCGTGCTGTTGCTGGTGATTGAGGGCAGAAAAAAGCATGAAAAAGTTTAACATCATCCGCTACTTAAAGCGCTGGTGGCCGCTGATTGCGCTGATGTCCATCTTGGCCGGCGCGTTCTTCATGCGCTATGCCAGCAACAATCAGGCGTACACGGCGCAGGCCGTCATCAAGTACACCTACGACGCGGCGTCGGAGGGCTTGACCCCGAACGGCGAGCCGCTGGACGTTTCCGAAATCTTTTCCTCGACGGTCGTCAAGGAAGCGATTGAGCGCCTCGGCTATTCCGTCAATGTCGATACCATCCGTTCCGGCGGCACGGTGACGGGCATCACCCCTGCCGAGGTGCAGACGCGGCAGGATGCGCTGGCGGAAAAAGGTGAAGAGGTGGAGGAATACTATCCGACAGAATACGTTGTCAAGCTGACTGTTGGCAGCAGCCGAAGCGCTGAATTCGCGCGCTTGATGCTGGATGAAATTTTGAGCTGCTATTTTGCCAGCTTCGGGGAGAAATATGTGGATTACTCCACCATCCCCAACAACGCTGAAAACGTGCTGGCGGGCGGTTATGATTACATTGAGCAGGCGGAAATTCTCAGCAATTCCGTGGATGAGATTATCGCGCAGTTAGGCAGCCGCCAAAGCGCTGCGCCGGATTTCACCTCGTCGCGCACGGGGCTGTCCGTCTCCGACCTGTTTGATGAATACAGCTATATCCAGTCGGTGCGGATTCCGTACCTGTTTTCGGAGATTTTGGGCGAAAGGCTGACGCAGAACCGCGAAATCCTGCTGAAGAAGTATCAGGAGCGGTATGCGAATTACATGCTGACAAGCGGCACCGATGGCGATAAGGTGGCAAGCGTCAAGGAAGTCATTGAAAGCTATGGCAATAAGAATAAGGAAGGCTCGCTGTACTATGCCGGAACGAACGGCACGGACACGCATGGGCAGAACGGCCTTGTGCTGAATGACGTCTATGAGGAGCATGATGAGGACGGCAAGATTAAAGACCGCACCACCGTTTACGACACGCTCATCAGCGACTATGTGACGCTGCTCAACCGCAAGTCCGACAGCCTGATTGACGCGGCGTACTGCCAGTACATCATCGACACCTTCTCCAAGGCGCCGGACGCGACGGAGAACACCGCCGAAGCCCGCGCGTCGGTGGAGGCGGAAATCAGCGCGCTGCAAACCCGGCTGGATGACCTCTATCAGGTGCTGCTGGTGACGATGGAGGAGTACAACGAGTACATGGGCGCGGTGAACGTGGGCGTGCTGTCCACCACAGCGGTGAGCGCGCGCGTCAACGTCAAGCTGTACATGATGTTGGGCGTTGTCGTGTTCTTCATCCTCGGCGTCTGCGGCGCCATCCTGCTGGGGCGAATCCAGGACTTCGTGGAGTACCTGTTCTTCACCGAGCAGTCGCTGGAAATGCCGAACCGTACGGCGTGCGACCTGTACATCAAGAACAACACCGAGCGCGTGCTGGGCGACGACAACGTGTGCGTTGTGCTGGAGCTGACGAACCTGAGCCACATCAACAACGAGCTGGGGCGCGTGAAGGGCAACGAAGTGCTGCGCCGGTTCGCGGACTTCATCAAGGAAGCGTCTGCAACCTGCGGTACGGTGTATTACAACGGCGGCTGGCAGTTCATCGGCTTCTTTGAGCAGTGCCGCCGCGAGGACGCGGAGAGCTTTGCGGACTACATGCACCGCCTCGTGCACGCCTACAACGAGGAAAGCGGCGACGCGAAGATGGAATACAGCCTTGGCATGGCGGAAAGCCGCACCGCCAACGCCCATACGCTGCGTACCCTGCTGCGCGGCGCAATGATGGACCGCAGAAAGCAGGAGGACTAAGCCATGAAAAAGTGGAAAAAAGTGCTGCTGTATGTGCTGACGGTGCTGCTGGTGATGGCGGGCGTTTGCGGATACTTCCTCTTCCTGTATCCGCATGAGCAGGACTTTGTGGAAAGCTACTACAAAGTGCAGTCGGATAAGCTGACGAGCCATCTGCGGATTGTGCAGCTCTCCGACCTGCACCTGCGGGAGTTCGGCGAGAACAACTGCGATTTGGTGGCGCGGATTCGCGCTTTGAAGCCGGACATCATCGCTATCACGGGCGATATGAACGACAAGAAAAGCGACGACACGCACGTCGTGACGGACTTGTGCGCGCAGCTGGTGGAAATTGCCCCGGTGTACTATGTGCCGGGCAACCACGAGTGGCCGAAAATCGTGTTCGAGGGCAGCACACTCGCGTCGGATTTGGAAGCGCTGGGCGTGCACTTTCTGGCGGATAAGTACGAAACCGTGACCATCGGCAGCAATACGCTGCTCATCGGCGGCATTGCGGAAGCGCCGGTATCCTATGAGAAGTACGCCAGCGGATTCCTGGAGGATTTCGCCGCCCAGCCGGGCTACAAGATGCTCCTCGTCCACTATCCGGAATACTACGCGGAGGATACGGGCGCGCTGATTGGCAAGGACATCGACATGGCGCTCTGCGGCCATGCGCACGGCGGTCAGGTTCGGCTGCCGTTCCTCGGCGCGCTCTACACGCCGGATCAGGGCTTCCTGCCCGATTTGACCGAAGGCGTGCAGACGATTTCCGGCACGAAGGTCATCATCAGCCGCGGACTGGGGGACGACGTGGGGCAGATTCTGCCGCGCATCAATAATCCGCCGGAACTGGTGATTATTGACGCGAACTGGTATTGATACCTTCATTTTCAGGAGGATGGAATCAATATGCGTGAAGCAGACAAATTGGTCAGCGTCATTATTCCGGTTTACAAGGTGGAAACGTACCTGCCGATGTGCGTGGACAGCGTGCTGAATCAGACATATCAGAACTTAGAGGTTATTCTGGTAGACGACGGTTCGCCGGACGACTGCCCCGCCATCTGCGACGAATATGCCAAAAAGGACAAGCGAATCCGCGTCATCCACCAGAAAAACGCAGGGTTGTCAATGGCGCGCAATGCCGGATTGGACATCTGCACAGGCGACTATATCACCTTTGTGGACAGCGACGACGCGCTGCATGTGGATTTTGTGGCGCGGCTGCTGGCGGCGTGCGAGGAGAACGGCGCGGAAATCGCTGTCGGGGATTACATGAAGGCGACACCAGCGGAATATCTGCCGAAAATAGCCGCGCCGCTGGCGAATAAGCCTGTGCGCGTGGTGGATGGGCGCGAGGCAAACATGATGCTTTACCGCAGGTCGGAATGGGTGCGGATGGTGACGGCGTGGGGGAAATTGTTTCGGCGCAAAATACTGGAAACGGAACGCTTCCCGGACGTGAAGCTGCATGAGGACGAGGCGCTGATATACAAGCTGCTTTACCGAAGCCGGCGGGTGGCAATGGTGGATGGCGCCCTGTACCTCTACACGGCGAATCAGGCCGGCCTGATGGCGAAACGCTTTACCCCGGAGCGCATGACGATGCTGGATATTCTCGATGAGCGGCTGGTGTTCTACCGCGAAAACGGCGAAACCGGCGACTTAATCCGCTTTACGCAAAACCGGCAGTTTATGTTTGCGGCAGAATACTATCTGCATACGGCGGATAACAAGCCTTTCCGCCGCAAGGCGCGCAAAAAGCAGTGGGCGCTGTATTGGCCGCTGATGCGCTCCTCGTACTGGCTGCGCAGGAAACTTGTGTATACCTATGCCATGCTGCTGCCCGGGCATTTCAAGAAGCTGTATTTCTGATGCGGCGGATGGAATCCACGAAAGGAAGAAAAAGGATGAATCAAGTCAGCATCATCATCCCCGTGCACAACACGCCGGAGGAATACCTGCGCGAATGCTTGCATTCCGTCCTGCGGCAGGATTACACGAATTGGGAAGCCATCCTGATTGACGACGGCTCGACCAGCGGCGCGGAGCGTATCTGTGACGAATACGCGGCGAAGGACGCGCGCTTTTGCGTGATTCATCAGCGGCAAAGCGGCGTATCTGCGGCGCGCAACGCGGGCATGGCGGCGGCGACTGGTGACTGGCTGATTTTTCTGGATTCCGACGACTGGTGGGAGGACAATCTGCTGTCATCCGCAATGAAAAAGCTGGCAGAAGAACCGGCGGATCTGCTGGTGTTTGATTTCAAAACGGTTTCGCAGCAGAAAACGGACGAGATAAAGCAGCGTACAGAAAAAAGGCGGCACGCAGGACTCTCCATGATGGAGGAATTGCAGCTGGGCTTGCTGGATCGGAATGAACGGTATGCTGCAAGCTACTTTGGCGAACCGTGGATACAGCTGATTCGCCGGACAATCGTCGTCGAGCATCAGCTTGCGTTTTCGGAAGCGATTCATCAAAGCGAAGATGCGCTGTTCAATATGCAGATGTTAGAGTACGTCAAGTCCGTGGATTTTCTGCATGAAACGCTGATAACGTACAGGGTTTGGGGCATGTCATCGTTTCAGCGGTTTCATGCGGATTTGCCGCAGCAGATGGAGCAGGTGAATCAGCAATTCCTGACATTCGGGAAGGTACACCACAAGGGCGATTTCTATTGGAATGCCTATGAAGTGTGGCTGATGGAAACCTACATCCGCCTGCTGAAGCGCTACTTTTATCACCCGAATAATCCGCAGTCGGAGGCGGAAAAGAAGCGGGCATGGAAGGCGCTGCTGACAACCTGCCCGTCGCTGAAGCAGCTGCGCCGCGCAAGCTGGAAGAAGATGTACCAGTCGCGCAAGTCGTATCCGCTGCTGCTGTTTTTCCTGCTGTACTGCCGCTGCTACGCGCTCAATCGGCGCGTGATGGAATGGCTTCTGCGGACGGACAGATACTGACAAAAGAGGGTTCTTCGCGGAAAGTTGGGGGAGCAAACAAGGGCTTCGGTGAAGCACTAAAAAGCTGCACGCGGAAGGAGCATGAAAGTGCGACCAACTCAATCGCGAAAAGGGGTCAAGGGGGGACTTCGTCCCTTTTCGTCTGCCCCTTGCAGGGTCAAGGGACAGCGTCCCTTGTGGGGTTTGGGGCAACGCCCCAACTGTTCCGCGTCCGACCAATCCCAAGGAAGCTACCAACAAAGGCGCAGGCAGCGAAGCGTCCCTGCCAGTATCTTTGCGCGTCCGCAGACGCGCCCCCAAGCTGCTCCCCCCCAAGATTCCGTGAAGAACCCAAAAAATACTTTTCCGCGGGCGGGAACAATCCGCCCGCCTTTTTCGTCTGTTAGAGTGCAGGGCAAAAGAAGCCCTGACATTCCCCCACAAGGAGAAACACGAATATGAAGAAGATGCTTGCAATCCTGATGGCGCTGCTGATGGCGGCGCTGCTGCTGCCCGCTTATGCCGAGGAAGGCGACGTGGCGGAAATCGCGGAAATTGCCGGGACGGTGCTGGAAATCGGCGAAGAATCCATCCTGCTGGAAACGCCCGAAGGGCAGCTGATTGAGGCGATTCTGACGGCGGACACCATCCGCGAGGGCAAGGAAATCGCGGAGGGCGACTTCATCCACGTCATGTACAACGGGCAGATGACCCGCTCCTACCCCGCGCAGGTGACGGCGCAGCACATTGGCTGCTACGTCCTCACGGGTACGGTCAGCGACATCACCGACGAGGGCTTCACCCTCACCACAGATGAGACGACCTACATCGTTCACGCGACGGCGGAACAGCTGGCGCAAATCACCGATGGCGCGGAAATCAACGTGTATTTCAGCGGCGTGATCGCGACGAGCCTGCCGGGGCAGATCAGCGCCGAGCAGATTACCGCGGTGGAGGAGGAAGCCGTCCTCACCGGCACGGTCGTCGAGGCGTACATCACCATGGAAACCGCGGATGGTCAGCAGATTCAGGTCAACCTGACCTCCCTGACGCAGTTGCCGGATGGCATTCCGGACTTGGGCGACACGGTTCGCGTGACCTACAATGGGCAGATGACCCGCTCCATCCCCGCGCAGGTGACGGCGGATACGGTTGATATTGCCGTGACCATCGACGAGCTGGCGGGCGAAATTGTCGAAATCACGGGCGACGGCATCCTCCTCCAGACGAAGGACATGCAGGTGCTGGTCAACGTGGACGAGGGCACGGTGTATGAGACGGACGGCGAACTCGCGGTGGGCGACTACATCCACGTCCTCTACGACGGCATCATGACCCGCTCGCTGCCGGGGCAGGTGTACGCGCAGAAAATCGGCTGCTACAAGACCACCGGCACGGTCAGCGAACTGACGGAATCCGGCTTTCTGCTGACGACGGAAACCGACGTGGTGCAAGTCAACGCGGACGCGGCGCTGCTGGACGGCATGGAGAACGGCATGACCGTGACGGTCTACTCCAACGGCGCAATGACGATGAGCCTGCCGGGGCAAATCAGCGCGGAAAAGATTGTCAAGGCGGAGTAATTGCATATTGAAAAACGGCGCTCAGCAGGGGAGAAATCCCGCTGAGCGCCGTTTCCTGTCAGTCCTCCGGAATATTGATGCACGCGCCTTGCTTGAAGTCGCTCGGCGCAAGGCACGGATTTGCCCGCAGCAGCGCCGACAGCGACACGTTCAGCAGCAGCGCCGTCGTCTCCATCGTCTCGTCCTTGTCCAGCGTGTATGTGTTGCCCGGCGGGCACGCCTGATTTTCCGGCACGCACAGCACCTGCCCTGCCTGCAGCGCGTCCAGGTTCACATCCGGATTCGCGGTTTCCAGCGTATGGCGGTTGACGTCCTTTTTCAGCTGCACATCCGCCGCCGTTTCGCCCTGCAGCACCGTGTAGCGGTCAATCTCCGGGCAAAAGCTGATGTCAGGCGTTTCGCCGCCGGGGGTTGCGGGGGCGTTCATGTC
>ENA-UAYF01000902-UAYF01000902.1-human-gut-metagenome-genome-assembly--contig:-NODE-902-length-14032-cov-3.802533_pt1 | contig 14032 bp, 14 predicted proteins | sample MGYA00244017_ERZ654600 | MGnify/ENA primary metagenome ERZ654600 (study PRJEB26926, sample SAMN06164490) | human gut metagenome | biome: ENVO:00009003; feature: ENVO:2100002; material: ENVO:00002003... | reverse complement strand
AAAAAATAATAGAGTGTTAAGAGTTTTTATGATTGATTATTCGATGGTTAGGTGGCCGAGGTATTTGCCGCCGGAGGTGGTATCGATTAAGATTTCATAGATGCCTGGGGCTGTACCTATGGTGATTGTGGTGGGAGAGAATGTCAGGAATGTACGGGAGATGGCGTCGCCGTTATCCATGTGTGTGATTGTAGCGGTGGCTTTGCCTTCAGGTGTGCTGAATTCAATATGAATGTTGCCGTTAATGTAGTAGCATGTCACATTGATATCATCCGGAGTGGTGTCTTTCGGACGATTTCTAAGGCTCTCTACGATTATTCCAGTTGCACCGCGAGGAGCATTTTCGAGTGCAAATATTGAAGGTGATAAAGAGAGAAGAATTGCGATGATAAATACTTTTAAGTTCATTTGGCGATTGGTTTAAGTGTAAAAATGTGTTGTTGTTTTGGTTGCAAATTTAAATCAATAAAAGCGGGCAAGACAATTTTCAAATACAATTAATATTTATCATTTTTAAAATTTCGAATATTAAGCCACTGGTATACAGTGGGTTACGGCGTGATAAATTTTAGGATATTTTATCACGCCGTAATATTGTAAATAAGCTGCTGATAATCAGGAGTTTATCGTTTATTGAAAAGCGATATTGTGGATTGCGTTGATTTAGAGGGATTTATTTAATGCGTTCAAAAAAAAGTCCTTGTCGGGGGCGTCAGAGTTTGAAATCCGGGCGCGAATACGAGTCCATTTGTTATAATAATTTCCGTACTGAATATTTATTAACAGACATATTGTGCGCGGGGCAAATCCAGCAAGAAGCAAAGCACAAAAGGTTATATCAGCTTCTTTGAATCTCGGCAATTGTTGACGCATTCGAGATAAAATATTGTCTCGATATTGGTCTACAAAATCCTTTAGTTGTTCAATTGAGTCGTCTTTTTTTATTTTGGCGATTTCGTTTTCAAAGTCTTTTATTATGGTTACGCGGGCGAGTGCTGAATCACGTTTCTCAAAATACTCGTTGCTGAGGTTATTCAGCACCGTGTAGCGATCTCTAAAAAGTTGGTTGATAAGTGATGCATGACTGCGAAGAATCTCATTTTTTTCATCAATTTCTGATTTTAGTCTGCATGCATTGTTCTCCGACGAGTCAAGCCTCGATAGTAATTCTTGAGCTTCAAGCATTTTTATTTCTATTTCACGATGTTTGCGCTTCATGCGCTCCCGATAAAATGCAATGAAAGCTATGCATATGGTTACAATTACTCCTATTAGTAGCCATATGATAACTTTGTTTTTTTCTGCGCTGCGTTTTTCAATGACAGATTTATTTTTGTTGAAGTCATTTTCAGCATAGGCTACATTGTTTTTTAGTACATGAACTACTTTGTTATTATGTATGCCCCAAGATAAATGTAGTTCAGTCAGGGCTTCTTGGTAGTTTTGTTGCAGTACGTATATGTTTGATTTGGCCCAATGATATTCCTCGGATTCATTCCAATTTGGATTGAGTTGCTTTTCACGGTCGAGATAATATTCTGCGCTATCAAGTATGCCGATTTTTGAGAACATATCTGCAATTTGAGTGCGGTCATGCATTTCGTGAGATTGGGTTTGCCAAAAAGCGGATGTTAGGATAAAATTTTCTAATGCCTTGTTATACTCATTTAAATCTGTATAGCCATAGATATAAGAAGCATGGAAATATCCTTGGAATATTGAATCAGATATGTTCGTATGCGTAGATAGACTATCAAGGATTGATATCGATTTGGTCGGCTTCTTTACTTTAATGTATTCTCTTGCCAAATCCACGAGTGCATACTGGTTGTTGAGGGGCTTGTCGGCGCGGAGATAGTAGTCGGCGGCAAGGCGTCGGTGGGTTATTGCCTTGTCGAAGTTGTATGCAGCCACGTATATATCGGCTATAAGCTCGTGGGTCTTGGCGAAAATATAGTCATCATTAAGTCGGTCGGCGAGGTCGAGAGCCGTGAGCGCCTCCTTTATGGCTACTGTGAGGTTGCCGCGATAGAGATTGAGTATGCCTCGGTACATATGGGCGAGCGTGCGCTTCCTCGGCTCGGGATGCTCGTCGAAGTAGGCTACTGCGGTCGATATGAGCGAGTCGTCAGTCTCAAACCGGAAATTCTTGTCGCGCGCCTGCGTCAGCAGCAAGGCATAGTCGGCGCGCTGACGGTCGGAGGTCAATTGTGAGGGACTTATGCTGTCGAGAATGTCGAGAGCCGAGTCGGGATGTTCCATCATCAGACTCTCGGCCTCAAGCAGCATGGTGTCGACACGGCCCGATGTGGAGCAGGCCATGGCAAAAAGGAGCAACAAACTGTAGATGATGATACTGTGTTGGGGCATATAAAGTAAACGGATATTCAACGAGGTATATTTTTCACCGGCGACCCCTCGGGCCGGAGTGTATCACTTGCGGCCGAAGTCGGCGGGGATTTCTCCCCACTTTTCGGTGTCCCACTTTACCACGGGGCAACGCGAAGTGTGGGTCTGCACCCAGCGCTCGGCGCGCTGCAGGGTGGCGAGCAGGGCGGCATTGCGTGGGGTAGGGGCGAGCGAAGTGCGAGTCTTGCGGTTGCGCAGCCATGCCTGGGCCGTGCGGCTGTCGGAGTATATGGTGCGCACCCATCCCTTTTGCTCGCAGAGGGCCAGGGCGTGGACCAGGGCCAGAAATTCGCCTACATTGTTGGTGCCGTCGGCCACCGGGCCATAGTGGAACAGCTCCTCGCCGGTGCCTACCACCACTCCGCGGTACTCCATCACGCCCGGATTGCCTGCGCATGCGGCGTCGACCGCGATGGCGTCGAGACGTATCTCGGGGAACGCCTCATAGTTGACAATCTCGGGCTGGCAGTGTGCGGCCATGGCCCGCAGGGCGTAGAGCTCGTCGCCCCCGTCGTTGCGAAATGCCTCGGTGGCGGCGGTCTGCGACGTAAAGCTCTTGTATTTTGCTCCGGGAAATCCCTCGACCTGCGCCTGCGCCTCCTCCCAGGAGTCGTAGATGCCCGGTGCACGGCCTTCCCATACTACATAAAATTTTCTTGCCATAGGTTTGTCTTATTACCGGTTATTGTCATGTCGTGTCATCACTCGGGTCGTTGAAGGTCAGCTGCAACTCAGCAGCAGGGTTATGTCGATGGCCCGCATGCCGGCTTTCTCCGCGGCCCGACGGTTGACAGGCTTGCCGAGGAAGGTGACAACGGCCCGCTGCACTCCGGGGAGCATCTTCACAGTGTTGACGGCGCCGTCACATCCGATGATATCTCTCAGCAGCCACAGGAACGTGTTGCTGAGTGCCATAGCTGCCGTACGTGGCACGGCATTACCCGGTCCGGTATAGCATACGCGTGTTCCGCGTGGCACGGCCCGCAGCGTGTCGGCGGTGGTGATGTCGATTTCCGGTATGGCGTGGCTCAGAGGGCCGTCCTCGCTCCGGGCGAGATTCATTATGATTACCCCGCGCTTCATGAGGTCGACCTGGTGGGAGTCGATGGTGCAGGGCCGATCCATCGGAGTGTTTATAATCACGTCGGCTGTGCGCAGTGCGTTCTCAAGCACCCGTGGATGCATCACCGATGTGGCCACACAGCATCCCGGCAGCTCGGCAGCGCGACGCAGGCGGTACACATCGTTGTCGAGCATCCTTACCGAGGCGCCCAGACCCAGGGCCGACGCGGCGGCGGCGCGTCCCGCTATGCCCGCGCCCAGTATCAGCACCTCACAGGGTATGATGCCCGCTACTCCGCCGAGCAGTATCCCCTTGCCGTGGTCGGGCGACGCAAGCATCGACGAGGCTATTGCTATCGCAGCTCGGCCATTGATTTCGTTGAGAATGTCGGCAAACGGGGTGTGCCCTTCGGGGTCACCGATGAGGTCGATGGCGAGGGCCACGATGTTGCGCCTCATAAGCTCGCGCAGGATGTCGCAATCCGATGTCACGCTCGACAGCATGGTGAGCAGCATCGCGCCGCGCTTCATGGCTCGCAGGTCGGCCGGAGACAATGCCCCGAGGGTTATTACTATATCGGCCTGAAGGGATTCGCCGCGCGATGTCACACATGCTCCCTGGCGCATGTAGTCGGTGTCGGCGTAGTGTATGGTGGCGGAGGCCCCCGATTCGATTCTCACCTCATATCCGCGGTCGGTGAGCACCCCTACAGCCTCCGGGGTGAGAGAAAAGCGCTTTTCGCGGTCTCCTGCTGTGGCGGGGAGGCCTATCGACAGCCGGCGCCGCATTGTGGCCGAGGCCGCGGGCTGTGGGTCGGGGGTGAAATATTCCGAAGGGTCAGTCATGGCTGTCTGTTATGGTAGGGAGTTGAAGGAATTCGGCGAAGCGGCGCGCTGTGACGGCCTTCTCCTGTTCGTTGTCGAGACGGTCGGCCTTGAACCGCCGGTCGGCTTTCTCGTAGTGTGGCATGCGCGCGGCCAGGGCTTCGACGATGAACCGGCGCAGCTCGTCGTCGCTCTTCGAGGCTATCAGAGGGCGCTTGTGGCGTCCGCGCAGCAGACGCTCGTGCAGACGGTCGATGTCTACGTCGAGCAGCACGGTGGTGCCGTGGGCGTTCATCCACTCCATATTGTCGAAAAAGCATGGAGTGCCTCCTCCGCAGGCTATTATCACATCCTCAAACTCGCCTGCCTCATGAAGCATGGCCTGCTCGCGCAGGCGGAATCCCTCCTCTCCGTGGCGGTCGAACAGTTCGCGCACTGTGGCATGGTAGCGGCTCTCGATATAGTTGTCGAGATCGATAAACCGCAGACCGGTGATGGCGGCAAGATGGCACCCTACGGTCGACTTGCCGCTCCCCATGTATCCGATAAGAAATATAGGTTGCATACTGCAAACCTACATAAAAAAACTGAGATTTTAAACAGCCTTATAGCGGTATTTACAGGAAATGTGAGTAAATTTGTAGGTCAAAAATATATACATTTCACTATGGACTTGTTTGAGAAAGTCAATGCTGACATAAAGTCGGCGATGCTTGCGCGCGACCATGCGCGCCTTGAGGCTCTGCGCGGTATTAAGAAGGAATTCCTTGAGGCAAAGACAGCCAAGGGTTCCGACGGCACCCTGACCGACGAGACCGCTACAAAGGTGCTCGTAAAGATGGTGAAGCAGCGCAAGGAGAGCGCCGAAATCTACACTCAGCAAAGCCGCCCCGAGCTGGCTCAGGAGGAGTTGGCTCAGGCTGCCGTGATAGAGGAATATCTGCCGAAGCAGCTCTCCGACGAAGAACTCACCGCCGAGCTCAAGAAAATAATCGAGCAGACCGGCGCCACATCGGCCAAGGAGATGGGCAAGGTAATGGGCGTGGCCTCGAAGGCTCTCGCCGGACGTGCCGACGGCCGCGCTATCTCGGCCAAGGTAAAGGAACTTCTCGCCTGAGATTCCCCCTCGCCGACACTCACATACCCGCATTCGTAAAAACCACACATCATGCTTACAATACAACAGATTAAGGAAGCCCCCGAGCGGATTATAGCCCGCCTCGCGGTAAAGGGTTTCGACGGCACAGCCGCCATCAACGAAATACTTGAGCTCGACACCATGCGTCGCCAGTCGCAGCTCAGCAATGATACCAAGGCGGCCGAACTCAACCGCCTCGCCGCATCTATCGGTCAGCTCATGAAGGCCGGCAAGAAGGATGAGGCCGAGGAGGCCAAGAAAGCCGTTGCCGTTCTCAAGGACGAGCAGAAGGCCATCGCCGACGAGCTCGCACGCACCGAGACACGTATCCGCGATATACTGCTTACAGTGCCCAACGTGCCTTGCGACATGGTGCCCGAAGGTAAGACCGCCGACGACAATGTGGTGGAGGCCACCGGTGGAGTAATCCCCGAACTCCCCGCCGACGCTATGCCCCACTGGGATCTGGCCAAGAAGTACAACATCATCGACTTCGACCTCGGTGTGAAGATTACCGGCGCCGGTTTCCCGGTATATCTCGGCAAGGGAGCGCGTCTGCAGCGTGCCCTCATACAGTTCTTCCTCGACGAGGCAGGCAAGGCCGGATATCTCGAGGTGGAACCCCCGTTTGTAGTAAACGAGGCTTCAGGCTACGGTACTGGACAGCTCCCCGACAAGGAGGGCCAGATGTACTACGTCAACGAAGATAATCTCTACCTTATTCCTACGGCTGAAGTGCCTGTGACCAACCTCTATCGCGACGTGATACTCCCCGCCGACAAGCTCCCGGTAAAGAACTGCGCTTTCTCGGCATGCTGGCGCCGCGAGGCAGGCAGCTACGGCAAGGATGTGCGCGGTCTCAACCGCCTGCATCAGTTTGACAAGGTGGAAATCGTGCGCATCGAGAAGCCCGAGGATTCATATGCCGCTCTTGAGGAGATGAAAGCCCACGTGCAGGGTCTGCTTGAGAAGCTCGGTCTACCCTGGCATATACTCCGTCTCTGCGGGGGTGACATGTCGTTTACCTCGGCCATCACATTTGACTTCGAGGTGTATTCGGCTGCCCAGAAGCGCTGGCTCGAGGTATCGTCGGTATCCAACTTCGAGACCTACCAGGCCAATCGCCTGAAGTGCCGCTACCGTGGCGACGATAAGAAGACCCGCCTGTGCCACACTCTCAACGGTTCGGCTCTCGCCCTGCCGCGTATCATGGCCGCGCTGCTTGAGAACAACCAGACCCCCGAAGGAATCATCGTGCCCGAGTGTCTGCGCAAGTACACTGGCTTCGATATTATCGACTGATACAGATTCTCAACGATACGTCAACGGCCCGACAGCGATTCGCTGTCGGGCCGTTGATGCGTTTTCCGGGGATACATGCTATCGGGGGCTCATTATGGGCGCGAGGTGCTTTACGAGCGAGCGCGGTATGGGTGCCTCAAGCAGCCGGCGGTACCATTTCAGTGAGTGCGTGTCGCTGCCGGTGAAGTCGTACATGCCCTTTTTCAGCAGATGGATGGCGCGTTGCTTTACCTGCGGTCCGTAGAATCCGGCTATTGACGGGAGATTGAGCTGGAGCATTACACCCTCTCTTCTGAGTCTTGTATAGTCGGATTCCGACATATACAGATAGCGCTCGGGGTGGGCGAGCATCGGAAAGTAGCCGGCCTTTAAGGTGTCGGAGAGTATTTCATACAGCCCCATGGGCGGGTTGGCGAAGGATGTCTCCACGAGCAGAGTGTCGGCATGTCCGGGGGTACGGGCGGATATGGGGATTAAGTCGCGTTCCGTTAGCCGGCCAGAGAATACGGTGTCAAGCATGTTTTCAGCGCCAAGGGCAAGTTCGGGCATGTCGGCGACGTCGGCCGTGGACTCACACAACCGTTCGAAGTGCTGACGGAGAGCGCATGGAGTGTTGGGCACATCCTCCATGATATGCGGAGTGAGATATACCCTCGCCACTCCCGCCTCTTTCATCGTGCGGAGGGTGTCGAAGGTCTCGTCGATGGTCTTTATTCCGTCGTCGACTCCGGGGAGTATGTGGGAGTGCCAGTCGGTAGCTCCCTCAAGCAGCCCCGAGCAGGCAAGAGTGGTTGTAGATGGTGAGAATGGCCACATATATGTGTGTCGGTGTTATGTCGGTGAATTGTGTCATGTTGTAAGGCGCAATCAGGCATCCTCTTTTCCATGTCCGTACCCGTAGCCGTATCCGTAACCATACCCGTAACCGTATCCATAGCCGTATCCGTTTACTTTTGAGGGTATGCCGTTGAGCAGGATAGTCATGTTGTTGAACTTCTTGTCGGTATAGAATCCCTGGATAGTGGGCACAAGACGGCGGTCAAGCACACCGGAGCGCATTACGAATATCGTAAGGTCGGCCATCGGGGTGATGATGCTCGTGTCGGCGACCATGTCGGTTGGCGGACAGTCGATGAACAACAGGTCGAACTCCTTGCGCAACTCGTCGATAAAGGCGGCTCATATTGGGCGAGTACAACAGTTCGGAGGGGTTGGGAGGTATGCTTCCGCCCGGCAGCATCGACAGGTTGTGGGTCTTGCCTACAGGCATGAGTATCTTGTGCCAGTCGGCAATCTCTCCGTTGAGATACCCCGAGACACCTGCTCTTGGTGAGCCCACATATTTGCTTATCGTGGTCTTCCGAAGGTCGAGATCGACTATGCATACCTTCTTCCCCTTTATGGCGAATGATGCGGCGAGGTTGGAGGTTATGAATGTCTTTCCCGAGCCCGGATTCATTGATGTAAGCATTATTACCTTGTGGTCGGTGTTCTTTCCGATGATGAATTCGAGGTTGGAGCGTATCACGCGGAATGCCTCGTTGACGATGTTGCGCGAGCCTTCCTTTACAAGTATCTCATATCTCTCCACATCGCCTGCCTTAGGCTTGATTCCAATCATGGAGAGCAGACGGGCGCGTATACCTTTCTTCCTTACTTTGCCCGACATGGGGAGCTCGCCGAGGAATGGTGCGGTGATATTTTCGATATCCTTGCGCACGCGCACCTTGGTGTTGAGGCTTTCCATCGTGAAGAGTATCCCGGCGGGTATGGCCAGGCCGGCCACAAAGGCAATCAGGAGTATGTTGCGGCGCACGGGCGATGTGGGTCCTACGGGCCCCATAGGAGGAGTGATGATGCGGGTGTTGTAGGCGGTGAAGTAGTCGGCTATCTGCTTCTCGACCGTTGAGTTGCCGAGGCCTGAGTTGGCGGGCAGCAACTGTCCTTTGTTGCGCTCGTCGGCAAGGAATGTGCGTATATAGCGCGCCATGTAGAGCCGGTTGTTCAGCTCAAGCACCTGGTTGGCTGCTTCATGGCTTTGGTCGAGGTACATTTGGCTTACCAGCGCGAGGTCGGGAATCAGATGCTCGGATTTGTAGGATGATATGTCGGAGTCAACATGGCCGAGTTCCTGCTCGATTACGGCAAGGCGGTCGTTGATGAACTGTGATGTCGCTGTGGCTATCTGGTTTTTGTCGCGTACCCAGTCCTCGTTGTAGGCCGATATCAGAGTGTTGATGAAGTCCTCGGCACGCTGTACGTTCACGTCGTTGCATGTGAGATTGAGCACTTGCATCTTGAAAATATGTCACATTTTTCGGTGTGTTGCAACCGGTAAGAATGGCAATTACAAATGCCACCCATGCTAAGGGATTACGATAGCTGAAACGGTTCATTTTGGCTTAATTGTATCTCAGCCACAATCGGCCGTCACACCGGTCGTCATGGCACTTTTCTTTTAATAATATCGCACTTTGTTTCGATTCTGATTGTCCGGTACACGGACGCTTATCTCCAATTATTACACATCAAAGTGCCTGTTACTGCGCAAAGTTAATCAAAAACAACAATAATGCAAAATATGGCCTGTTTTTGGATACCGTCGCAGTTGCGTAAAGGCACTCCTGCGGGCATACCCGCATGGTGTATGTAATCATTTATGATGACAGACTCAAGGGACACGGGACGAAAAATCACTAAAATATGGTATGGCACACGACGGAGGATGTGCGTAACTTTGCTAACGGATAATTATACGAAGTTAGTTATACGTCCACGGAGAGTCGCGATGTCTTGCCGTGGACTTCTTTTTTGCTTGAGCACCAGGATTCAGAGCAACCTCTTATTTTCGCACAATTACAAATTCGCTTCCTGTATACGAGAAATCGATTATGCCCATTGCATACAGCCGGGCCACGATATCTGTGGCCGTGGCGTGCGATATGTGGGCGCCGGTCATGTAGCGGTCGACGGTGGTCATGCCCCATTCGTCGAGATATGTGAGCAGCGCCGTCTCGGCCTGCGACAGGGCGAAGAGGGTGTCGCCTCCGCGCGCCATCCGCTCCCATGCGGCGAGCATCACCGGATGCGCCACTATATTCTCATCCTTTACCCTGAAGTAGGCGCGCCATGAGCCGTCGGTGTCGCGGGCGTAGACCGGGCGCTTATCGGCCTTGGGTATCCGGGCACGCACCACTATCGCTCCTGCCTCCACGGCAAATGCGGTGATTTCCACCTTCTGGGCCGGGCGGCAGTACATCAGGGCCGCCTGCTCTATCATGTAGATATCCTCGTCGGAGCGCACTCCGGCCACTGTGCCGTTGTCGCGTACGCCTATGAGCAGATGCCCTCCGTCGTTGTTGGCGAAGGCGCTGATGGAGTGGGCTATCTTGGGGGCGTTGGTGATGGCAAACTTGAAGTCCTGGTGCTCATGCTCCCCCTCCTGTATCAGTCCGTGGATGTAATATCGGCCCCGTATGGCTTTTATGTCCTTCATTCGGGATACTCTGTCGGCATCTGCGGGTCGTGGATTACCTCGTCGAGAAAGCGGCGTGCCTGGCGGCGAGCCTCGTCGAGATTCATGTAAGAGTAGTTGCCGCAGTCGCGCGGAGTGGCACCCGGTATCTCTCCGTCGAATCCGGCGATAAACTCCATCGTGGCACGCATCATCTCTTTTACTTCTGCCGGGGTATGGTCGCCGAGCAGCACGAGGTAGTTGCCTGTGCGGCATCCCATCGGGCCCCAGTATACAATGTCGGACTGCCAGGGGCTGTTGCGCAGATATGTGGCTGCGAGATGCTCGATGGCGTGGAGAGCGGCTCCGTCGATGGCCGGCTCGCGGTTGGGCTCGGTCATACGGATGTCGAAGGTGGTGATTGCATCGCCCGTGGGGCTCATATCGCGGCGCGACAGATATATGCCTCTGCGCAGGGTGAGATGATTGACGGTAAAACTTGGAATCTTATTCATATTACAATGCGTTGACGATGGTCTGCAGAGTGGCGAATGTGGCTTTGGGAGCGTCGGTCCAGAAGTCGAGATACTGGCCCGTGTTGTCCTCCTCCTTGCCGGGGGTATCGCTTACCACGCGTATGCTGGCGAAGGGCACACCCTTGATATGGCATGTGTGGGCCATGGCGGCGCTCTCCATGTCGACGGCCTTCACGTCGGGGTATAGCGCGGTGATTTTCGCCAGGTCGGCGGCATTGTCGACAAACTGGTCGCCGCTGGCAATCAGGCCGCGGTGCAGGCGGCTTATGCTGTCGAGAACTTCAAGCCCGAGGACAGCGGGGGCGCCTTCAAAGAAGCGGGGCATACCCTGTATCTGTCCGCGTTCGGCGCAGGGTCCGCACCACACGTCGTGGTAGGCCACACGGTCGCCCACCACCACATCCATAACTCTGGCGTCGGAGCCGGTGCCTCCGGCCACACCTGTGTTTATCACGATCTCGGGGTCGAACGCGTCGACGAGGGCCGCGGTGCCCAGGGCGGCATTGACCTTTCCGATGCCGCTCTGCATGGCGGCCACGCTATGGCGTCCGCCGGCCATGGTGCCGGTGTGGAGGGTCTGGTCCGAGGGGAGCACTGTCTGTGAGTGTCCTTCAATGTGGGGGAGCAACAGGTCGAGTTCCTTGCCCATTGCCACGATTATACCGATTTTCATATTGTTTCTGTTGATAGGAGTGTGTGGGGCGGCAAAGTTACGAAAAAGTTTTCAGAGTAGCCGAAGTGCGACGTGTCGCCGGGCTACGCCGGGCATAAACATGATGATGTCCCGATGACCCGTACATCCGCCAATACCCCCCGGTAACCTATATACAGGGAGCGCCGTGTCATGCGGGATGACACGGCGCTCCGGTGAGTATTAAGTCGGTCTTATTATCAGTTGCGAGCTTTGTACCAGTAGGGGTCGGCCTCGGCGTCGGCGCCTACGATGGCCATCACTTCACCCGAAGGATTCTGGTTGGCTGCGGTAATCGCATGGTTGCCTTCCATCTCGGCGTTGGGAATCGGGAAGAGGAGGATGGGAGCGTTGGCCGCGATGTTGAATACGGCCTCGGCGGGGAATCCTCCGCCACGGCGGTCGATACCCTTCTGCAGGCGGAGACAGTCGGTGTAGCTGAATCCCTCGCCCCAGAGCTCTATACGGCGCTGGAACCATACCTCGTCGAGCATTTCATCCTGCGATGTGGCCGGGCATACATAGGGGGTGTCGCCTGTCCAGCGGTAGGTGTTGACGAAGTTCTCCACAGTAGTCTTGGCTGTCTGCCAGTCGGTGTGGGCCTGGCATTCGGCAATGATGAGCTCCATCTCTTCGGTACGCATCAGAGGTATGTCGGTAGCTCCGGTAGAGTTAATCAGATAGTCCTGATATGGTGCGAACTTGACCACTGCGTAAGGAGGACAGTCGAGCAGACCGAGTATTACGCCTACACCATAGGGGGCATATTGAGCCACGCTGGGGTCGTAACCGCCGGGAGTATAGTTGTCGACATTCGACTTATATACGTAGATGCTGTTGTCGGGTTTTTCTTCGTCCAGCCAGTCGGGGTCGGGTTCATTGCCCTGCCACCAGCCTTTGCGCACGTCGCCTTCGGGAATCATATCCCAGAGCTTGGCGTTGATGCAGCGCCACTGTCCGGCGTAGGCATAGCCGTAGGTGAGCGAACCCATCATGCCGGCGAATGTGTAGAGGCCGTGTGCATCCTGTTCGGAGATATGTATGCCCCACATGAAGTCGGACTGAGTGAAGCTGTTGAATGCGGGCTTGTTTACGACATTTACGCCGCAGTTGGCACCGTCGGTGAGCTGAAGCGCCATGGAGGCGTCATCGGCAGCCTCGGTATAAAGACCCTGGCAGAGGTTGGCGCGGGCGCGGAGACCGTGGGCCACGGCGGGGTCGATGAATCGCTTGTCGAAGCGCGAGGTGTATACTCCCATGTCGAAAATGTCGATTGCCTCGTCGAGGTCCGACATAATCTGTGTGTACACCTGAGCCACGGTGCCGCGGGGTGTTCCGTTGGCTACGGCCTCATCTTCGTTCAGGTCGGTTATCACGGGTACACCCGGAGCCTGTGGATTGACGCTGTAGGGAGTGGCGAAGAGCTGCACCAGCATGTGGTAGGCCCATGCGCGTGCCGACAGAGCCTGTGCCTTGTAGCAGAGCAGAGTGGCGTTTTCGGTGTCGGCGGGGAGGATCTTCAGCAGGTCGTTGGAAGAGTAGACCACACGGTAGAGCGTACCCCATGTGCATGTCAGTTCCTGGTTGGTGGGGGTGTTGTCGGTATAAAGTTCGCTTGTCTCAAACCATCCGTAGTTCATCATCATCGACATGTCCTGGCTGCGGTTGTCGAGCGATAGCATTGTCGCGGGATATCCGAAGTCGGCGAGGAAATCGTCGATATTCTTTTCGAACGCGTAGAAGTTGGCATATACGGCGGCCATCACACCCTCGATAGCGTCGGGATTTTCTTCAATGGCATCCTTGCGCTGGTCGTCGGTGTAGTATTCTCCCATCGGGAGGGTATTGAGGTCGTTACACCCGGCCAGCATCACTGCGGCGAGTGAGCCGGCAATATATTTTAAAGTCTTTTTCATCATGAAGTTTCTTAGAGTGATTAGAACTCAATTTTCACACCTCCCGACACTGCACGCAGAGCTGAGTATGAGCCGGCGAGCGATGTGGCATATCCCTGACGGGGGTCGAGACCCTTGCGCTTGCTCCAGAGGTAGAGGTTGTCGCCGGAGAAGTATACGCGGATATTCGAGCAGCAGAGCTTGTCGGCAACCTTCTTGGGAAGGGTGTAGCCGGCGGTGATGTTGTTGATGGTGAAGTAGTTGCTGCTGATGAGCCAGCGGTCGGACAGGGCATTTACATATGTGGCCTGATTGCCTGCCCAGGCGAGTGCGGGCACGTCGGTGTTGCGGTTTTCGGGAGTCCATGCGTTGAGGATATCCTTGTGCAGGGCCATACCGGCATCGTTGTTGTTGGCGCCGTACATGAGCAGCTGGTAGCTGTAGTCGACCATCTTGCCGCCTGCCTGGAATCCGCAGTTGATGCCGAAGTCGAATCCGTAGACCTTGATGTTGGTAGATACGCCGCCGTAGACGGGGGGCAGGAGGTTGCCTGACTCCTGACGGTTCTCTACATATCCCTGGGCTGCGTCGCCGTTGCGGGCGAGCGACCAGTTGCTTACCTTCTCTTCGGTGCCGTCGGTGCGGCGAGCCCAGTAGAGTGCGTTACCGTTCTCGGGGTCGACGCCGGCCTGTCTCTTATACACATCTCCGAGCCCACGA
>ENA-UAYF01000893-UAYF01000893.1-human-gut-metagenome-genome-assembly--contig:-NODE-893-length-14115-cov-4.713798_pt1 | contig 14115 bp, 8 predicted proteins | sample MGYA00244017_ERZ654600 | MGnify/ENA primary metagenome ERZ654600 (study PRJEB26926, sample SAMN06164490) | human gut metagenome | biome: ENVO:00009003; feature: ENVO:2100002; material: ENVO:00002003... | reverse complement strand
GAGAAAAAAGAATTCGGCCAGACCATCAACACGCTCAAGCGCGAGGTCGACGAACGCATCACAGCACACGTGGAGCGCATCCGGCAGGAGGAGGAAGACCGCCTTGTCAACAGCGCAGAGCAATATGATGTCACGCTGCCGATGGATACCGACTGCGGCTCCTATCACCCCATCACGCTCGTGCAGCGCGAGCTGGAAGAAATTTTCGCTTCCATGGGCTTTACGATTGAAGACTACCGCGAGGTCGTAACGGATTACAACTGCTTTGAGGCATTGAACATTCCGAAGCATCACCCCGCCCGCGACATGCAGGACACCTACTATCTCGATAACGGTCAGCTGTTGAAGACCCACACCTCGGCCGCGCAGAACACCATCATGAAAAAGTACGGTGCACCGCTGCGTGCCATCTTCCCGGGTCGCTGCTTCCGCAACGAAAGCACAGACGCTTCCCACGAGAACACGTTTTTCCAGATGGAAGGCATCATGGTGGACAAGGACATTTCCATCGCCAACCTGATTTACTTCATGAAAACGATGCTGAGCGAGGTGTTCCGCAAGGACATCAAAGTCCGCCTGCGTCCGGGCTTCTTCCCGTTCGTTGAGCCGGGCTTTGAGCTGGATATTTCCTGCCTCATCTGCGGCGGCACGGGCTGCCCGTCGTGCAAGCATTCCGGCTGGCTGGAGCTGTGCCCCTGCGGCATGATTCACCCCGAAGTATTGAAGGCCGGCGGCATCGACCCGGAGCAGTACACCGGCTTCGCGTTCGGCTTGGGCATGACGCGCCTTGCCATGATGAAGTACGGCGTGAAGGACATTCGCGACCTGAACAGCGGCAGCCTGACGCGCCTGGCGCAGTTCACGGACGACGAGTAATGCGGAGGAAAGACGAACATGCTGATCTCAATGAACTGGATTTCCGACTTCGTTGACCTGACGGGTCTTGACAAGATGGCGCTGATTCGCCAGTTCTCCCTGTCCACGGCGGAAGTCGAGAATGAAATTTTCCACAAGGGCGCGGATTTGTCCGGCGTTGTCGCCGCGCAGATCGTCAGCGTAGAGAATCACCCCGAATCCCACAAGCTGCACCTGCTGAAGGTGGACGCGGGCGACGGTCAGCTGACCGACGTGGTCTGCGGCGCGCCGAACGTGCAGCTGGGCATGAAAACCGCGTTCGCGAAGGTGGGCGCGCAGCTGGGCGACATCACCATCAGCCCGCGCAAGCTCGCCGGGTACACGTCCTACGGCATGTGCTGCTCGGAAAAGGAAATCGGCATCAGCGACGACAATTCCGGCATCATGGTCATCCCGGAGGATGTTCCCTGCGGCACGGACTTGAAGGCGCTCTACCCCATCGACGACATCATCTTCGAGGTGGACAACAAGTCCCTGACGAACCGCCCCGACCTGTGGGGTCACTACGGCATGGCGCGCGAGTTCTCCACCCTGTCCGGCCGTCCGCTCAAGGCCCTGCCCGTGGCGGATTTGACCGCGTACAGCGACCTGCCCGCCATCGACATGAAGATTGAAGACCCGCTGTGCCAGCGCTACTCCTGCCTGCGGGTGGAGAACATCAACCGCCACGTCAGCCCGATGGCGATGCGTATCCGCCTGAATTACTGCGGTATGCGCGACATCAACTTCCTCGCCGACCTGACGAACTACCTGATGCTGGAAATGGGGCAGCCGATGCACGCCTTCGACAGCCGCAAGGTGGAGAAAATCCGCATCCGCCGCTTCCCGGAGAGCTTCCCCTTCCAGACGCTGGACAAGGTGGAGCGCACCATTGACCCGAACACGCTGATGATCTGCAACGGCGACAAGCCGGTTGCCATCGCGGGCATCATGGGCGGTCTGGACAGCGAAATCGTCGATGACACGACGAGCCTGACGCTGGAATCCGCCACGTTCGACGCGGCGTCCGTCCGCAAGAGCAGCGTCCGCCTCGCCCACCGCACCGACGCCTCCGCCCGCTACGAAAAGAGCCTTGACCCGGAAATGACGACCGTCGCCATCGCCCGCTTCGTCAAGCTTTTGCAGGAATACGACCCGGAAATGCGCGTCACCTCCCGCCTGACCGACGAGTACGCCTTCCACTATCCGAAGGTGCAATTGTCCTTCGACAAGGCGTTTGTTGACCGCTACACCGGCATCAACATCTCCTCCGACGAAATCATGCACACGCTGACCGCGCTGGGCTTCGGCATGACGCGCAACGGCGATTCCTTCACCGCGGACGTCCCCTCCTGGCGCGCGACGAAGGACGTAACCATCAAGGCGGACATCATCGAGGAAATCACCCGCATTTACGGCTACGACAACTTTGACCTGCACACGGCGGAATCCCCCCTCTACCCGGTTCGCATGTCCACCGAAAAGACGGTGGAGGACAAATTGAAGGACATCCTCGTCAAGCGCTATTCGCTGCACGAGGTGCATTCCTACATCTGGCAGTACGCCGACGACTACAAGAAGCTCGGCATTGCCGTTGAGGACAACGTGAAGCTGCTCAACGCCTCCAACCCCAACATCGAGACGCTGCGCCGCTCCATGATTCCCACCCAGCTGTGCCAGGTGAAGGTCAACACGGGCTATGCGCCGTCGTTCGGCATCTTTGAAATCGGTCACGTTATCGACGGCGTGGACGAGAACAAGCTGGCGAAGGAGCATAAGAAGCTGTGCGTGACGCTCTTCAGCAAGGTCGATAACGTGGAAACGCTGTATTTCCGCCTGCGCGACATGCTGTGCGTCGCCGTGAGCGACATCCTGCACAAGGATTTGTCCTTCCACGCAATGACCGCGACCCACTCCTATGAGCATCCGAAGAACTTGAACGCCATCGTGCTGGACGGCGTTGACCTCGGCGAAATCGGCGTGGCGCACCCGGTTGTCGGCAAGAACATCGACAAGAAGGCGGCGATTGTGTTTGCCGAAATCGACACGGAAGCGCTTGCGTCCATCGCGCCCGCGCCCATCGTCTACCGCGAGCCGTCCCGCTTCCCCGGCATGGAGCAGGATTTGACCTTCGTGGTCAATCGCTGCCAGCCGATTCTGGACGCGGTGAAGGCGGAGAACTCCCCGCTGGTGCAGAAAGTGACCGTGCTGGGCACATACAGCGACATCACCGGCAAAACCATCACGATTCGCCTCTCCTTCTCGCACCCGGAACGCACGCTCACCCGCGACGAAGTGCAGGCGGTTGTCGACGGCGTGGTTGCGCGGCTGAAGGGTCAAGGGATTGAACTGAAGAAGTAACTTCCTCTATATATACATCTTTCTTCCTCCGAAACGCGGCTGTGTTTCGGAGGTTTTTTCGGTTCTTCACGGAATCTTGGGGGAAAAGCAGCTTGGGGGCGCGTCTGCGGACGCGCAAAGTTACTGGCAGGGACGCTTCGCTGCCTGCACCTTTGTTGGCGACTTCCTTGGGATTGGTCGGACGAGGGACAGTTGGGGCGTTGCCCCAAACCCCACAAGGGACGCTGTCCCTCGACCCTGCAAGGGGCAGATGAAAAGGGACGAAGTCCCCCCTTGACCCCTTTTCGCGATTGGATTGGTCGCGCTTTCATGCTCCTTCCGCGTGCAGCTTTTTGGCGCTTCGCCTAAGCCCTTGTTTGCCCCCCAACTTTCCGTGAAGAACCAATAATCTTCCTTCCCCTGCCCCTCTGCTTTTGTCGGCGGAGGGGCGTTTTTTGTGCTTCCGCGAAATTCGAGATTGACAACTTCCCCCGATGGTGGTAAACTGGAAAAAACGGAAGTTTTCTGCCCATTTTCGTCGCTTGTTAGGAGGATTGCTATGAGCCCTATTGCCGCCCGGAAAAAGACCATCATCTGGATGATTGCCGCCATCGTGCTGGCAGTCTCTTCCATCGCACTTGGCGCCGGTCTCATCGTCAGCCACAATTCGCTGACGGACACCCGGAATCAGCTGACGGACACGCAGAGCGCGCTGTCCTCCACCCAATCCACCTTAGCGGACACCGAAAACAGCCTGTCCGCCGCGAAGGACACCCTCGCATCCACCGAAGCGACCCTCGCGGACACGCAGACCACGCTGGACACGACCGCCGCCGCCTTGACGGATACCCAGACCACCCTCGCATCCACCGAAGCCACCCTCGCCGAAACGCAGGGTACGCTTGCTGACCGCGAAACTGAGCTGTCCGCCACAAAGGACACCCTCGCATCTACCGAAGCCACCCTCGCCGAAACGCAGGGCACGCTTGCTGACCGCGAAACCGAGCTGTCCGCCACAAAGGACACCCTCGCGTCCACCGAAGCCACCCTCGCCGAAACGCAGGGTACGCTTGCTGACCGCGAAACCGAGCTGTCCGCGACAAAGGACAACCTCGCATCCACCGAAGCTACCCTCGCCGAAACGCAGACTGCCCTGAACAGCCGCGACACCACGCTGGCATCCACGAAGGACACGCTGATGATCACCCAGACCAAACTGGCGGCAGTGAAGGACACGCTGTCCACCACGCAGAACGAACTGGACACCTTGAAGGCATCCCTGCCGGCGAAGGAATATGAACTGGAGAACACGAAGGAAGCACTCGCCGCGACGGAAGCCGAACTGGCGGTGACGCAGAACACGCTGACTGCCGCGCAGACGGAGCTGTCCGACACAAAAACCAGCCTGTCCGCCACTGAAACCGAGCTGACCGCGACGAAGGACACCCTTGCCGCCGCCACGACGGAATTGTCCGACACCAAGACGGCGCTGACCGCCACCGAAGCCGAGCTCACAACGACGAAGGACACCCTGACCGCGAAGGAATCGGAACTCACCGCGACGAAGGACAGCCTGACCGCAAAGGAAGCCGAGCTCACCGCGACGAAGGACACCCTGACCGCGAAGGAATCCGAACTCACCGCGACGAAGGACACCCTGAGTGCGAAGGAAGCCGAACTCACCGCAACGAAGGACAGTCTGACCGCGAAGGAATCCGAACTCACCGCGACGAAGGACAGTCTGACCACTGCGGAAAACGAACTCGCCGCGACGAAGGACAGCCTGACCACCGCCACGACGGAGCTGGAAGCCACAAAGGCAACCCTTGCCGCGACAGAGGCGGAATTGACGACGACGCAGGAAACCCTCGCCGACGCGCAGGCGATTCTGGCGGCATCGAACGAATCGCTGAGCTTCGCGAAGCTGAACCCGGCGACGCGCGGCACTGACCCCGGCATTGCGCCCTCCCCGATGGCAAGCGCGGTTCGCGACCCGTCGGAAGCCGTCGCGTTCCTGCTTGTGACGGTCGGCACAAAGACATACGAGCCGATTCCGCTGCTGGAGGACGGGTACTACCGGCTGATTCACGGCGTGTGCGTGAACATCATCCACGTCACGAAGACGAGCATCGAGATGACCGACGCCAGCTGCGCCGACCACGACTGCATCGCGCAGGGCATCGTGACGCTGGAGAACAAGGACACGCGTGAAGGCGGCAGCTACATCATCTGCCAGCAGAACTTTGTGACGCTGCGGCTCTGCACCCGCGCGGAGCTGGAAGCGGAAGGCATTGTGCTGCAATAATCGAGGATTTGACCGGGGGCGGCGCAGGCTGCCTCCGGTTTTTTGCATAATCAGAAATATCCCCAAGGAGGAAAACGCCCATGCTGACGTATCATCCGACCACTGAAGCCGAGAAGGAAGCCATTTGCGCGTGGCAGTACCCCGGCGAATACGCGATGTACAACAATCCGCCGTATGCCGAGCAGAAGAAGCACGGATACGGTTTTGCGAATCCGGCAAACAATTTCTATTCCTTTTACGATGGCGAAACGCTGGTGGGCTTCGTGAACCTGTCGGACGAGGGCAGCGAGGTGTTTTTCGGCATCGGGGCGCATCCCGACCACTGCGGGCAGGGGTACGGCACGCAGATGACGGCGCTGGCGTGGGAGTTATCCCAGCAGCTGTATCCGGGCAAGCCGATGTATCTGGAAGTGCGGACGTGGAACACGCGCGCCGTTCGCTGCTACGAGAAGGCAGGATTCCGGGTGGTGGGCGAGCCGGTGAAGCGGGTGACGCTCTGCGGAGAAGGGACGTTTTACCACATGGTGCGTCAGGCGCAGGGATGATTCCGCGCAAGATGTTGATTTGCCCAGCGGCATCCGCTGCGAATTTGACATTCGCCGCCTTTCGGGGCGGCTTTTTGTTTGGTTCTTCACGGAAAGTTGGGAAAGCAAACAAGGGCTTAGGCGAAGCCCCCAAAAGCTGCACGCGGAAGGAGCATGAAAGTGCGACCAACCCAATCGCGAAAAGGGGTCAAGGGGCAATTGCCCCTTGCAGGGTCAAGGGACAGCGTCCCTTGTGGGGTTTGGGGCAACGCCCCAACTGTTCCGCGTCCGACCAATCCCAAGGAAGCCGTCAACAAAGGTGCAGGCAGCGAAGCGTCCCTGTCAGTAACTCTGCGCGTCCGCAGACGCGCCTCCAAGCTGCTCTTCCCCCCCAAGATTCCGTGAAGAACCTTTTGTTCCCCCGCTGAACGCCGCCTAAAATCTCTATGAATATGTAAAATTCAGTTGAAAACAAGCGCAAAGTGTGGTAAAGTAGGTATGTATGCGATTTTTCCCCGCACAGGCGGAATTCTGCTGCATTGCGGCACGCTCGGAGGAAACGAACCATCATGACGATTATGAATGTCTTATCCCTGTTCGGCGGACTGGGGCTGTTCCTGTTCGGAATGCAGCTGATGGGCGAAGCGCTGGAAAAAGCGGCGGGTACACGGCTGAAAAAGCTGCTGGGCATGGTCACGGGCAACCGTTTCCTCGCCATGCTCGCGGGCATCACCATCACGGCGGTGGTGCAGTCGTCCTCCGCGACGACGGTCATGGTCGTCGGCTTCGTCAACGCGGGGCTGATGTCCCTGACACAGGCGGTCGGCGTGATTATGGGCGCGAACATCGGCACAACGGTCACGTCGCTGCTGCTGTCCGTGCAGATTGACTTCGCCGCCATCTTCACGTTTCTGGGGCTGATTCTCTCGAATCTTCCCGACAAGTACAGAACCGCCAAGCAGTTCGGCACCATCACGATGGGGCTGGGCATCCTGTTCATCGGCATGAACACCATGTCCGGCGCGATGGAGCCGCTGCGGACGTGGGAGGGCTTCCAGAAGGCGATGGCGTCCATCAACAACCCGATTCTGGGCGTGCTGATCGGCGCGGGCATCACCGCCGTCCTGCAATCCTCCGCCGCCAGCATCGGCATCCTGCAAACGCTCGTCGCGCAGGGGCTGATTGGGCTGGACAGCGCCATTTTCATCCTCTTCGGGCAAAACATCGGCACTTGCGTTACGGCGCTGCTGGCGTGCGCGGGCACAAACTCCACCGCCAAGCGCGCGGCGACGGTGCACCTGCTCTTCAACGTCATCGGCACGGTGATTTTCGTCATCATCGCCTGCTGCCTGCCGCTGGCAAGCTGGGTCGAGATGCTTTCCCCCGGCAACCTCAAGCTGCAAATCGCCATCGTCCACATTCTCTTCAACGTCACAACGACGGCGCTGCTGCTGCCCGCCGCAAGCTGGCTGGAGAAGCTGGCGTGCCTGCTGATCAAGGACGACGGCTCGACCGCCGAGGAAATGAAGCTGCGCTACTTCGACGCGCGTATGCTCAAAACGCCGCCGATTGCCGTGGCGCAGCTGTTCAACGAAGTGCAGCGCATGGGCGGCATTGCGATGGGCAACTTCCAGCGCGCGATGGAGTGCTTCAACGAGTGGGACGCGAAGAAATCCGAGGAACTGGCGCGGAACGAGGACGTGCTGGACTACCTGAACCGCGAAATCACCGATTCGCTGGTGGATGTGAAGGGGCTTGACCTGTCCGAGAAGGACACGAAGCTGGTCGGCTCTATGTTCCACGTCGTCAACGATATGGAGCGCATTGGCGACCACAGCCAGAACATCATGGAATCGGCGCAGCTGAAGAATCAGGACGAGGTGAAATTCTCGCCCAAGGCGGTGCAGGAGCTGGAAAGCCTGTCGAACCTTGTGCGCGCGCAGATGCAGCGCTCGCTGGACATGTTCAAAGCGCAGGTAACGGACGACACGCTGCTGGGCGAAGTGGAGAGCGTGGAGGACGAAATCGACACGACGACCGAAGCCCTGCGCAGCCACCACATGGACCGCTTGAAGAACCACAAGTGTTCCGCGAAGAACGGCATGATTTATCTGGACATGCTGACGAACCTCGAACGTATCGGCGACCACGCGGAGAATATCGCCACATCGGCGAAATCCGCGACGGGGATTTGACACGATTTTTCTTTTGATATACGGACTGACAAAATGGTTTTCGCGCGGAGTTTTCACCGCGTTTGAGCTTTGGAGGTGCTTTCGATGGCGGGGCAACCTGTAAAACGGGGAAATTGGGGCGACTGGGCGGTAATTGAACGTTCACCGCGTTTCAAGCACAATTGTTGTGGTGGCTGTGTTAATTATTGCTACGAGGATGATTCTTGCAACGTTTTTCCAATTGCAGGATATGAAATTGGGGCGAACTTTTGGAGGACTTGTCCGAAATATTGCACCAAGTGTCATTACATTGTAAAATCGCAATATATTCGTTATCGTTCTGAGCCGTCGAACCCTCTCCCGCAACCAGCTCTTACATCAAGTATGCCGAAAGCGCATACCCGATACAAGCCAAATCCTTCAATTACAGTCGGAATGGATGTTATTGATAATGAACACAATGTCGGCACAGTGCTTTCTTTTGATTATAAGCAAAACAAAATATATGTAAAATATCCTTCAGATACTATCGAATACCAATTCCCGAATGTTTTCATCAATCATCAGTTGAAAAAATATTACAAAGCAACAGGTCAAAGCCTTGTAATCGATTATTTTCCTAAAATCAACAGTGCGTCTAAGACAAAAAAATACCATGACTCCGCTTTCAATCAAAACTTGGGCGAAAGTTTTGTTCGTCACAAGACAATGCAAGCACTTGGAAAGAACGTACATGATTTGGAGTTTTTTGATTTTACTCCCGGCATGTCTGTTTATTCCATGCATAAAGGTGTAGGAGTTATAGATTCTGTCCTTAGCTTTCAAAATCAAATATCCGTTCGTTTTGGAAAAGAACAGATATCGTTTCGCATCCCCGTTGACTTTACCAATGGCACCTTAGCATTACTTGATAATAGTGTTCCACAATCAACAGAAACATTTTTGCAATTGCGTGCTAATTTACTCGCACAGATGAAGCCCACCTCACTAAAAATTCAGGACTTCAAATGTGGCATGGAAATTGCAGATATAAACCAAGGACTTGGAAAAATAACAGAAATATGCAAGTGCGACTACATTTGGATTTCCTTTTCCGATGACGTAAATCGTGGTTTTATGTATAAAGTGCCTGATGATTTTGTCAACGGCAGATTAAAAATTGTCATCGAATAACCCTTCCCAGCATGAGCCCCCCGCTCATGCTGTTTTATATTCCCCTGATATATTCCCCCACGACCTCCACCAGCCCATCCGCCTCCTTCGGCGCGTACCTCGGCGAAATCGCGAGCGTCACGAAGTCATACGCCCCCGCCGCGCGGAAATCGCGGTAGTCGTCGTATACGCGGAAGGGTACGGTCGGCTCTGCGCCGTTTTTCGCGGCGAACATCTGCGCGATCAGCGAATTTAAGCGTATATTGCCGTCCGCGTCAAGCAGCACTTGTGGAATGTCCGCCCGCGAACGCGGATTGCGCACGTTATCCAGCGACGAAATCCGCCGCATCGCCAGCGCGAACAGCAGGTAATTCGCCTCATCGAGCTTCTTCTGGGCATAGAACGCGGTGTAGTCCAGCCGCTTTTGGACGGGCATGGACAGGACGTTGAACAGCACGAAGTTCGGGCCGGGATAGCCGATGCCGAGGTCGCTGTGGGCATCGACGTGGGTGACGTCGAAGGGGGCGGTCAGGCGTCCGACGGCGATTTGCTCCTCCCAGAAGCGGAGCGCGCCGTCGTGCGTCTCGAAAATGCGCCCCGGCTTGGGGGTGGTGCGGGACAATCCGCACTGGGTTTCGAGGAACGCGCGGACGGCGGTTTCCTCCCACGGCTCGTGTCCGGGGAGGGATGGGCGGTGTCCTAATTCGGCAAGAGGGCAGCAATCGGCGAGGAAAAAGTCGAGGTCAATGTCGAGAACGCGCATTTTGTGCTTCTTTCTGCTGAAATCAGCGGGATTTCCATTCTATTATACCCCATTCCCCCTCACGGCGCAAGGTCGATGATGCTGTTGTCGCTGCCGCCCTCGGCGAAGGAATCCGGCACTTGCCCGACGATGATGCTTTCCGCCATCGCCATCTGCGTGCTGGCCTGCACATTTTTCGCGCCGGTCGGAATGACGATTTGCACGTTCGCAGTCAGGACGAGGGAAATGCGGTGGCGTGTCTGGTTGATGCCGGCGGTGGTGAAATCGGTGCTGAACGCCGCCTGCACCGAGCCGACGGGCAGAATCTGCACGGCGATGCCCGGCCCCGCGCCCGCCAGCAGCGTCAGCCCGATGGCACTGCCCAGCGGCACGACGACGGTTTTCTGCCCCATGGCGGTCAATCTCTCCTGCGCAAGCAGGGATGCCTGCGCCGCCAAGCGGTTCATCTCCGGGGTATTCGCCTGAATCAGGCGCACTTGCCCTTGCGCGTCCTTCTCGACGCTCATCAGGTCGGCGTAATGCACGCCGAGTCCGAGCATCTCAGACGCTGCCTCGTTGAGCGCCTGAATCGCCAGCGACCGCGCCGTCGCCTGCGAGAGCGTCAGCACGACGTCGGTCACGTTGCGCTCGACGCGGAGAATCAGCAGCGTCATCAGCACAAGCAGCAGCAGCGCGCGTTTCCACCGCCGCCGGGGAGATTTTCGCCGCTTTGCAGGAATTTTCGCTTCTGATTCGTTGTTTGTCTGGGGCATGGTGCATCCTCCTTTCGTCGCCTGCCATTGCAGGATGCGCGAATATGTGCTATAATATAGGATGTAATTTTGTATGCTCTGCGGGTTATGCTATTTTCGGATGAAAATGCGCCAAGGCGCGAGCAGATGGCGCAGGCGAATCCGAAAATAGCATTCCGCATTCCTTCATATTCCGCCGGGGCGCGCATCATGCCGCTGACGGCGCAAAGGGGCTGAAGCAGTGAAGAAACGCAACGATTTCCCGGACTTTGTGCCGGAAAACGACGATTTTGTCTATCAGGACGGTCATCCCGACGACCCGCAGGGCGATGATCCTGACGAGTACGACCCGAACTGGGCGGACGACGACGACCCCGTGGAAGTTGCGGGGCAGGCGGACATGTTCGCGCACGAGGACTTCTGGAACGCTTCGGCGGATGATAGCGAAGCGCTGCCGGAGGAGGAAAAGGTCTACAAGCACTCCATTTTCAAGCCGGAGATGAAGAAGCCGAACTTCGTGCTGTCGATTGCCGTCAACGTCATCCGCATTTTCGCGGTGCTGGTGCTGGTGGCAGGGCTGGCGGCAGTCGGCGCGGTGGTCGGCATTGCGAAAGGGTATATGGAAACTGCCCCGACGCTTGACCTCGCCGCGATTGACGATCAGGCGCAGACCTCCTTCATCTACGACGCCAACGGCAACCTCATCACCGAATACAAAGGCTCGGAGAACCGCGTCATAGTGTCGATTCAGGCCATGCCGACATACCTCCAGCACGCTTTTATCGCCGTGGAGGACGCGCGCTTCTACACGCACAACGGCGTGGACATCAAGCGCATTATCGGCGCGTTCGTGTCGAACCTGTCCTCCTCCTCCACACAGGGCGGCTCGACCATCACCCAGCAGCTGATTAAGAACACGCTCCTTTCCTCCGAGCAGAGCTACAAGCGCAAAATTCAGGAAGCGTACCTCGCCATGCAGCTGGAAACGCGCTACACAAAGGATCAGATTCTCGAAAGCTACCTGAACACCATCTACCTCGGCGAAAACTACTACGGCGTGTACACCGCCGCGCAGGGGTATTTCGGCAAATCGCTGGGCGAACTGACGCTCCGCGAATGCGCCATGCTGGCGGGCACATGCAACTCGCCCTACTACTACAATCCGCGCCGGAATTTCTACACGCGGCAGAAGGAGGGCGTGGATTACCCCGCCATCACCAACGACCGCACGAACTACGTCCTGCGCTGCATGTACGAAAACCAGTACATCACCTATGAGCAGTATCAGGAGGCGCTTGACCCGTCAACCGCGCATGTGCTGGAGAAAGACCCGAACACGTCTACCGGCATGTACGCCTACGCGCACTACGTCGAATACGCGGTGGATGAGGTCATCGACATCCTGCTGCAGCTGAACAACCTTGAGGACACCTCCGCCAACCGCAATGCCATGGAAAACAAGCTGCGCACCGGCGGCTACCACGTCCAGCTCGCCATCGACACCTCCATTCAGTCCACCGTCGAGGACACGCTGGAAAACTGGACGAACTACCCCACCCTGCGCGACCCGGCGGACAAGGTCTACCGCACGCGCAATTCCGACGGCACATACGACGAAACGGTTGAGCCGCAGGCCGCCGCCGTCGTTGTGGACTACCACACGGGCGAAATCAAAGCCATCGTCGGCAGCCGCACGCGCCCGACGGCGATGAAAACCTTCAACCGCGCGGTGGATATGACCATGCCCGTCGGCTCGTCCATCAAGCCGATTGCCGTGTACGCCCCCGCGATTGAGCTTGGCGCATCCCCCGCGAGCATCGTGATGAACATGCCGCTGCCGATTTCCGGCTGGCGCGGGTCAAACGGGCAGGATTCTTGGCCGCGCAACTACGGCGGCAGTTCCTACGCCGGCCCGGAGACGCTGCGCAAGGCGCTCGTCAACAGCCACAACACCGCCGCCGCACAGGCGCTGATGACCCTTGTCGGCGTGGACAATTCCGTTGCCTTCCTGCACGCGATGGGCATTGACGATGCGCACATTGACGCAACGCCGTTCGGCTTGTCCCTCGGCTCCAGCGGCATTACGCCCATGCAGATGGCGGTTGCCTTCGGCGTGCTGGCGAACGGTGGCGTGTATCAGCAGCCCATCTCCGTCCTCGGCATTTCCGACAGCACGGGCAAGGTCATCTGGGACGGCCACCAGCAGCAGGAGCGTCACCGCGTGTTCAGCGAATCCACGGCGTACATGGTCGTCGACATGCTGAAACAGGCGGTTTCCTCCGGCACGGGCACAAACGCGAAAATCAAGGGGCAGACCGTCGCGGGCAAAACCGGCACGAACTCCGACCAGAAGGGCGTTTTCTTCGCTGGCATGACGGGCTACTACTCCTCCGCCCTGTGGGTTGGGCACGACAACTACAAGGCGCTGTCGTCGAAATCCACCGGCTCCCGCTCCGCCGCCCCGCTGTGGCAGAGCTACATGAGCAAGATTCATCAGGGGCTGTCCAACCGCGACATTCTGGAGGGCAGCGCCAGCGACTACGGCTTGGTGAAGGTGACGACATGCGCGGTATCGGGGCAGCTTGCCACCGACGCTTGCCGCAGCGACGCGATGGGCTACGGGGTCGTGACGGACTACTGGAAAGCCGGCACAGAACCGACGGTTTCCTGCCAAATGCACACGACGCAGACGATTTGCTCCGTCAGCGGCTTGCTCGCCTCCCCCTACTGCCCGGACACGGTCACGCGCGGCGTGCTGACCATTCCGTCGGGACACCCGCTGGCATCCTTCATCGGCACGGAATATGAGGATGTGCTGATTGAGTACCTCGGCAGCTACGCGGTCTTGGGCGCAAGCGGCACCTGCCCGTACCACACGAGCGCATCCAGCTCCGGCAGCAACACGATGGTGGAGAACACGCTGATTCCCGATGCGAAGATTCTGCTCTCGCAAGCCTACGCGCAATTGCAGAACATGGACATTGTGAACGACGCGCAGCGCTACTCCGCGATTCAGTCCGCCATCACGAATCTGGAATACGTCATCTCCCTCCCCGCCCCGACGACGGCGGAAGTTGCGTCGGCCATGGGGCAGCTGACACAAGCGATGGCGGGAATCTACTAATGGATATGGATATATCAGAACACACGATAAAAAAAGCCGCACAACCAACCAGTAACATGAGTGGGACACCGAAGGGGTCAAGGGGGCGATCGGAAAGCCCCCTTGCTG
>ENA-UAYF01000870-UAYF01000870.1-human-gut-metagenome-genome-assembly--contig:-NODE-870-length-14395-cov-5.430474_pt1 | contig 14395 bp, 15 predicted proteins | sample MGYA00244017_ERZ654600 | MGnify/ENA primary metagenome ERZ654600 (study PRJEB26926, sample SAMN06164490) | human gut metagenome | biome: ENVO:00009003; feature: ENVO:2100002; material: ENVO:00002003... | reverse complement strand
GGCTCGGAGATGTGTATAAGAGACAGGGTAATGTTTTGCAGATCCTGCCCCCAGACAAGCGCCTGGCGGGCAAAACCCTGGCCGCTGCGGTGCGCCTCGATCGCGGCAGACGCGTCAATAAAAAGCGTAACGTTGCTTTTTAACAGGAGCGTTTTGGCGGTGTACACCCCACCCTGCACCAGCACAGTGCCGCCCGTTTCGCTGGCCGCTGCAATACAGCGGTTGATCGCCGCGGCGTTGTCGGCCTGCGCATCGTCCGGCACGGCGCCGAAAGTGCGGATGTCATACACATTTTCCGCCGGCGGCTGCATAGGCACAATGTACTTTTCGACCGGATAATATGAGGAAAAATCGCCTGGGCGAACTTCCGAATAGACTGGCCCGTCGGTCACGCGCACATCCCGTTCCCGAAGCAGTATTTTCAGTTTTTCAAGCGGCGTTCGGTAAAACAACGACATAGACAAGCCCCCTTTCGGCCAGTATAGCGCATTGCCGTCCAATGCGCAAGAAAAACGAACAGCTTTTTTCGCAAATGCACTTGAAAAGCAAAAAGCACCTTTAAGGTGCTTTTGTTATTTCTGCAAAGTCTTGTACCATTCTCCCCAGTTCCGCATGGCATCCAGTATCGGTTGCAGGCTTCGCCCCAGTTCAGTCAATTCATATTCGACCCGCGGCGGCACCTCAGCATACACCGTGCGGGTCAAAAGGCCGTTTGCCTCCATGTCGCGCAGCTGTGCCGTCAGCACCTTCTGCGAAACGGTGCCGATCGATTTTTTCAGCTCGCCGAAACGTTTTTTACCGGGCATCAGGTCGCGCAGGATCAGCACTTTCCACTTGTCGCCGATCAGGGCCAGCGTGGTCTCCACCGGACAGGCCGGCAGCGGCGCGGATGATTTTTGTTCAGACATAAGAAAACCTCCATATCTTTAGTTTCAAATTGAAACCAATGTAATTATAGCACGTTTGTTGCCAGCAGACAACCAACGGACAACAGCAAAACACAAATTTTCAAAAAATTTTTTCTGCGTTTATACGGCGGAAAGCCGCACAGCTGCGCAAAAGTCACCTAAGGGTTACCGCCTAATAGTTTCTATTTAGTAACTACAGCACATTATTGTGCTTACTTTACAGCCGACACTTTTCAGACTATAATGCAGACAAGAGCTGAGGAGACGGCCGCTCCAAAGCCCAAAAAACAAATTTAACTTTCAAGGAGGAACTTAAAATGAAAATTGCCGTAATTTGTGCAAATGGCAAAGCCGGTAAACGGATCGTAAAGGAAGCTGTGAACAGGGGTCTGGACGTAACCGCTGTTGTGCGCGGCGAAAACCAAACCGCAGCGCAAAAAGTGCTGCAAAAAGACCTGTTCGACCTGACCGCGGAGGATCTGAAAGACTTTGACGTGGTGATTGACGCGTTCGGCGCCTGGACGGAAGAGACACTGCCTCAGCACAGCACATCGCTTGCGCACCTGTGCGATGCACTGTCCGGCAGTGAGACCCGCCTGCTGGTCGTCGGCGGCGCCGGCAGCCTGTATGTAGACAAAGAACATACTGCCTGCCTGTCTGACACGCCGACATTCCCGGATGCCTTCAAGCCGCTGGCCGCGGCAATGGCCAAGGCGCTGGGTGAACTGCGCCGCAGAAGCGACGTAAAATGGACCTATATCAGCCCGGCCGCTGACTTTCGCGCCGACGGCGAACGCACCGGCAAATATATTCTGGGCGGTGAAGAACTGACCCTGAATGCCAAGGGCGAAAGTGTGATCAGCTACGCCGACTATGCGATTGCCATGGTAGATGAAGCCGTAAACGGCAGCCATATCCGTCAGCGCATCAGCGTTGTAGCCGACTGACCGTTTTGCACAGGGCCGTCCGATGGGCGGCCTGTTATTTATGCGCAGGAGGCCATAGTTTCTTTTGGAAACCACAGCACAAATTTGTGCCCTCTTTTCAGTAAGAGCCAAATCGTATATTCTAATAGCAGAGCATATACTGCGATCGACCCTGCGTTTGATTCTTTCCCTGTATATTATAAAGGAGGGCAGCAAAATGACCCAATCTGAACGGCGGCTATACCTGATCCGTGCGCTGCAAAGCGAACGTGCAGAATGCGCAGCGATCGAGATACCAAAAAGCGAACAGGCACAAAGCGATTTGCTGCGCGCCTTGATGAATGTGCGCATGCCCCGCCCCGTCAGCCCGGAATTTTTAAAGATTCAGGACGAATACCTGCAAATCGAGCGCGACCGGCGCGGTGTGGTAGACAGCGGCTGTCTGCCAAGTGTTCCGGCCGATGAACGCCTGGTGCTGTGGCAGGGAGACATGACGACTTTAAAAGCAGACGCCATCGTCAACGCCGCCAACAGCCAGATGCTTGGCTGTTTTTGCCCGCTGCACAGCTGTATCGACAACATCGTGCACTCGAGAAGCGGCATCCAGCTGCGGCTTTTGTGCAACGACATCATGACCCGGCAGGGGCACGAGGAACCGGCAGGGCGTGCCAAGATCACACCGGCATTCAACCTGCCGAGCAAATACATTTTGCATACCGTGGGGCCGATCATCCACGGGCGCGTGACCGAAAAAGACAGCGCACTTCTGGCCGGCTGCTACCGCTCCTGCCTGGAACTGGCGGCAAAAAACGGCTGCAAAAGCGTTGCTTTTTGCTGCATCTCCACCGGCGAATTTCATTTTCCAAACGAACCGGCCGCCGAGATCGCGGTAAAGACCGTGCAGGCATTTTTAAACGAGCACGACACACAAATGCGCGTAATTTTTAACGTGTTCAAAGACACGAACCTTGCCATTTACCAAAAGCTACTGGGGGTGAAAGCGTGAACACACAGACGAAAACACAAAGCCGCGTATGCCGACTGCAAACACTGCTGGAGGAAGCTGACGCCGTTTTGATCGGCGCCGGCGCCGGGCTTTCGACCTCGGCCGGATTCACCTACAGCGGCGAACGCTTTCACAAACACTTTGCCGATTTTGAGGCAAAATACGGTTTTCACGACATGTACGCCGGCGGCTTCTACCCCTACGAAACGCAGGAGGAATACTGGGCGTACTGGAGCCGCTACATTTTCATCAACCGCTACCAAAACGCCCCAAAGCCGGTTTACGAAACGCTTTTGGAGCTGGTGAAAGACAAGGACTGCTTTGTTTTGACCACGAATGTGGACCACTGCTTTCAAAAAGCCGGCTTTGATAAAAAGCGCCTGTTTTACACCCAGGGGGACTACGGCCTTTGGCAGTGTGCAAAGCCCTGCCACAACAAGACCTATGACAACGAAGAAGTGGTGCGGCAGATGGTAAAGGCGCAAAAAAGCATGCGTATACCCACCTCGCTCGTGCCGCGCTGCCCCGTCTGCGGCGGATCAATGACGATGAACCTGCGCGCCGATAACACGTTCGTGCAGGACGACGGCTGGTACCGCGCTGCCGGCCGGTACGACGACTTTGTGCGCCGCCACCAGAACATGCCGGTGCTGTACCTGGAACTGGGCGTTGGCATGAACACGCCCGGCATCATTAAATTCAACTTTTGGCAGCAGGTCCTTGGCAACGCACAGGCGCGCTATGCCTGCATCAACTACGGCCAGGCATCCTGCCCGAAAGAAATCGAGCACCAAAGCATGTGCATCAACGCCGATATTGGCGAGGTGCTGGAACAACTTTAAACGCGCTGCAGCAATATACCCCAAAGGACAAGAGCCTTTGGGGTACAAATCATTTTGCAGGTGATTTTTCTTTGGCCGAATATTTTTTGTAGATCCAAACGCACAGTCCGCTGAGGGCAGCCGTGGCCAGAAACACCCCAAGCGCCAGGAGCTTGTTGTCTTCGCCGAGCGCGGCGCCGCAAAACGTGGACGTGATGATGGAGGGCATGCGCGCGAGGGTTGTGATCAGAAGAAAATGAAACAAATTGATTTTTGTCAGACCTGCAGCGTATGTCATAATATCTTTCGGCGTGCCCGGAATCAGATAAAAGATGAAAACAAACAGCATCCATTTTTTCTGATCCGCAAAAATAGGCAGCGCGTCAATTTCTTTTTGCGGCACCAGCTTGTATACAAAGCGTGCGCCGAACAGACGTGTCAGTGCCAAAATCACCAGCGAGCCGAGCAGTGAGCCGACCGAGCACCACAAAAGACCGCCGAACGTGCCGAACGCATAGCCGGAGCCGATCTCCAGCGGTTCAGCCGGAATGACCTTGAGCACGGTCTGGAACGCGCGGATGGCCACAAAAACGACCTGGCTGTAGCCGTTGTACTGGTCAAGCCATGCCTTAAAGACAGACGGCGTTTCGATCAGCTGGGTCAGCTGCTTGCCGAGCGTGCAGTAAGCAATGATCAAAACGGCAGCAAACGCGGCTACGCAGATGGCGGCGCTGATGTAGGCCGTTTTGGGGATCCGGGCTAAATACGATTTGACTTTTTCCATCAAAACGCCACCCCCGCGCGGTGCGTACACGCTGCATTATATGTCTCATACGGATAATAGCGGTTCAGATAGCCGCGGTAACCGGGCTTCCACGGCTTGTATTTGCCGTCAAAATGCACGATCATGGTGCCTGTTTCCACAAGCGCCAGCGCACGGTGCAGATCGCCGCCGCACGCCAGGCGCACGCGGGTGAACAGCCTTTCGTCCAGATTGATGACATTGCCGTCGAGCACGATAATGCGGCCGTCGTAAAGACCGTTGATCACATCCTGGTCGGCCTGCCACAAAATTCTTTCGTTTTTGCGGATGAAATTATAAATGTCTGCCGCGTTGAACGTTTCGCGCAGGGCCGCAATATTCATCAGCAAAACACCGGCGTTCAGGTATGCTTTTGTGCGCTTCATGTGCAGCCGGGTGCGGTTGAAGCTGGTCAGAAACCGGCCAAGGTGCCCTGCCCCGGCAAACACAGCCTCGCCGAAATCCAGGTCGTAAAACGCATCCAGCGGATTGAGCACGATCGTGTCCGGGTCTATGTAGAGCACGCGCTCCACATCCTCCGGCAGGTAGACCGGCGCAAACAGGCGGTAATACGTTTCTTTGGTGATACGGCCGCAGCGCGGTGCATTTTCAAAAAAGTCATCTTTCAAAAACACCGGCACTACCTCCGCCGGATGGCCGGCGCAGACACGGCGGATAACAGCAAAGTCACGCTCTGTCAAAGAGGAATGCGCCACAAAAATACGCATCTGACGGCGCGGATGCGCCGCGAGCAGCGTTTGCAGCATCGTGCAAAGCGGCGGCACATAGTTGGAATCCAAAGTCACCAGAATATTCATCGTCATGGTTCTCACTCCTGTGAAAAATTCAGTAAAATATTGGAATAGGTGCAGACCAGTCGGATACGGTTGCCGGAGCCACTCTCGGCCGTATATGTTTCCACGGCGGCCTGAGCACCGTCTATATAAACACCGCCGGTGTTGAAATCGGCAAGCGTTTCTTCAAATTCATCATGCGTCATGGTCATGACGTTGCTGTTCCAAATGCCCACATTGTCGGATGTGCCGACATCATAATACGTTATACCATTTTGCACAAAGTAGCGCAGCGTGCGCTCTTTATAAACAACAACTGACCGTTCTTCGAGCGTTGTGCCGTCCGCCAGGGTACGCACTTCGGTATTTTCACTGATGTAGGCGCCATTGGTGTAAAGATTTGTATAGTTTTCATCGCCTTCCTTAACGGTCGCCGTCTCCTGCGCCGTTTGCTGCGTGTCGTAGCCGTAAATATAGAGCGCATCGGTATAAGGCACCGTTTTTTCGATCACTTCCACGGCCGGACTGGCCTGCAGATCCAGCGCGTAGTCGGCACGGCTGCCGTTTAAGGAAACTTTGTTTTGATTGTCGGCCGTGCCGTCGATCGTTTCCGCCGTGCAGCCGGTCAGAAGCGCCGATTGCACATCATAGACCAAATCGGTAAACTGCACGTTTTCACAGTCCAGCGAATCGGCAGAAATATCCGCGCTCTGCACCGAGCCGCCTTCCAGGGATACCTGGGACACATCGGTCTGCAATCTGGTGAAAGCACTGTCCGTACCGTGCAGATAAAGGCCGCCCGTTTGCGTATCTGCCGTCAGGACCGCTTCATTTACCGTGCTGTTTTTCACACGGTAATCCAGCTGCGCATAACTGTCCAGTTCACTGGTCAGGCTGGAAACGGTGCAGTTTTGCACATGCAGATCTGCCGTGCAGGCAAAAGAGAACTGCTCGACCTGCAGACCGTTCAAAGTCACCTTCGGCGTTAAATACGCACGCGAGAAGAATATGCTGCTGTAGCCGAAATATTCTTCCACCGTGTCCAGTTCATGAATGTCCACCAGAGAAAGCGCAGCGTTTTCCGGCACGGTGATCACAGCAGACGAATCGTAGCCGTTGGAGGTGATTTCCAGCACATGGCCGGCCGTTTTCTTGGGCGCCACCTCAGCGCCGATCGTCAGCACACCGCCTTTTACGGTGTAATTCGGGGTAAAATACGGTGTTTTCGACTTGAGCTCTACCTTGTAGCTGTCGCCCGTTTCAATACGGATCTCGTCAAAATCAGAATAATCAAATACGATTTGGTTAAACGGCGCCGTCTCCTCGTCTATCGATGTTTCGGTCACGTTGTTGCCGGTCTTCAGGCCATGGTCAAAATACAGATAGCCGCTCGGCCCCAGCACAAAGCCCAGGCTAAGCACTGCCACGCCGACCACAAGAAAAATGCAGGCCACCTTAAGAAGCAGCGACACTTTAATTTTCGGCATCTTTTGCATGGTGAGCCTCCTTTCTTTTGCGCACATAGGTTTTTAATTTGCGGTAAAGCTTTTTGCAGCCGCGCCCGGCCAGCAAAAGCAGCTTCCAGCCGAGCATAGCCACCATAAAGCTGAGCGCGCCCAGCACAAACGCCGCGCCCACGCCGACAAGCCCGGTTGCCAGGTCGGTAAACAAAAGCACAACGCCGGCCATAAAGCCCGCCACGGAAAACAGGAAGCCGCAGATACCGGCCGCCAGCAAAAAAGCCAGACAAAAGAAGACAAACCCGCCGGCCATGACCGCACAAAAAGCGGCAAAGCAGCCGAGCGCCAGCTTCAGGCAAAACAAAAAGGCTCTTTTAAACAGGGAAAAAATCTTTTTCAGGCAGCCGCCGGCTTTCTGCCCCGCGCCGCGCACCGCTTCGGCCGCAGACGGCTTTGCCGTGCTTTCAGCACTTTCCGCGCCCGGCGTGTCATAACCGTAATCCGCCAGGATAGCGGCCGCCGCCTCCTCAGGCGAGCCGAGTTCCAGCAAAATGCGCGTTTCGTTTTCCGGCCCGGCCTCGTCAAAATATTCTACATAATAGCGGATCGCGTCACGGCGCTCCTCCGGCGAAAGCCGGTCCAAGAGCTCGGACAGCCGCTTTAAAAACTGGTCTTTATTCATGTCCGTCCACTCCTTCTGCCAATATACTGTCTACTTTCTTCTTGTAAATGCTCCACTCTGCCTGCGCTTTTTGCAGATTGGCGCGGCCGTAGTCCGTAATGGAGTAATAACGGCGGTTACGCCCCTGATACGGCTGGTCATAGGTGATCAGGCAGGCGTCCTTCTGCAGACGGCGCAAAACCGGGTAAAGGGTGGATTCGCTGATGTCCAGCACTTCCTTAATACGCTGGGTGAGCACATAGCCATAAGTGTCGCCGCCGTTCAGCACGGCCAGCACACAAGCATCCAGCAATCCGGCGCCAAGCTGAAATGTCATCTGATCCTTCCTTTCATCTATCGTTCTCATGCAATATTATACGACGTATAATATAAGCTGTCAAGCAGTATTATAAAGTTCTCAATTTGTTTAGATTCTGTTTAGAAACAGCCAAAACGCACTTTTCGTAACCAACATTTCACCGGCGCCTTACAACTGCATTTTACGGCAATCTGAAAAAATAGCAATACCCGGCGCAAAATCTAATACCCAGAACGCAAAATCTAAACCAAAAAGAAAAACCTGCCGCTTGAAATAAAGCGACAGGCTCTAAAAACCATTTATTCAGTTGGTACAGGCAGCAGGATTTTCAAAGTGAATTTGCCGTTTTCCTGCGTAGTCGTGCAAGTACCGCCGTACTTTTCAGCGGCTTTTTGCATGTTGGCAATGCCAAAGCCGTGCAGGAACTTGTCGGTCTTGGCGGTGCGGCCGTCCGCTGCCGGTTCGCCGACGCAGTTGTTTTCGATCAGGATAGATACAAAGTTCTGTACCTGACCTGCTTTTATAAGTATCACTCGCTGTTCTTCCGGCAGCTTCTCACTTGCTTCGATGGCGTTGTCTATACCGTTGCCAAACAAAGTGCTGATGTCCAGCGGTTCTATAAAATCCACACCGCCGAAATCTATCAAGGCAGAAAAGTCGATGTGCTTTTGACGCGCTTTTTCGGCCTTGTCCCGGATGATAATATCCAGAAAGTCGTTGCCTGTATGGATATAGTTTTCATAGTCCGCGATCTGTGCGCGCAGCTGCTGTGCCATCTGCCGGGTAGCCTCCGCTCCCTGACTGCTTTCCAGTACAAGCAGATGATTTTTCATATCGTGATAAATAGAGCGTATGCGTTCCTCGTCTTTCAGCTTGTCCTGATAATAAGCGTACTGCTGCTGAAGCTGTGCGATCTGCACTTTGTCCCGCTGCTCCTGCTCACGGAGATAGGATACATTTCGAGAATACAGAAATTGCACAATAAAAACTACACCAAGCACAGATGTAACCACATCCAAAATCAGCGTATTAGACTCTCCCAAATTCAAATAGCCATAGGTACTTGCAAAGGATACTGCAAATACCAACAAAAAACTGACCGACAAAACAGCAGCGTCTTTTGCCTGAATTTCATACTTGAAGTCTTTTAACAGTCGATATACGATTACAGCATACAATGTTTTCAGTAAAATCACAAAAACATAAATCTGCCATTTCAAAATGCTTGTTCCGCCCACCTGCGCCATTGTGTCGCCCTGATAAAACAGGCTCATTATGGAAATTCCCGTAGCTTCTGAAAGCGGTACAATGACCAGATACGATAGTTCCATAACAATGACCGCAGTATGGATGGACACTTTATAGCAAATCAATGTAATTGCAGCCATTAAAGCTAAAACAATGAAAATTCGATATGCTCCTATATCCACAAAAAAGGTCATAATAACAACCACTATTGCAAAAACAGCGGGCGGGACAATCCTGCTGACTGCCTTTTGAAATCGGCAAGTCCTGCAAAAGCACAAAGTAATTACATAAAAAATAGCTGTTTCCACGATGGTGGAGAGAACATCTAACAGATTATACACCCACATCACAGCATATCCCCCCAGAAGTCGGCGAGCTTTGCCATAAATTCCTTACGCTTTGGCTGACTGATGGGAACACGCTCACCTGTGGTCAAAACAGCCTCCAGATCCTGTACGCTTTTGACAAACGAAAGGTTGACCACATAGCTGGCATGGCAGCGGGCAAACTGCCGCTGCGCCTCCAAAAGCGAAGCGATTTCTTTCATATTCTTGTAAATGACCTGCTCCTGATCGTCAAAGTGCAGAAGCACATTGCGCTTCTGTGTCTCGGCATAGCGCAGATTTTTATACAGCACCTTATATTTCCCATTGTCGTTGGAAAAGCTGAGATACCCTTTCTCTCTGCCCTGATAGCGTGAGAAAAAGCGGTCCAGCTCCATTTTGAGCCTGCCGTACTTCATAGGCTTGAGCAGATAGTTGATTGCTCCGTATTCATACCCTTTCCACACATATTGCGACAAAGAAGTCAGGAAAAATAAGCCCACCGTACTGTCTGTCTTTCGGATTTCTTCCGCAGTTTTCAGACCGCTCTTTTTTTCCATCTTTATATCCATAAAAATCAAGTCGAAATCAGGCTGATAGTTTTCAAGCAATTCTGTTCCGTCGTGGAACTCAAAAAAGCAAAATTCTATGCCGGTCTGCCGGGAATACTGTTCCAAATTCGTTTTCAGTGTGTCGATCAGCGCCTGCTCATCATCACAAATGGCAATCTTAAACAAAACGTTCCTCTCCCACACGGTATTTTAAAGACAAACACGCCGAAAACATTATAAAAAAACGTATACGGCAAGTCAAGAGCAAGGCGGCGTTTTTGATACCATGTTTATTTTTGGCACATAACCGCAAAAAAGCGGCGCCGGAAATACCGGCGCCGCCTGGCAGCAAACTTCATATTACAGTTTTTTCCCCATAAAAAAACCGCCCGGGTGGCTTTGCAGCACTGAAAAGCCCATTTTCTGATAAAACGCCACAGCGCGCGTATTGGCCGCAGAAACAGACAGGCAAACGCCGGGCACGCCGGCTGCTTTCAGCTTTTCAAAAAGCGCCTGCATCAGCTGTGTGCCGAAGCCGCGGCGCGTGTACGCCTCCAGCAGATCTATGTGCAGGTGCGCCGGGTACTGCCGGGAAAACGCACGGTAAGCAACTGCGCCAAGCGCCGCCTGCAGGCCCTGCACCGGCGACAGGCGCGCGATCTTTCGCGCATTTTCACGGCAAAACACCCGGAAATACGTTTGATAATCCGGCGCGCACAGCACATAACCGGCCACGCACGCAGCCGCATCGTCATAAAGCACAAAGCAAAAATCCGGCGCATGGTCTATGTAATAGGCACAGTACTGTTCAAGCAGGATCTTTTCTTTTTTGGGCGTATTTTTCAGCGCCGGGTCAGCCGTTTCCACACAGATGTGCTGCACGTCCTTTGCAAACGGCGGCGCAAACGGCAAAACCGTCACAGCAGGCCGTTTTGCAGCTTGGCAGCTGTAAGCGTGTTTTTGAGCAGCATGGAGATCGTCATCGGGCCCACGCCGCCGGGCACCGGTGTAATGTAGGAGGCGACGGGCTCGACCGAATCAAAGTCCACATCGCCGCAGAGCTTGCCGTTTTCATCGCGGTCCATGCCCACGTCAATGACCAGCGCGCCGGGTTTTACCATGTCGGCCGTAAAGAACTTCGGCTTGCCGATCGCGGCGATCAGAATGTCGGCCTCGCGCGTTTCGGACGCAAGGTCCTGCGTTTTGGAATGGGTCATGGTGACCGTAGCGTTTTCATGCAAAAGCAGCATAGACATCGGCTTGCCGACAATGTTGCTGCGCCCGACCACAACGGCCTTTTTGCCGGCGATGTCCACACCGGTGGAGTGGATCAGCTCCATAATGCCGGCCGGCGTGCAGGGCAGAAAGCGGTAATCGCCGATCATGATGCGCCCAACGTTTGTGGGGTGGAACGCGTCCACATCCTTATCCGGGCTGATGCGGTCAATGACCTCCTGCGGGTTCAGGTGGCGCGGCAGCGGCAGCTGGCAGAGGATGCCGTGAATGTCCCTGCGGGCGTTGAGCTCGTCGATCAGGGCATTCAGGTCGGCCTGGGTCGTGTCCTCCGGCATGGAGTACTTTTCCGAATAAAAGCCGACTTCTTCGCACGCCTTTTCCTTATTTTTCACATACACATGCGAGGCCGGGTCCATGCCCACAATGATAACGGCCAGGCCGGGCACAAGCCCGTTTTGCTTTAAATACTTCGTTTCTTTTGCCACGCTTTCGCGCACAGAACGCGAAACGGCGCGGCCGTCAATGATTTTCGCCATCTGCAGCTTTCTCCTTTCTGATGTCGATGCCGCGGTCTGCTGGAGTCAGTTCCATGGCCTTCGGCAGTTTGCCCTTTTTATACAAAATGAGGAACGTGATAAACGAAACCAAACCGGCCACCACGATGATGGCAGACAAAAGCTGCGACACGCGGATGTCGGTGGAGCCGATGTAGAGGCTGTCGGTGCGCAGCCCCTCTACGACCATGCGCTCTGCACCGTAGAGCACGCAGTAAAGCATAAGGATCTGCCCCTTGAACAGGCGGCATTTTTTCACAATGATGTGCAGCACCAAAAACGACAGCAAACACCACACGCTTTCATAAAGGAACGTGGGGTGCACCGGCAGGGACGGGTCCACATCCATGCCGCGCTCGGCCAGCGACTGCTGCGTGGCCTCCAGCGTTTGCTGGATCTTGTAGGAATACATGCGAAACGGCGCGGTCGTGGTGTTGGCGCCGAACGCTTCCTGGTTAAAGAAATTGCCCCAGCGGCCGATGCCCTGGCCGATCAAAAGACCGAGCGAGCCGAGATCCAGCAGATTCAGGAAATTGACCTTGCCGATCTTGCAGCCGATTGCGGCGCCGATAATGGCGCCGATGATGCCGCCGTAGATGGCGATGCCGCCCTCCCAAATTTTAAAGATGTCGCCCAGGTGCTGGGCATAATAATCCCACTCAAAGGCCACATAATACAGACGGGCGCCGATAATGCCGAAAACCGTGCCCCAGATGAGCACATCGGTCATGCCGTCCAGGCTCATCTTCCATTTATAGGCCATGCGGCCGCCGTAAACGACGGCCAGCGCAAAGCCGATGGCAATAATGATGCCGTACCAGTGTACCTCATAGCCGCCGACCGTAAAAGCCACGGCCGGCACATCGAATTCCCAGCCGAGACCGGGAAAATAAACACGCGTAAAATCAGACATTTTCTTTCTCCTTTACCACAGAAAGTGCCGCGTGGTCGTCACGCAAAATCGTTTGCAGGCGGGCGTTCACCTGGTCAAGCGTTACCTTTTTAAACGCCTGCAGCACATCAAAAATGCTGTAGCCTGCAAAATAGGCAGACATCATGGCGTTGGCCACGCTGTCGACCTCATTATACTCCATGATCTCGCGGCCGTAAAGGCTGCGGCGCGCCGTTTCAAACGCATCCTCGCTTAAGCCCCCCTCTTTCAGCGCCGCTGCCGCCGCGCGGAGCTTTTCGGCCACACGCGCAGGGTCCGGGCTTTCCCCGTCAAAAATACAGGCACGGTAACCGAAGCCTGTAAAATATTCGTAGGAAAAGCTCTGGTTCAAAAGGCCGCTTTCAAGCAGCTCGTTATAAAGCGGCGAAGTCTTGCCGGCAAGCGCCTCTAAAATGATGTTCGTCTGCACGATCTCGGCAAGCGATGCCTCGGGCGTTTCGCAAACCTCTTTGTAGCCGAGTGCAAACACCGGCACGCCCACGGAAAGGTAATAAGTGTCCGTGGGAGAAACGATCTCGTCAGGTTCGTCAGTAAAGCTGCGCTCGATCTCGATCGGTTCGGCCTTTTTCAGTACGCGGTCGCACACGCCAAGCACCTGCTCGGGCGTGACGTTTCCGGCCACGGCCAGCACCATGTTGCTGAGATTGTAAAACGTGTTGTAACAGGAATAAAGCAGCTTGTCGGTAATCTGCGCGATGGAGTCGCAGGTGCCGGCAATGTCGATGCGCACCGGGTGGTTTTTATAAAGGCAGCGCAAAAGGTTGAACGTAGCCATCCAGCCCGGCTCATCGTAATACATGGTGATCTCCTGCCCGATAATGCCCTGCTCTTTTTCCACCGTTTCCTTTGTGAAATACGGGTGGGTCACAAAGTCGAGCAAAATCTCCAGATTGTCTTCAAAATGGTCGGAACAGGAGAAAAGGTAACACGTTTTGTCAAAAGACGTGTAGGCGTTTGCCGACGCGCCGGTTTTGGCGTAGCGTTCAAAAGCGTCCAGTTCCTCGCTTTCAAACAGCTTATGCTCCAGGAAATGGGCGATGCCCTCCGGCACGGCCGTAAATTCTGCTTCGCCTTTTAAACGGAAGCAGGTGTCGATAGAGCCGTACTTCGTGGCAAACGCTGCGTAGGCCGACGTGTAGCCCTGCATCGGGTAGACCAGCACCTTCAGACCGGAGACATGGTCGATCTCATAATATTTTTCGCTCAGAACAGAAGATGTGATCTCTTTCATCACTCCGCCTCCTTTGCAGATACAAGTCTGTAAACCGTATCGAGCTTCAAAAGCCCGGCGGCGCGCTGCACGTCTTCAAACGTGACGGCGCCGTTTTCCTCCGCCGCCGTGCGCGGCGACTTGTAGTCGCCGTCGGCGATTTGGGAAAGGTACCAGGTCTCCAGCCCCTGCGGCGTATCATAAACCGAAAGCAATGTGTCGCCGATGCCGGCCTTGGACGAGGCGAACTCGCTTTCACAGTTGCCCTTTTGCACCTCGGCAAGCTGGGTAAGGATCTCTTTCACCGCTTTTTCCATATTCTTTTCTTCACAGCCGCACTGCACGATCACGGCGCGCATGGCGCGCACATAGCGTGCCGAGCAGTAATAGCAAAGGCTCATCTTTTCGCGCACATGGACAAACAGTTTGGAATAAGGGCCGCCGCCAAACACATCGGCCGCGCTGCGCACAGCCGGTGCAAACGCACTGTCGGGTGCACAGTCCACACGAAAGCCCAAAACAAGCTTGCCCTGCTTTACATTTTCACGGTCGGTCACAAAACGCGGCTCTTCGGGCTGTCTCTTATACACATCTGACGCTGCCGACGACTTAATAGGTGTAGAT
>ENA-UAYF01000865-UAYF01000865.1-human-gut-metagenome-genome-assembly--contig:-NODE-865-length-14462-cov-5.446658_pt1 | contig 14462 bp, 9 predicted proteins | sample MGYA00244017_ERZ654600 | MGnify/ENA primary metagenome ERZ654600 (study PRJEB26926, sample SAMN06164490) | human gut metagenome | biome: ENVO:00009003; feature: ENVO:2100002; material: ENVO:00002003... | reverse complement strand
AAGGAGAAATCAGGGTTCTCTTGCCCGGAGCCAATTTTTTAGCCTTCTCTGATAAAGTATTTACCGACTGCACCGCATGCTCCGCAAAAATAGGACACAGACAATCTTCTACCGGTAAATACCAGCCATAAAAGGCCTTGTGGTTTTTATAAAGGGATGCCAACTCTTCCATAATCTGGAGTTGCCGTTCCTTAATTGCCGGATCAAGCAGATTATCATCCTGATCCTTTGCCCAACCACTACTCATGAAAATCTTCATATTATGTTTGGTCGCTTCATCCAGAATAGCATCCACAGGACTTTTCTTATCCTTATTATACCACCAAGGCATTATTTGCGAAGGATAATAAGATTTTCCTTCATTGGCAACCTCCATTAATACCAGATATTCGATACCCATAGCCGACAATTCACGTACTTTAGCTTCCCACAATTTCGGGTCCATATTATCGAAGCTCTGAGGATTCGTATATTTATTACGTACATCCTTGTATGCCAGATTGATCCAGCTACCTGTAACAGGTTTCACACCCAAAGCCGACTCGGTGGTTTTCTCTTTTTTCTGCTTGCCGGAAGCGGCATTATCCGCACCCACCGTAACTACCGGCAGCGTAACCAATAAAACTGACAGAGCAAATCCTATCATTTGAAATTTCTTCTTCATAGTACACATTTATAAATCTATAATTAAGTTATCAACTTCCTCCAGACACTATAATCAGTACCAAACCGGAGATAAAAAGAATAAGCATCAGCGTAAGCAACAGATTAGTAGACTTTGAAGCCCCCTTAAACTCTTTCCAGATGAAGAGCCCCCATAAGGCGGCTACCATCGTTGCCCCTTGCCCCAGCGCATAGGAAATAGCCGCACCGGCTTTTCCGGCAGCGATATAGCTGCAAGCAGTTCCCAATGCCCAGATTATACCGCCCAACACACCCACCAGATGCGTATTGAAGTTTCCTTTGAAATACTGGCTGTAGGACACAGGTTCTCCCATAAAAGGTTTCTTCATCACCAGTGTATTGAACAGGAAATTACTGATAAAGATACCTATTGCAAACACGAACAAAGCAGAATAAGGAGTCATCATGCCTGCTGTGGGTGCTTCCAGATTTTCCAAGTCCATAGCTGCCGCCACAAAACGGTAAAAGAATGCCATCAGGATACCGGCGCATACAGCAACCAGGATACCTTTCTTACGGGTGCTCTGACCGGATGCTTTGGAAACTTTTCCGGATGCTATTCCATTAAAGATAATAGCCAGCACAATCAGGAAAACGCCCAGGAAAAGAATGACGGGATCTCCCTTCGGAACACTGAAATAATTGACAAATACACCCAGCACCAATGCCAGCCCCACCCCTACAGGAAAAGCAACCGACATCCCTGCCAATGACATAGAAGCCGATAGCAGAATATTAGAAGCATTGAATATCACACCACCCAGGAAAGCGCTCCAGAAGTTCTCCGGACTCACTTGCAACAAGTCCTGTATAAATCCTCGCCCGGCCTCTCCCGTGCTGCCTAAAGTCAATCCCCAGATCAGAGAGAAAAGAACGATGCCAATCACGTAATCCCAATAGAACAACTCGTAGCGCCAGGTCTTGGCCGCCAACTTCTGAGTATTTCCCCACGATCCCCAGCAAAGCATCGTAACCCAGCACAACGCCACTGCCAATCCGTAACTTTCAACTATAAACATAATCGGTATTTTTAGAGGTTAATTTATTCATTCAGGTCCAGTTCTTTACGATGAGGAATAGAAGACTGCGCTCCCATTCTTGTCACAGCAACAGATGAAGCTTTAGAAGCCATTACAGCAGCTTGCCTCAAGTTCATGCCTTCTGCCAGTCCCACACATAAAGCACCATTGAAAGTATCGCCGGCAGCCGTTGTATCAACAGGTTCCACTTTAAAAGCATCCACACAATATGAAGTATCGCCTTCTCTCACCAAGCATCCCTTCGAACCCAAGGTTACAATTATATTCTGTACTCCCATCGCACTGATTTCTTTTGCAACCCGTTCCGCATCAGCATCATTCACAATCTTTATACCGGTAAGCATTTCGGCTTCAATCCGGTTGGGAGTAATCATAAACAGGTATCTGAGTAACTCCTTCGGAAGGCTCCGGGCAGGGGCCGGATTCAAGACTACCTTCACCCCTTTTTCAAAAGCTCTCCTGGCAGCATATTCCACCGTTTGAATCGGAATTTCCAGTTGCATCAACAAGATGTCTCCTTCGCACATTTCCTCCACAACTTTATCCACATCCTGCTCGTTCAGCAACATATTGGCTCCGGAAGCTACCACTATACTATTCTCCGCATGATCGTCCACACTGATCAAAGCAACTCCGGAAGCAGAGTTTTCATCAAGAGTGATATATTTTGTATCTATTCCCTCTTTCTTGAAATAATCCACTGACTGCTGTCCCAGTATATCATTCCCCAACTTCGCTACAAAGATCAGATTACCACCCAACCTTTTCACTGCAACTGCCTGATTGGCTCCTTTACCGCCCTGGTTCATAAAGAATTCACCACCCAGAATGGTTTCACCGGGAGCCGGCAGATGAGAGGTCCTCACCACCATATCTATATTGGAACTGCCAATTACTATAATTTTCTTCATGGTACTATATTTTAAATAAATAAATGCATGTATGTATCACCGTGACAGAACGAACGTAGGAGCAACGCCCCCTGCATCCGATACTGCTACACGGGCTGTTATCACCTTCTCATCTCCCGGAAAGAGCGTAATGAAGTTATCACTCCAGAACACCGGATTAATCTCCTCTCCCCGGGCATCCTGCAAAGTCAGGTGGTTGAAGTGTGACAATCGGGCAGATTCGTTCTTCAAACAAATAGAAAAGACATATTCTCCTTCCTCTTTGCTTACTTTAACCTCTTTCTTCAATTCCGGTTTTTCCATAGAAGTAAACCAGAAAAAGTCCATGTGCTGTGAGTAGAACCAATATAAATTCTCCGACAACAGCTTTCCTGCTTTATCGTGAAGTTCCAGCTTCACAAAGTAGTTATAAGAATACTTGCCATGCTGAGGCACCGTAATAATCTCTTTATAGCAATCGGGAGAAACCGTCAGCTGCTGAGAATGTTGCCAAGCCACCCTCATATCATTATTGATTACTTTCGCCGTCACCTTTACATCATCCAGCACCCGGTGGGACGCATTAATGACCGATATCTTAAAATCATTGGCATTCAACTGTACGTGTACCGGCTCCATCGCTTTCCTTGCAAAATAGTAAGAAGCGTTCGGCGCCAGATACCAGTCATAAATCTGCCAGCACACATCGGGCCAGCAGGAATTAATCTTCCAGATCATCACGCCGGAAGTTATATCCCACATCCGATGATTGGCTGCCTCAAACATAGCACGATAACCGTCAGCACTCAGGAACTGGGCATTATCGGCATATTCTTTCGCCGTCTTCGGATCACCAAACATCGTGCGGATGGCATTGTCATAAGAACGGTAGCAATAATTACTCACATCCCAGGCGCCATGTTCCGCCCAAATGCTATCCAACGGGAAGATGGGGCTGTTTACATTGGCTGTACTCTCTGCGGTAGGGATGAATTTCCGGAGACTGTTGTACATCGGCACCGAAGGCATACCCAATTCATTGCGGAACATCTGCAAATAAACCTCACGTACTTTATCGAAGAAGTAAGAGGAAGGCGCCCAGTTATAGTCGGGTGCACCGTCATCCGTGGTTCCGGTGGGCAGGTCTTCCTTCAGATAGGGAGTCAGAGCATCCACATCCCAGTGGTAACTGGTGGTAGGGATGTATATACGTGTAGTATCAAGGCTCTTCACTTTCTCTTTCGTCAGCCTGTATAAGTTTTCATTCATCAATACTTCATTGACGCCCACCCACGAAATAATGGAAGGGTGGTTACGATACCGAAGCATCATATCTTCCACACAAGCAATCGCCAGATTATGATCCAGGGGATTGTTTTCGGTTTCAGTGCCGGGAGTCATGCGATAGCATTGATAGAAAACATGCCACCACATAAGGCCGTACTTATCAAAACTCTCAAACCACGTTTCGGAAGGAGAAGGCATATCTTCACTGCCTATCAGGTTGATATTAGCCTCCGCCATCAGGCGTGCCTCATCATAAATACGCTTATCCGATTCCTCCAGCAGAATGTCCGGCTGAATCCAGCCGCCTTTGCAGAACACTCTTTTGCCATTCACATAGTAGACACGACCGTACTCAACCTCAGCTTTGTCCCCGTCAACCTCAACTCTGTTCAGCCCAACCTCAACTTCACGGATGCCAAAGTCGAACTCTTTTGTATCGGATACTTTTCCACCTGCATTATATAACAACTTGATGTGATGCAGATATTGTTCACCATATCCGTTGGGATACCACAGGTAAGGATTCTTTATCAACAGGGAAGGGAAATCTTCGGAAGTCAGTTCCACGACTTTCTTTTCACCTGCACCCAGGCTAACTTTCTTTGTAATCTTTATAGGCTTCAGATAACCTTCCATGTGTTTGGTATAGGTGGGGAACTTCACATCGTTTACCAGGGTAATCAAAGCATTCACTTTTCCCTCTATCGCTTTTCCTGAGGTATTCTTTACCTCCAGTTTGATGTTCACATCCGCCAGCGAAGTATCCTGTTTGGGTAAAGTAGTAACAATGAAAGGATTCTCGATCACGACTTCATCGGTAGCCTCTATCGTTACCTTCTGATAGATACCCATATTCCGGTCTCTTACCACCGGAGCACAGTCCCATCCACCGGATATCTTTAAAGTCTCATCTTTAAAGATGTCATAAGAATGTCCACGCACAGGGCCGAACACTTTCAGCTGGGTACCCGGAGTAGGAACACCCGGATGATCCACCTGATATATCTTCACCGCAACACAATTATTCGCTCCGGGAAGGGCATAGTCCGTAATATCAAGCTTGAAACGGCGGAACATTCCCACAATATCATTTTTATCGGCTACAAGCCGGCCGTTAACCCAGACGTCCGCCCGATAGTTAATGCCGTAAAGGGTCAGCCATACTTTCTTACCTTTATAAGACTTGGGCAGAGTGATTTCCGTACGATACCAATAAGGGTCCTGCCAAGGGTTTCTTCCACTCTTCAGATAGTTATATTTAGCCAGATCCATTCGGGCATTGAACTCGTCCGAAACATCGGGGATTAAATAATTATTGAGTCCGATACGCGGGTCGGGATATACATTCTCTTTCACCAAAGCATTCAGCACAGTAGTGGGAACTGTAGCCTGATACCACCCGGTTGTTGGATAGGATGGTTGCGAAACCTTGGCATCCGCATCGGCTATCTCGGATGAGTTTATAATTCTCCAATGCTCCAGTTCCAGAGATTGGGCTTTCAGCAACATGACATTGCAAAGTAACAGGATAAATAATATGTTTCTCATAATTTCTGTTATTCTATTGCGGTAACCTTTGCACCATGCGTAAAACTACCGGGCACTAATTTCATTTCCTCCGCCCACGCATTTACCATCAGCTGCACGGGAATAATGGATGGAATGGCAAATAAGTCAGAACGCTCACAACGAACGTGTACTTCCAGCAAGTCCGGACTTTCAATGCCGGAAGCCGCATCCGATATGAGAATCACTTTACCTTTAAAACTCAACACATCCTCCACAAGTCTGATACTTGGATGATAAGCGCCGGATTGTGAATGAGCATAAACAATGCAGATAAAATCAGGTCCTACCATTTCCAAGGGACCGTGCCGAAACTCCCCGCCCAATAAGGCGGAGGCGGGAATTTTGGTGGCTTCCATAAACATCAGGGCAGTTTGGGCAACGGCAGCGAAAACCGTTCCCCTGCCTATCACTTGCACAAACGAATGTCCCTTCAGGAAAGTGAGCGAACGAGATAAATACGTATCTCTTTCCGCCAGCTGACGTTCAACTTCACGGATTATTCCGTCTAAAGCCTCCTCATTCACTTCATGCCTCTTCAGGGATTCTGCGAGCAGATAAACCGCCAGATAGGTTGTAATAAAAGTTTTCGTGGAGGTCATCTCTTCTTTGCCTGCCTTGCACAGCAGGCAATGAGTAGCCATTACGGCCAAAGAACTTCCGGATTCGTTCGTGATTCCGACCACCGTTATTGGCAACCGACGCTGCTTTTTAAGCAATTCAATCACTTCATAGCTTTCACCCGACTGTGAAACGGCAATCAGCAAAGTGCGTTCCGTCAACGAAGGAGATTGAAAATGAAGCAATTCTCCGGCATTAATCGCAGAAGCGGGTATGGAAGCAGATGAGATCATTGTCGCAGCTGCCTGCGATATAAAGTAGGAACTTCCCATGCCGGTAAATACGATCCTGTCATATTCACCGGATTTCCATAAGGCACAGACAGTCTTCAAGCTTTTCTTCCCTTCTTCCGAACGGTAATAGCAGAAAGTCTGTTTCAATGCTTCCGGTTGTTCCTGTATTTCTTCTAAAAACTTATTCATAATAAAGTATTTCCCGTTTACTGATTGAGCATACCACGAGTTTCTTTCAGTTTCACCGGGTGAAACTGAGAGTTTCATGCTTTGGAACCAGGAGTTTCATCCCTTGAAACAAAGGGTTTCATTGCTTGAAACTCTTTGTTCCATCCGATGAAACTTTGCTTTTAATAGGATTGCTTATTTTCCTTCAAGGTATTTCTTATATCCTTCATAGGTATCTGTTCCCGGTTTGAAGGTAGCCCAACTGAAATTCGTAATATGATCGGTAAACATTCCGGCTACTCTCAGCTGTTCCTCCAGCTCGGTCCAGGGTTTGGTCCGCATGGTAATTCTCGGGCACCAGCACTCTTTGAACGACTCTATATCTACTCCGAAAATCACTCCGTTAGCATCGCAGGCTTTCTTTATTTCGGCAAACCAGTTGGGCAGGTCCACATCAAAATCTACCAGACAACGTCCGCCTATATCCTGAAGATAAAGCACATCTATATCGGGAGTCTGGGCAAAGATCTTGCCAAACCATTTTCCGCAGAGGTCAGCGGGCATTCCTCTCCACAAAGCAGGAGCTATGCAGACTTCTTTCGGAGACTTCGACTTCACATAAGCCGCCACTGTCTGCAAATAATTAGCCAGCATAGACAAGGCAGGTTCCTGCTGCCAGCCTACCGGATACGAACCGTCATGAAATTCTTCGGTTATGTACCATCCCGCCAGACTGGGATGATTCCCCCAAAGGGCAAACAGTTCATCGAATACTTGTTTATTACGCTCCACCAGAAATTCATATTGTTCCGGTTTTGTGGTATCTTCCTTGCTGTAATCACCGGGATATAGTCCGACAATCAGTTTCATCCCGTTACGCTCGGCAGCATCGAACATTCGGTTCATGATATCATATTGCTTGGTCACCCACGGCAGATTTGTCGGCGAATAGAAAGAAGATTTTTCATTCGTGCGGTCATTGAAACCTTCGGCATACTGGATAATCCAAGTGTCAATGCCCACTTCACGGCTTGCTTTGAATTCTTCATCCCAGTTGGTCTCTTTATAGACGCCATTCAGCTGAATGAAAACACTGGAGAACTTGGGAGTTCCCTTGAATTCAGGAGTATAAGAGGTCAGTTGCTCCAGATTGTCGATGCAAAACTCACCTGTACACGTGCTGTTATCATCGTTCGTGATTTCAAGACGATAACCTTCAAGGCGGTTCAGAACCAGTTTGTTTTCGCCCAGATCACGCCCTTTGGCAAAAGTAAAAGCCTCATAAGGCATCACTACACGTGTCCATTCTTCCTTGGTCAGTACATCCTTATCCACATACTCGAAGAACTGCCAGCGATCTTTCTCATGAAGCGCATCCTGCGTAAACTGATCCACATCCTGAATAAGCATGAAACGGAATGTACCTTTATTATTCTTATTACCTTTCACCCAGATGGAAAGTCCCAACGGATGGAAAGACAAATCACTGCGATAGTCTCCCCCACTCTGCTGGATATATACGGATTCGGTTCCGGACGCATTGCCGGAGAAAGAGTATTTAAGCTCGAAGCTTCCCGTTCCCTCCACACAGTCATCGCTGATAAAACGGTCTATCGAGGTTTGCGGTGACTCGGGAAGTCCTTTCATTTCGTACACCACACAGTTCATCTCGTCGTAAGCATTCAAAGTCTTTACCGCACGTGCTTTCGCTACTATCTCCTCTGCTGTGGGGGCCTGCTTACTACCGCAAGCCGCCAACACAAGCAGCAGAGAAGAAATACTGATTAGGGATAGTATATTTTTCATATTTATTTCGTTGTATAGATTATTACTTCGGTTATCCATATTTTCCCGTTCGATACGGGATTTTTCCATTTAAAAGTTACAGTGTGCTTCCCTACAGGACGATCATAGCAGAAGAACAATTCACACTTCCGGTGATTGATATATTGGGGCAAGGCGGTTGTTTCATAGAACTGTCCATCGATATATACATCCATCTCCGCCGTATAGTCCGCCGGAAGTCCACCTGCCACATATCCTTTTACGACCAATCCGGTTCCTTCGAAAGAGAAGGGATTTACATCATCTATGGATTTCTCTATTGTAAGTTTATCGCTCACTTTCAGATTCTCAAAAGCTACTTCCAAAGCAACAGGTCTGATGTTCTCCCGTCTGATTATGAAGTCTGTTCCTACCTTCCCGTTTCCATGCTTCTGCAACATCTCGCTGGCATGTCTGTACGTCATGTCATAGGCTTTATTCAGACTGATATCCGTATTGGAGAAAGGTATGTCTTCTACTTCATACAAAGCTTCTTTCCAGGATTCGGGGATGTTGCTGTATCCTATCATGGTTCCCAGGATGCCTGCGGCTGAAGCCGGATTACAATCAGAGTCCTGACCGGCACGCGTGGCGATATCTATGGTCTTTGTGAAATCCCCCTGTCCGTAAAGCAAGCCCAGGAGTATATAGGCACCGTTTATCTTCGTACCGATATTAAAGGAATTATGAATGCCTTCGGGACAGCTGATTTCTTCGCTCCACTTGTTCTGCAACTCGAACCAGGTTCGTTTCCAGTCTTTCGGATATTTCCTGTGCCAGCGAATTACGTCCGACATACATTTGTGGAAATCGCTTTCTTCCGGTATCACCTTCAGCGCTTCTTTTACGATATATTCTATATCATTGCTGACATAAGCCAGAGAGTACATGGCTGCCACATAAACTCCGCCATACCATCCTTCACCATAGGACATGATATGCCCCACTCTATCGCAGATTTCAGCGGCCTGATTAGGCATTCCCGGTGACATAATCCCGGCAAAATCCGCTTCAATCTGGAAGTCGATGCAATGTGCATGAGGGTTATTCTTCCAGTAACCGCTCTGGGGTGCTTTCACTCCCTGCAACAGATTGTAGCGGGCTACCTGGTTGGCATGCCACAACGGATATTCTGTCCGTCCGAAAGCCGTCGCAAAAGAATCAACCGGAGCATCCAGCCCGCATCTTTCGAAGACTTCCACAAAAGTCAGATCCACATAAACATCATCATACAAACCGGGAAAGGTATCATACCAATTCTTGACCGTATGCTTATCCCAGGGAATGGGAATATAATCCTGAATGATAGTTCCCAGGAATTTAAACTCAGTAGGTCCTCCGTAACTGCATCCCAAGGTCTGACCCGCCCAGGCACCTTTCACTTTATCACGCAGGCTCTGCTCGGACAGAACCACTTCTTTCTTTCCTTTATGAACGGCGGCAGCCAGATCGGCTATAAAGAAGAAAGCCATCAGGAGCCATATTATATTTCTTTTCGACATACTCATTTCTTGTTTTTATACTGGTTGTACCACGCACTGTATTGTTCATACAGACGCAGGGAATCCGGATGTCCGGCAATAATATCAGTACCGGGCTTATTCATGATACCGATATACTGATAACAGAGAATCTTATCTACAAACGGAGAGATATTCTCCATCTGCCTGATAATGCGTTTGTTGAAGTCGGCAGGCAACAGATTGCCTCCGTCCCCATCTTCAAAATAGAACAGTTCCATATCAGCCCATAGTCTTGCTCTGGAAGCTTTCTCATGAGCCTTGTACAAGATTTCATAGAATCTGGCGGAATCTTCCAATGCGGTATGGTTCACTCCCACTCCATCCTGGTAAGCAATGATATCGATATTCATTTTCTCTAACTGGCGGACAAAATAATCATCGAAACGTGCTTCTTTAATGAAGTACGGGGCTATCAGATTGACACAGTTCGGAGTTAACCTTTGGGCAAAGTCCGCACAATCATTGACGTACTTCACGCACTCATCAATGAAATAGGGTTGCAACTGGGCTTCGTTCGGGAAATACCACCCGTAGAAACTTTCGTGATGGGAATATTTTTGAGCCACCTCTTCCATAGAACGAAAACGTAACTTCTGCACGCCTTTGTCTATCATCATGGTATAAGCATCCAACTCTCCCCAGAAATCATTGCTCACAAAGAACTTGATGCCACATTCATCGGCGGCAGCAAGTACCGCCTCCAAAGGATCTTCACATCCCATCGGGATTTGAGGAGCTATCTGTGAAGGATAGAACGGCTTTCCATCCAGAGCTACACCCATCATAACCAGATACTCCATTCCAATCTCACGCATTTCGAAAATCTTCCGCCGCCACTGGTCGGCAGTAAAATGCGTCAATGCCTTATTCCAGTTTCCCCCTTCCGAAGCCGAATGCCGGAACTCAAACCAGGAACCGGAAATGGGTTTCAGCTTTTTGCATGAAGATGGCACTGCAACGGCAGAAGAGTTTGCACGTATAGATTGAGGCATGGCTAGCATGGCAACGCCCCCTAATCCCAGGTATTTTATAAAGTCACGTCTTCGCATCTCTTGTTTTTTTCAGGTTTACTCAATCACTCTATCCGTCAGATCCCAGCCCATAATCGTAGAGATATAAGGAATTATCCACATCGCCATTTTCTTATGTCCCGAATATCCGGGATGCCATGCAGCCCCCAGGTCGGTAGTCCGGTTATAGAGATTCTTATCCAGTTTCAGTAGAAAGACTTTCGGATCATTCACTTCGTTTATTATCGCTTCATAATAACTGAATACAGGGGCCTGCATAGCTACAGGGTAAATGCACAATATGGGAATATCTCCATAATGCTCACGCAGTTGTGCAAGAATCTGTTTGTACGCTTTGGTGAATTCGCTTTTGTAAGGATGAGGCTCCGTTGAGAAATCATTGGAACCTAAATTGATAACTACCAGATCCGGACGATATTCCTTAAAATTCCATTTATGGGTGAGGTCTTCGTCAAAGGTATTCAACATCCGGTCTTTCATCGTAACCTTCGACACGCGTACCGAATCACCATAATTGCGAGCGGCTCCTCTACCGGAATGGGCAATCAGTGTATAGTCCGCATCATAATAACGGGCTACCATAGAGGCAAATGTGAGATTACAATTTTCCGTCTCTACCAGGAAAGGTTCATCGCGATGTTTCCCGTCTGTGCCATATCCGCAGGTGAGTGAGTTTCCGATAAACTCGATATGCCGTGTACGCACTGCCGGCTCTTCCGCCAGGCGTCCCGAACCGGACAAGACAAACTGATGGACAGTTGTCTTGCCGAATTCGCCTTCGGAACGTTTCTGTATCTTCAAACTATGAATGCGCTTGTCTATGCCCGATACCAGATGAATCAATGTATCCGTTCCGCATACTTTCACGACTTTGTGCAGTTTGCCATCAACAAATACATTATAATAGCTCGTTCCTGTTTCAGAAACTTTCACTGACAGCTTTCCACCAGTAAAGCGGGTTTCCAGATAAGTACCTACCCAGTCGAAAGCTACCGAACCATCGGGGGAAACCAACGTTCTGCCGGTATATCGCACGGCAGGATCATTCCCTTTGTAAACAGTTCCATTTTTTTGAGCTTTCAGTTCCGCAGAGCAACTTATCCCTATCAGGATAAACAGATATAGACAATAACGTTTCATCATTTTCTTTATTTACGTTTCTTATTTTTAGCTTTCAATTCTTTCAGGTATTTCATGTATCCGTTGAACAAGTCGATAGTGCGTGCTTCGCCCACACGGATAGACATCTTCGGATCATTGAATACACCCGGGAACTGATAGCAAAGAATCTTCTCGAAGTTATCAAACAGATTCAAGTCACGGATGATTTCTTCTACCGGACGGGGATAGAGGGAGTTATCCGGATTGAACAGGAATACTTCCAGGTCGAACCACAAATGAGCTTTAGCCTCATCACAAACTTTCTGCAACATATTAGCCGCTTCCTTACCGGTCAGATCACCGTCCGGCATACGGGCAAATCCGAATGGGCACAAGATATCCAGATGCTCCATAAGTGCCGGATATGTATCCATTCCGTTGGGAACTTCAAAACTGTTGGTAGCCAGCATTATCGGTTTGTCCGGTGCAAGTGCGTTACAGTAAGCCTTAAACTCTTTGAAGAAATTCACGATATCGTCTTTTCTCTTTTTACGCATCTCGGGGCGTTGTTCCCAGTTATCCAGACCGCCGCCACTCTCTTCGGATACATAGAAGGCATAAAAGGATTCGTGGTGACCATACATATCCCACAGTTCTTTAGCCACCCGTTTGTGCCATTCCAAAGATTCGGGGGTAAAGTCGAACCAGGCAAACATACCCACTCCCATCAGTACATTCATGCCCTGTTTATCGGCTTCCGTCAGGATGGCTTCAATCGGGTCTTTGGCTGTAAGTTCCATACGGCCGGGATACAGTTTGGAAGGATAGAAGGCTTTGCCTACATAGTTATCCACATTGGTAGTATGTTTGCCTACATATTCTTCATTGCGGAAAACTTCCTGAATGACCACCATATTCATTTCCAGCTTATTCATGGAACGGATCAACTCTCTCCATTGATCGTCGGTCATCTTCTTGATATCCTGATTCCAATGTTTTCCTTCGATTTCGCTCCAGTGATAGATGCCCGTCCAGGCACCGGATATCTGTTGGATAGAGCGAATATCCGATTCAATCACTTCTATATCTTTTGTCTTCCGATAGGCCTTGCCTTCATTAGCCACTTTGAAGATCACTTTATTCTTCCCTACCCGGTCCTTGGTAGGTATAACCACCTTAACCGTTTCGGCCTTTCCGGCAGGGATTGTCACAACCGTTTCGTATAACAGTGCATTTTTATTCTCTTTATTCCAATACAAAGCTACCTGATAAGTCTGTTGTGAAGCACTTTCGTTCACAATACCACCGCGGATATCCAGATCGACCTTATTAGTGATTTTTCCCGGAGGTATTAAAGTTAAGCTCACTTTATTCTCCGCCTGCAAACTTACCAGACTGAACAAAGAAAAAAGAAGTAAAAAAGAACGTTTCATAATCATCTTTTTAAATTAGAATTAGTTAAAGCTACCCGGATAAGAAATCCGTGATTCAATCTCGCCACCGGCCAGACGAATATAGGAATCGAACTTACGCTCTCCCTCCTGCAATATGATTACACGGGCACCGTTAGCCAAATTATTGTACACCGTATTTCCACCTGTATAGCGTCCATAAGCAAGTAGTACCTCCTTATACATAACTGCATAATCATTGTTATGATCGTGACCGACAAATGTCCCCATAACATCTCCACACTCCTTGATAGAAGTAAACAGACCTGAATTAGTGGTAGGGCAAGCAACTCCTTCACCTCTCACTCCAAACAATCTGTTCTTATCTTCCATCACAACATCTTTGTATTAGGGTATGGGAATGTGGAAGAAAGCCAATGCAGGAAGAGGGATATCATTATTCTGCTTCGTAAACTCCTTGCTTTGATTTCTGTACCAGGCAATCTGGTCAAACTTAATCCAGTCATATCCGGGTACTGACTTTATCTGCGTGTATGCATGAGAATCAATGCAATATAGAAGAGCCGCATTTTTATTCTTATCCTTTGACGACTTCACCGTCAAAACATAATCGGGAGCAACTTCGCCCTCACGTGCAGGCATCATACTGCCTTTCTTTTGTGAGAGATAATCATACAGTTCCGCCCGGGTGCGATCATACTCATCATCATGATTGCCAAATATCACTCCAAACGGAATATTGCGTCTGATGCAAGGCTCCAAAACAATGTCCAGCCCCTTAAAAGCTTCATTAGAAACAACCACATCTCCCGTAAACATGACGAAATCAGGACGTTCGGCATCCAATACTTCGTTTATACGATCCAGAGATATTTGTGAATTCGCCTGATCATCATATTTATAATGAACATCCGTAAACTGTACAATCTTAAACTTACCGTCACGATTGAACTTCAATACTTCTTTCTGGCCCAAAACCGTAAGAGCATTGAATAATACCATTAAGCATAAAGCAATTTTCTTACACATCATATCCTGTCTCTTATACACATCTGACGCTGCCGACGACTTAATAGGTGTAG
>ENA-UAYF01000862-UAYF01000862.1-human-gut-metagenome-genome-assembly--contig:-NODE-862-length-14484-cov-5.102086_pt1 | contig 14484 bp, 14 predicted proteins | sample MGYA00244017_ERZ654600 | MGnify/ENA primary metagenome ERZ654600 (study PRJEB26926, sample SAMN06164490) | human gut metagenome | biome: ENVO:00009003; feature: ENVO:2100002; material: ENVO:00002003... | reverse complement strand
TTGGGGCGTTGCCCCAAACCCTACCAGAGGCGCTGCCTCTGGACTCCGCAAGGGGAAATTTTCCCCTTGACCCCTCCGCGCGATTGAGTGGACTTCGCTTTCATGCCCCTTCCGCGTGTTTATCCTCTTTGCTTACCTATTATAAGTGATTCCTTCCGCTGTGACAACCGCATCCCAAAGTTTCGGCGTCTGCGGTTTTTTCCTCGCAATCGTCAGCGCCTTACGAATCGCTTTTTCCGCTTCCTCCGCCTCTGCTTCATTCCTCGCATACAGCGTCGCCAGCGGCGTGTCCTCCGTCACTTCATCCCCCAGCCGCACATGCAGCACATACCCGACCGAGTAATCCAGCATATCCGACTTCTTCGCGCGGCCAGCACCCATCCGCTGCGCCGCCATGCCCAGCGCCGTCGTGTCCATCGCGCTTAGATAACCTGCCGTCTCCGCCCGCATCACACGCTTGACCGCTGCCTGCGGCAAAAGCGACAAATCCTCCACCACGCGCGGGTCGCCGCCCTGCGCGGCAATCATCTCCGCCAGCTTGCGCAGCCCCGCGCCGGATGAAAGCGCGTTTTCCAGCATCGCCCGAGCTTCCGGCAAGGTTCTCGCCTTCTCCGCCAGCACCAGCATGTGGCTGCCCAGCAGCAGCGAAATCTCCAGCAAATCCCCCTGCGTCCGCCCTGCCAGCACGTCGATAGCGTCCTTGACTTCCAGCGCGTTGCCGATGTGCGTTCCCAGCGGCTGCGCCATGCTCGTGATGACCGCCACAACCGGCTTGCCTGCCAGCTTGCCGATGTCTGCCATCGTCTGCGCCAGTGCCAGCGCGTCCGGCAGCGTTTCCATCAGCGCGCCCGAACCCGTCTTGACATCCAGCACAATGCCGTCCGCGCCCGACGCGAGTTTCTTGCTCATGATGGACGCGGCAATCAGCGGCAGCGAATCAACGGTGGATGTTACATCGCGCAGGGCATAAAGCGTCTTATCCGCCGGGGCAAGCGCCGCCGTCTGTCCGATGACCGCAAGCCCGATTTCCTGCACCTGCCGGATGAACCGCTCCTCCGTCTCCTCCACGGACAGACCGGGGATGGATTCGAGCTTATCCAGCGTGCCGCCGGTGTGCCCCAGCCCGCGCCCGCTCATCTTCGCCACCGGCACGCCGCACGCCGCCACCAGCGGCGCCAGAATCAGCGTCGTCGTATCGCCCACGCCGCCGGTCGAATGCTTGTCAATCTTCTTGCCCGGAATCGCAGACAAATCGCAGACGTCGCCGCTGTCGCGCATGGCAAGCGTCAGGTCAGTGGTTTCCTGCGCGGTCATGCCGTTCAAGCGAATCGCCATCAGCAGCGCCGCCAGCTGATAATCCGGAATCGTCTTGTCCGCCGCACCGCGCGCGAAATAGGTAATTTCCTCGCGCGTCAGCGGCTGACCGAGTTTCTTCTTGGTGATAATGTCCAGAATCTGCATACGCATCCTCCCTCCAAGGGAATGTTCTGCCTTCATTATACCATAGCCGTGGAGGAAAGAAAAGCCACCGCAGAAAATCTTCATCTGATTCTCATCAAAAACACAGAAAAAGGACTTTTCTTTCCGCGCTTTGTTGTGTATAATAGATGATGAAATGCGATGGCACATCGTCCGCCCGATGCTACGCCGCCGCAGGAAGGAGGCTTCGCTGTGAGTCAATTTGAAACCACCAAGCTGCACCCCATTCAGGAATCCGGCAATGAAGCGCAGGACATCCTGCTGTATGTCTACAATGCCCTGCAGGCCAAGGGCTATGACCCGATTACTCAGCTCGTCGGCTATATTATTTCCGGCGATCCGACGTATATCACCAGCTACAATTCTGCCCGCAGCATGATTTGCCGACTGGAACGCGACGAAATTCTGGAAGAGCTTGTGCGCTTCTACCTTGCCGGTCATACGCCCAAGCAGTCCTGACCGCTGATTTTCTCCGCGACCCTCGCGGAGGTGTATTTGTTGACGCCTTTTTTGCGGCACCGGATAGCAGCATACCCGAACGACAAAAACAGGGCTGGTCTTTTCCGCATAAGCGGATGAGACCAGCCCCTTTTTTCTATGGATGATTATTCCTTTTCTGCCGCGTCGTCCGGTTCCCACACCAGCAGTTCGCCCGGCTGACAGTCCAGTTCGCGGCAGAGCGCATCGAGCAGCGCCATGCGAATTGCCTTCGCGTGACCGTTTTTGAGGATGGAGAGGTTCGGCAGCGCAATGTCGAGTCGCCTCGACAGTTCTGTCAGGGTCATTTTGCGGCGAGCAAGCATCACGTCCAGCTCAATGCGGATCACGGGGAAATTCCTCCTTTATCGTTTGCTTTCTTCTTATTATATGTCATGATGTTGCTGTTAGCAAGCCCCTTCCGGCGGAAAAAACGCCCGTGCTGGACTGCTGGTTTCCTTGAGCATCTCGTTCTTGCGCATATGCGAACATATGTTTACTGTTTTGGACAAAAGAAGTCCGGCAAAATTGTCGGAAATGATGAATATACCTAATTGGTCGAAAATTCGCTTGACAAAATAACAGAACGGTTATATCCTTCGCATCGAAAGGGAACATTCGGTCGCAAGAACGAACGTTTTGAGAACGGATGTATTCCTTTTCAAGAAACGAAAGGAGGGCAGAAAATGAATCGCCATCTCTTCATAGCGAATCGTTCCCCGCCCAGATAAATGACACCCTATACTCACTGAACATAAAAAACAAAGGAGATGTTTTCCCTTATGGCAAATGGTATTGTTCTTGGTGGCAAGCTGAAATTCAGAAAGAAGGCTTCCACGAGCGGCACTGTTATCACGTCGATTCCCACTGGCACTGTGCTGAGTGTTACGGCAGTCAGCGGCAATGATAGCTGGTATCAAACGACTTACAGCACCTATGGTACTGGTTATGTCATGAAGTCCTTCGTTGCCGTCGCATCCGACACGGTGGAAGTGAATGCAACGAACGTCAATGTTCGCAATTCTGCTAACGGCAGTACCGTCCTCTACACGCTTAGTTCTCCCGCAACCGCAACGGTTCAGGACGTCTCGTCCAACTGGGTGAAGATTCAGCCCTCCGGCAAAAAGGTCGGCTGGATTAAGGCTGATTACGTCAACAAGAAGAGCAGCGGCAGCAGTTCTTCCGGTGGCAACAGCAGCGGCGGCGGTAGTTCTTCTTCCTCTGACCTTGTTGGAAAATCGGGAATGGTCGCTGTCAATGCAAGTGGGCTGAATGTACGCAGCAGTGCAAACGGCAGCCTGCTGAGTTATAAACTTTACAACGGTGAAAAGGTCACCATTCTGGAAGTGAGTACCGCCGGCGGTTACACTTGGTATCGCGTTCAGGACTCGCAGAACCGTACGAATGGCTGGGTTCGCTCCGATTTCATTGCAGTGGATACTTCCAGCGGCGGAACGACAAGCAAGCGAGTTTTGGGAGCTAAGTTTACCGGTTGTTGTATTTCGAGCATTTCCGATTATGTGCCTATGCGTTCTGATCCTCGTGCCAGCAGCGCACAAATTTACCCTTTTGAAATAGGAACGTTCCGTACCTGCTATGCTTTTACCGGAGTTGGAACAACTGACGAACAGCGGCAATGGCTTTGGGTAGATTATGGTCCCCATTCTGGTTATGTTTGCGCACGCTATATTTGCGGTGTTAATGGCAAGGAAGAGTGTAATGCAACCGTTGCTGATCCCAAAGGTGTTAATCTCCGCCTCCTGCCATCCACCAGTTCAACCAGACTTTACGGACTCGGTCAGGATGAAAATTTAACCATTCTGGATACTTCTGTTGCAGGATGGTATCGCGTCGCTACATCGCATGGCACTGGCTGGGTCGCCGCTGATTATGTAACAAAAAAGTGACAAGATAGCTTTAGCAATCCTGTCACTCATTCTTAACCGCCCCGAACGGCAGCATCTACTGCCCAGATGCTGCCGTCCTCTGCATACAGTGCGACTGCATAATAGACTTCCTGTCCGGTTGCATCATCCGCATAAACCGAAAAAGTAAGCTGCCACATTGCAAACGCATTGGGTTGATTCGGATACACAATTTGGAATTTATATTCCGGATAGTATGCTGCCAGCTCATCAAACGACACATCAAACTGCTGCTGAATCGCCATCACCGCCAATTGAAATGCTGCTTCTTGCGAAATAGCGTTTTCATCAGGCATTGCAATCGCCCATTTATACTCCCCAATGTCATCAAAAGCAGCACCAGAAGAGGTGTTTCGCCCCTCTAAAAAGGCTTCAAACTGCATTTCAAGTGTATAGCTGTCAGCCAACGACCGCATCCACGTTCCCGCCGACCTCTCATCCATCTTCTTCCACAAATCAGCAATCGCGGCTTCATCCTCCGGCGTCAGCGTAATCGTATATTCCCCCTGCGCCCACGTTTTCGTCCAGTAGTTATCCGCAAACGCGGTCGTGCTGAACAGCACCACCATCACCGCCATCAGCAGTCCCAGCAGTCGTTTCATCCGTTTCTCCTCCTTCATTGCTCCGGGCTTTCCGCCCTGTTTGCTTCCATTATATCATCATCCGGCGGAAAAGGGAAGTTGCACATAGATTTTGTTACATTTAATACGAACATATGTTTGCTGTTTTGAACAAAAGAAGTACTACGAAATTGTCGGAAATGATGAATATACCTAATTGGTCGAAAATTCGCTTGATAAAATAACAGAACGATTATATTCTTCGCGTCGAAAGGGAACATTTGGTCGCAAGAACGAACGTTTTGAGAACGGATGTATTCCTTTTCAAGATAAGGAAGGAGGGATGGATGTGATGAATGTGGTTGTGAGGGAAACGGGACCGCCCTATAAGTCTGATTTCTACAACTTCCGAAAATCTATAAAAATTAGGAGATTATATGAGCACTTGGATTGATGGTACTGTTGGCGGCGGCAAGCTCTATTGCCGCAAATCCCCTTCTACGAGCGCTGCTGCATGGGGACGTTTTGAAGATGGCACAAAAATTAAGGTTAGAGATGTTGAAGGGCATCCCGATTGGTATGAAACCTATTGGAATAACGATGTCAGTAAAGTTGGCTACGTTATTCGCAACTACGTTGATGCTATCGTAATGCCCGAAGACGTCAAACTTACTTTTTCCCCAGAGAATGCGGCTCTCTATGCCGAAAACCACTCTGAAGACACTGTTTCCGGAAAACTTTGTTCAAATCGAAACAAAACTTTCGGAAATGCAACCACCAATGACTGTGCAAACTTTGTTAGTCAATGTCTTTGTGCAGGTGGACTGCCTATGTTTAACGGCTGGTCTTATCCTATTTCCGGTATTCCTGCCGGTTGGAAGAAAACCTCCAAATGGAGTTTAACCGAAAGCGGTATGAATAAGTTATCGTTATCAGGTAAAGGTTGGATTACGGAGATCCCTTATACCAAAGTTGATCGAGGTGACATAATCTATACCTACAAATCCTCTAATGCTGATGGGAAAAAATATACCCATGTTACACTTGCCGTTACTCCCTACAAAGATGGTTCTTGTGAAGTATGTGGTCATACTTATAATCAGAACCACGCTACAAAGAAACTTACTGCATCAAACTGTAAATGTTACCGTGTCAAATCTGATCTTCCCGTTAACAGAGCCGAACGCAGAGTTTTGCTTCCTCTTGAGGGTGATGGTGCAACTGTAATCGACCAGTAAGCATAAAAAATCCTGTCAGAAACCAACTATCACGGTTTCTGGCAGGATTAATTTTCATTTTACATATACATCCTGTATAAACAGATAATTTCCCCGATAGTACACAATCTTCCAGCCACTGTTCCAATCCTGCTGAATCACCTGCAAATTCTCCCCCTGATATACCTTAGCAACCGGCAGTGTATTCGTATCCGGCAAAGTATACAGTGACGCACCTTCTTCCGGCGCTTCACAAACTGTCGATGTCAGCAAATCCGAAAAATGCAGTGGAACATCCGCAAATTGAAACTCACCCACTGCAAATTTCGCCCTTCCATACATGAGCACTTCATATTCGACCGTATACCCAATCGAATAATAACAGGAGAGTTCAAATCCGCGATCTTGTGAAAACCGGATTGTGGTAGAACTCATTCCCGAATTGCTGTTTTCATGATAATACAGTTCCTCAAATGTTGACTCAAATTGAGTTCGTAGCGTCAGAATAAGTTCGTACTCTTTCCCCTCGGCATCCAGATAATCAAAATATACAGGGTATTCAGGTTCCGACAATGATACATTTTCGTCCATTGAAAAGTTTCGGATTGTCAATTCCGGACGAGTAAGTGCCTTGTCATTGCAAACGTCTACTTTCCATTTTCCGCTGACCTTTTTTAGGATAATCAGCTGCATGGCATCATCTTTCCGTGCCACAACGGGATAAAGTTTTAGTTTTTTCAGAAAAGCGTTTGAGGACATTTTCGTATCCTCTTCTCGTGGATTTGGCTGATAGAGTGTCCAGCCCTTGCCAATCTCTTTTTCCACCACCTGAATCAGTGTCTTATTCGTCAGCTTGGTCATCCAATCCGATGATTCAGCAGTCGCATTTTCCGCCATCGCAACCGCACACGAAATTCCCCCCATCATCACCATCATCGCCAGCAGCAGTCCCAGCAGCCGTTTCATCCGTTTCTCCTCCTCCGTTGCTTCGGGCTTTCCGCCCTGTTTGCTTCCATTATATCATCATCCGGATTCTTGACCCTTTCGCGCGATTGAGTAGGCTCCTTCTCCATGCTTTGCCCGCGTGTTTACCCCTTTTTTATCCAACCATTTCCGTGAGTGAAATCCATCCGCTCTCCACCTCATACCGTTCTGTCCCAACATACGCCTTCACGCGTACTCGATACAGACCCGCATTCACCAGCTTCCCCTGTGAATCCGTCCCATTCCAGCAGAACGTCGACCCCGGTGCACTCAGCTGCTCCGGGCGTGATGCCTGCCGTGACGACAATCGCCGCACCGTCTGGCCGGCTTCATCCTCAATCGTCACCGTTAGTTCGCATGGAACGCCATGATACACCACAAAGGTCAATTCCTCGCCGCTTTCGGGGCAGAATGTGTCCTGCACATGCACACGCAGTTGCGGGTCGTCCGTCGTTGGCGGAACGCAGAGGACTTTCGACCAGACGACGCTCGGCAGACCCTTTTCAATCACCAGAATCTGCAAGAGAACATAGCCGGAGGACTGCGCATCGGCAGTGTTCAGGGTGATGGAGCGCTCCTTCAAGCCAGGGGATAGGGTTCGTCCGGCAATGGCGTAGCTGCCAAAATCGCCGTTGTTGTCGTAAATCAGCGTGGATTGGTCGAAATCCCAGATGCCCTGGCGGCGATAGACCAGCTGATAGGCAACCTGCGCCGTGCGGACGACGTTGAAGGAAAAATCAATTACGGGCGCATCAGCGGAGAGCGTATCGCCGCTGAAGGTGATGCCCTCGATGCTTGTCTCGCGCCGACGGCTGCTGACGGCAGACAGGTCGTAGGAGAAGAGGGCAAAATCGCTGTCCTCCGGATAGGTGCGGACGGTGGACGCGCCGTGGCTTTGCAGCAGGCGGCGGCGAAGCTCGGTCAGGGTGATGACGCCGTCGCGGTTCTCATCCGCGCCGAAGCTGCCCGTGCGGGAGAGCGCATCCGCCAGCGCGCCGGAGAAGTACCCCGCGCCCGCCAGCCGCTCGCCGCCGACTTCACCCGACCAGTACCAGCTTTCCTCCTCGCCGCCGGAAGAGCAGACGACATAGTAATTATCGCCCGCAAGCAGGTTCTCGAACGACTTCTCCACACCCTTGCCAATCATTGCGCCGGAGTGGCACGCGTCCAGCAGCAGCACTTTTTTGCCGGGAATCGTGTCGAACACGCGGCGCAGCTCATATGCCGTAATGCCCTCCTCGGATTCGCCGTCGGAGAGCAGGAGCGTCATCAGCCCGTTCACGGCGGTGTTCCACAGCCCGTGGGTGCTGATGTAGAAGTAGCTGACGTCGTCCGCGTCCGCATCGGCGAATGTTTCGCGAATGAGGGCAATCAGCGCGGACGCGGAGGACAGCCCCTCTTCGCGGGTGACGAGGGTCTGCATGTTAAGCGTGCCGCCGGAGAGGGCATCCGCCATGCGCAGGACGTTATTGCGGGAGGAGGGGGTGGTGTCGGTCTGGGTGAGGAAGCGGTCGCAGCCCACGAGCAGCGCGCGGTTGACGCGCCCATCCGCCGTGATTTCTTCCGCGCGGACGGCGAAAATCGGGCAGCACAACAACACGATGAGCAGCACGCTCATCAGCCGTTTCCACACGCCGACCGCCTCCCTTCCGCGCACAATAACAGGTGCTTTCATTGTACAACACTTTAGACGTATTTTCCACCGGGAATGTTTGACTAAGGGGAAAATTTTTCGTGAATTACGGCAGAAAAGTGCCTTTTTCGCGACGAAAAACGAAAAAATTTTGATTGGCTGGAAGAAATGTGGGAAGTGAATCGTTTATATAGGTGAAGATGTCCATATCATAAGTGGATGGTGTGGAGAATCTTCAGAAAAATAGAAGGAGGTACCCCTTATGAGTTGCTTGGAACTGTACGACCGTGATGCTGCTGTTGCTTACGCGCGGCAATATGCCCTGAGCTTCAACTCGCAATATGCAAATTATGCAAATTCCGGTGGGGATTGCATGAATTTTGTATCGCAATGTTTACACGCGGGCGGAATGCCAATTAAGCAACAAGGATTTTTGTGGTACGGCGCGCGAAGCGGCAGTAGCGCATCGTGGAAGGTGGTTGATGACTTCCTCGCTTACATCAGGAAGTCCTTTGGTTCGCCACGCTTAACGTTTGAGTGTTATACAACGCCCGAAAATCTAAAAAGGGGAGACATCGTTTTTACGGTTGCAAAAGGAACGGCAGGAGATATTTCTCGCAATCCATCGCATATTGTCATATTGAGTGAAGACTTTGCAACGCAAGGTCAAATGATAGTGTGTGGACATACGGAGCCGCAGCTTAATGCTGTTAAGAAACGAGATGATGAAAGATGCACATATATTCACATCCCTGATGAAAGCATTCTGTATGATTACATTGACCCGGACTACGAGGATGAAACAGACAAGGCGACTGCACAAGCGGACTTTGGGAAAACGACTCTGAAACGTTCAAATACGGCGACACAGGCGGTTAGAAATTTACAAACGCGTTTGAATTATCTCGGCTTCTCTTCTGGAACAGTTGATGGAAAATATGGAGCAAACACTGAAAATGCAGTGAAGGCGTTCCAAAGGGCATGTGTGCCGCGATTTGGGTTAACGGTAGATGGAATTGCGGGACAAGCAACGAAAGAAGCCCTGATTTATCCCTATGCGTGGAGCCATTAAACACCAAAACGATAGCAGCGATTAAAAGCTGCTAAATCAATAGCTTGCAATGCTGCAACGGAAGAAGCATAACGTTGCAGCATTGCAAGCATCATTTGGTAGGAGAAATGGAAATGAAGAAAAAACTTGCCCTTGTCATTCTACTGCTCTGCGGACTGCTGCTTTCATCCGCCAGTGCGGATTCGGGAAACGCCGCGACGCTGCCCGATGGCATCAAGCAAATTCTGAACGGCTCGGCGTGGTCGTCGTATGAAATCGGACGCGTGAATTATGGAAGCCAACTGACGGAGGATGGTTACGATGCGTGCGCTTGGTATGACGAACACGGGTTTTCGGCAGCGTTTGTTCTCATGCACAGCGAGAAGAAGAATGTCCTGTGCATCTTTGAGAAAAACGCATCGGGTAAATGGGCGCTCAAAAGGCAATCCAGCGGCGTTGTGAAGCAGGGAGAATGGATTCCAACGGTTTACACCGAAGCATACGGCATCTATTACCTTTATTACAACGATAAGAGCAGCTACAATCCCGTTTTCGACATCACCGTGACGAAGAAAAACAATGACTGGTATGTGACGGAAATCGGCTGGGAAAAAGACGGTGTATCAATGGGGATTTTTCCTTATGAGAACAAAATCGAGTACTTGAAGATTGTATACACCGACGGCGGAAGCAAATCGACCCGAACCACGGTGGAGGGCGTAACGCCGCCGACATCGTTCGCGGAGTTTTCGCTGGACAACATCCCGATGACGCCGGAAAAGGCGCGGGCGCAGCTGTCTCTGCCGCCGGATATTCCGCAGTCGGCGGGCGAATACAGCCTGCCCCAGCCGCAGAACATCAAGTTCACGTCAAACAAGAAATACGCCGTCTATTCTGGGCCCGGCGAAAACTACTTCCGCGGCGGCAATGGCAAGGCGGCGGTATCCACAAACGACTGGATTCAGGTGTTCGGCAGGGAAAATGGCTGGATTATGCTTCAGTACGATATTACCAGCGATCACATGCGCATCGGCTGGATTCAGGAAAGCGCACTGCCGAAGAACGCGAATGTCAGCGATGTGCAGTTTAGTCAAGCAAAGGTGTGGACGAAGGTTTCAAGCAACTTGACGGATGACCCGCTGTTCTCCGCCGCGGCGATTTCGGCGATTCCTGCGAATACGGAAGTGACCCGCTTAGCGACGATGGGGACATGGACGTATGTGGAATGGAACGCGGCGAATGCCCAGCCGATGCGCGGCTTTGTGCAGTCCGCGAACCTGACGAACCTTTCCGCGGATGATGTGCAGGCGATTGCAGTGCGCACACTGCTTGCGAGCGGCTTCAATGCAGGGGAACAGGAAGCATCATACTCCTGCCTGTATGACCCGGAGACGGCGCGTTGGTCAGCGGTGGTTTATGTGCAACATAAATACCAGACGGTCGTGTGGGTGGATGACGCGACGGGAGAGGGAACAATCGGATAAAGAAAAGAGCCGGGGAAGCATTTCACGTGCTTCTCCGGCAATATTTTACCCAAACAGCCCCAGCCCTTCGAGCAGAATCTTCAGCCCGATGCCAATCAGCACCAGACCGCCGACCAGCTCCGCCTTGCTCTTGTAGCGCAGCCCGAAGCGGTGACCGACCAGCAGACCGATGGGCGAAAGCGTGAACGTCGTCAGACCAATCAGGCAGGCTGCGAGGGCGATGTCCGTGCCTTCCAGCGCGAAGGTGACGCCGACCGCCAGCGCGTCGATGCTTGTGGCAATCGCCAGCAGCAGCATCGTCTTGAAGCCGAAATCGTCATTGGTTTCATCCTCGTCCTTGTTCAGCGCCTCGCGCACCATGTTCACGCCGATAATCGCCAGCAGAACGAACGCCACCCAATGGTCGAACTGGTCAATCAGATTGGAGAACGTCGTGCCGAGGAAGTACCCCAGCGTCGGCATCAGCGCCTGAAAAATGCCGAAATACGCGCCCACGCACAGCAGATGCTGCCATTTGACCTTCTTCACACTCAAGCCTTTGCAGATGGACACCGCGAACGCGTCCATGCTCAATCCGACGCCAAGGAGCAGAATTTCCCAAATTGACATGCCACTCATCCCCCAGTTTCCTATATGTCATGAGCGGTTATTATATACCCGAAATGTTGATTAGTCAAGGAAAACTGTTCCAATTCGCCGCTTCCTTTTTTCCATGGAAGATGATACAATAGCAATAACAGGGCGAAAGCCGCAGACGAAGGAGGCAACTATCATGAAGCGGATTTTGATGATGCTGGTGGCAATGGTGCTGATGACAGGGATGGCTGGAAGCGCGGAGACGGTCTATCAGGAGATTCCTCTGCCGGTGTACGCGCAGCCGACGTTCTACACCTGCACTGATGCGTCCGGAAACACCTACGACCTGTTTGAAATCGTCAAGTGGCAGGAGGACGAGAACCACTGCGTCACGGCGGTGACGGGGCGCTTCGAGCGGGTTGTGACAGACGACGACTGCGAAACGGGCGAGTATGCAAATAACGGACAGACGGTGACGTTCCCGCTGGCGGCGGATTTTTCCGCTATGATGCTGAGCAGCATGACGGATGCGGACATGCGGATGATTCCCGTGACCGACTTGCGGGCGTGGTACATCAGCGCGTATCTGGATGGCACAGCGCCCGAAAGCGGCGAAATCGTCTTTGCGTATGATGTTTCGCAGGAGGACGCGGCGTTCGACTTCTGGTTCATCACGGTGCGGATTGCGCTGAATGACGCGGGCGAAGTGGCGTACATGGAATATGAGTATGTGCCGTGGGGGTAAGGAGAGGTGAGGGACGATTGAAGCAATCCCGCAGAAGTGGGAACGCGATTGGACAATTGTCTGCTATCAGGGCAATTACCTGTTCATCCAAACGGAATATGTTATCTTCCCGGAATAAGACAAGGACTGCGGCGCACGTCTGCCCGCAGTCTCTTTTTGTTCCAGCGCGAAAATCAACGAAAATCACGAAAACTTTCAATTTCCGTGTTAAAAAATTGACAAGAACCCTTGAACTGCGGTGCGGAATGTGGTATCATAATTGTGCCATTCAAGGAAATGGCAAAACAAGGAGGTACGCGCATGAAAACGATGCTTTCTAAGTTGACTTCCGTGCTGCTCTGCCTTGCAATGCTGCTGACGATGTGCAGCTTCGCAATGGCGGAAGCGGGAACGTACACGGGCGTGGGTGACAGCGAAATCGGCGGCAAGGGCGCCATCGAAGTCAGCGTGACCGTGGATGAAAACGGTGTGGTAACGGACATTCAAGTGACGAAGAACGGCGACACGGCGGGCATTGCGGATGCTGCTGTGGAGGCGATGCCGGGCCGCATCATGGCGGCGCAGTCTGCGAACGTGGACGGCGTTTCCGGCGCGACGATGACGTCCGAAGCAATCAAGATGGCTGTGCTGGATGCCGTCACGGCGGCGGGTCTGGACACGGTAAAGTGGTCTACCTATGCGGCAACCGAAGCGGCGAAGGCGGACGACGCCACCTATAACACGGATATCGTGATCGTCGGCGCGGGCGGCGCTGGCATGACCGCGGCGCTGACGGCGGCGGAAAAGGGCGCGGACGTCATCATTCTGGAAAGTCAGGCGGCTGTCGGCGGCAACTCTGTCCGCGCGACGGGCGGCATGAACGCGGCGGATACTCCCGCACAGGATGAAAACGAATTCGGCGAATCCGCTGGCGTGGAAAAGACGCTGAAGACCGCGCGCACGACTTATGCTGACAACGTGACCATCACCAAGCTGGCGGAAGAAGTCGAAAAGCAGTGGGCGGACTATCAGGCGAACCCGGTCGGCTATTTCGACAGCGACGAGCTGATGGAACTGGACACCATGATCGGCGGCAAGGGCATCAACAATCCCGAACTGGTCGAAGAACTGGCGGACGAATCGGCGGACGGCGTTGAATGGCTGAAGAATTACGGCATTAATCTGACCAGCGTGGGCAGCTTCGGCGGCGCGTCCGTCAAGCGTATCCATCGCCCGGTCAATGCGGAAGGCAAGACCATCGCGGTTGGCTCCTACATGATTCCGCTGCTGGAAAAGGCTTGCGAAGAAAACGATAAGATTTCCATTCAGTTGGAAACCACCGCGACGACCATCCTGACCGATGAAAACGGCAAGGCAGTCGGCGTGAAGGCAGTCGGCGCGACGGGCAACGAAGTAACCGTGAACGCGAAGGCGGTCATTCTGGCGACGGGCGGCTTCGGCGCGAATCTGGACATGGTGGCGGAACTCGTGCCCGCGCTCAAGGGCTTCATGACCACGAACGCGGCGGGCGCGCAGGGTCAGGGCATCGAAATGGCGCAGGCGCTGGGCGCGGCGACGGTGGACATGGATCAGATTCAGATTCACCCGACCGTGCAGTTTGACACCGCGGCGCTGATTACCGAAGGTCTGCGCGGCGACGGCGCTGTGCTGATTAACGCCGAGGGCAAGCGCTTCATCGACGAAGTTGGCACGCGTGACGTGGTGAGCGCGGCGGAAATCGCGCAGCCCGGCTCTTACAGCTATCTGGTGGTCGATCAGGCGATGCTGGACAAGTCCTCGGTCATCGCGGGCTATGTCAAGCGCGGCTTCGTCTTCCAGGGCAACACTTATGAAGAACTGGCGGAAGCGCTGGGCGTGGACGCGGCGACCTTCGCGGAAACGATGAACACTTGGAACACCTACGTCGAAGCGAAGAACGACCCGGATTTCGGCCGTACTTCCTTCGCACAGCCCCTGAACACCGCGCCGTACTATGCCATCAAGGTGACGGCGGGCGTCCATCACACGATGGGCGGTCTGGTGATTAACACGGACACCGAAGTCCTCAAGGCCGACGGCACGGCGATTGCGGGTCTGTACGCGGCGGGCGAAGTGACCGGCGGCGTGCATGGTGCGAACCGTCTGGGCGGCAACGCTGTGGCGGACTTCGTGGTCTTCGGCCGCATTGCGGGCGAAGAAGCGGCGGAATACGCGCTGGGCGAGTAATCACGATAATAGGAATCAACCGGGCGGGTCGGCATGGACTGACCTGCCCGGTTTTTTTCTGGTTCTTCACGGAATCTTGGGGAAGAGCAGCTTGGGGCGCGTCTGCGGACGCGCAAAGTTACTGGCAGGGACGCTTCGCTGCCTGCGC
>ENA-UAYF01000839-UAYF01000839.1-human-gut-metagenome-genome-assembly--contig:-NODE-839-length-14782-cov-9.881850_pt1 | contig 14782 bp, 15 predicted proteins | sample MGYA00244017_ERZ654600 | MGnify/ENA primary metagenome ERZ654600 (study PRJEB26926, sample SAMN06164490) | human gut metagenome | biome: ENVO:00009003; feature: ENVO:2100002; material: ENVO:00002003... | reverse complement strand
CGCCGCCCTCAGCTGCAACTTCCTTCACGTAGTTGTAAGCCTCGTCCAGCTTCTTCACGGTCTTCTGCAGATCGATGATATAGATGCCGTTGCGCTCGGTGAAGATGTACTTTGCCATCTTGGGGTTCCAGCGGCGGGTCTGGTGACCGAAGTGCACACCTGCTTCGAGAAGCTGCTTCATAGAAACGACTGCCATAGTAAAAATACCTCCAGATATTGTTTTGCCTCCGCACACCGTGATCCCGGGCCGTATCGGACGGTTCGGGACTGCCCTCCACCCATTTGGGCACAAAAGGGCATAGTGATGCGTGTGTAATGCTTTGTTATAATATCACAAACAGACGCCGGTTGCAAGAGTTTTTCTCTGTTTTTTACAAAGAAATCGTCTGTTTTTCGCTCATTTGCCTGTGTCCACGCCGCTCAGACCCGCAAGGCCCATGCGCTGCAGGGCGTATCCCCTGCCGAACATCAGGTCGTACTGCAAAAGCCAGTGCTCTGCGCTCCACCGCTGCTGGAACCCGGTAGGCTCCTGCGTGGTGGTGCCGTCCAGATTCATGGTGGTTCCGCGGGTATTGGTGCGGCTGGCCACGCGCAGCTGACGGTTCAGGAACTGGAAGTAGAGCGGCTCTTCCAGACCGTAAATGTCCATCATCACCGGCGAGATATCGTAAGCGGCAATGGTGCCAAGGTCCACCTGCTGCTGGCTGTAGTTGGACCACATCAGCAGCGTGGTCTGGTGCAGGCGGGGGTCTGCGCTGGAATCGCTGGCATAGCCGGTAGTGGTGTAGACATCGTAATTGGAATCGATGGGGTTATAGTGGTCGCCCCAGAACACCAGAATGACCGGCTCGTCCACCTGCGAGAAGTATTCGGTCAGTTTGCCCATCATGGCATCTGCATCCCGGATGCCGGTAGCAAAATCTTCCAGCGCGCCCACGGTGCTGGGCTTGAGGCCCGCCGGTTGGGACAGCACCTTTACGCGCTCGTCGTCCGGGTAGTTGTCCTTGTTATAATTGGTATGGTTCTGCATGGTGACAGCGTGCAGGAAGATGGGCTTGTCCGAGCTGGACTTCATGCTCTCGTACTGCTGGATGATCTGGTCGGCCATGGAATCATCGGTGACAAGGCCGCTGGTCCAGTAGTGCTTGCGCACCTTGGTCACGCCATGCATATCCTCAAGGCTGATAAAATCGTCAAAGCCGAGGTTGGGGTAAGCCTTGTCGCGGCTCCAGTATTTTGCCCAGAAGCAGTGCACGGCTGCGGTCTGGTAGCCCTTGAGCTTGAGGTAATTGGGCATGGCGAACATGGGCTTGGTCACATGCTGCTGGTAGGGCTTGCTGCCGCTGGGCAGGAAGGATACCGAGTAGCCGGTAAGGGCTTCAAACTCCACATCGCAGGTGCCGCCGCCAAAGCTGGGGCTGTAGGCCCGGCCATAGGCGCTGGTCTGCTGCAAGGCGTGCAGGTTCTTGGAGACATCGGTATCAAAGGTGATGCCGTACTGTTCCAGCTCCGAGACATCCCAGTAGGACTCGTCCATCACATAGATGATGGTGGGCTGCTTCGCCTGCTCGTCCTTGGGGGTCACGGCGCTGTAGCTGGTGGAATACAGCGGACTGGTGGCAAACTTCTGGCTCTCGTCCACGTTGTCCAGCAGGGCATCCACCGCTTCCTGCGAGTATTCCTCGGGCTTCGAGATCTCCAGATTGGTGAGGTTGGTCATAAAGCCGGTGATCACGCCGTAGTAGCGGTAGTAGCGGTCCTGCATCCATGCATCCGGCGTAATGCCCAGCACCTGCGTGACAGCGGGCTGCAGGTACACGCCGAACACCAGCAGGCAGAGGGCCGCTGCGGTGGCGGCACTGCCCGCCAGCCGGGGCAGCCACCGCTGTTTGTGACGGCCGCGGTACAGGAAAAAGCTGCCCACCATCAGCACCAGCACCACGATGATGGCCACGACCATGCTGGGCTGGATCTTGAGGCCCGCAGCGGATGCCACACCGGCAGCCTCCGACACCTGTGTCAGATCCCATGGCAGGAACGGCTCGCCGCGCAGCTGCAGGGTATAAAAGTTCACCGCGCAGGGCGCACAGCCCAGCACCGCCATGCCCAGCGTGGACAGCGGCGGACAGCGGAGCACCCAGTCCAGCAGCAGCCACACCAGAAACAGCAGCAGCCACGCCAGCAGATAAGCCCCGATGTGCGGGAAGATAAAACTTGCAAAAACGTCTGCGCTCAGGCTCCCGCGGGCGATCCCCTCGCCCAGCAGCAGCACGATCAGCGATGCCGCCAGCGGGAATACCATCCGCAGCGCCAAAAGCGGTTTGGGAGTTTTCATAATTCCTGTTCCTTTCCTCATCCGTGAAACCTCAGATCAAACGCAAAAGCACATTTCTTTACGCTTTTTGCACAAAGCTTCTGCGATTATTATAGTCACTTCCACAAAAAAGTCCACCCTGATTTTGCAAAAAATTTACAAACCCAGCTTCACGCGCAGTTTTTGCCACCATTTGAGCTGTTCCGGCTGCGGCGGTGCTTCCGGCAGGGCCGTGTGCACCAGCACCGCATCCGTGCCAATGGTCTCGATCTCCTGCCATGGAATGGTCAGGCTATCATCCCGGCCAAGCAATCCGAACAGCCTTGGCCGCCCCAGCAGGATCAGGCTCTGCAGCCGGGCGGTGGCAGGGTCAAAGGTCAGGTCGTCGGCCCGGCCAAGGCAGACCCCCTGCTCCAGCTGCACCACCTCTTTTTCACACAGTTCCCGGATGGTCAATGCCCTCTCCCCTTTCTGCCACAGCTTATGCAGCCGCCGGGCACATCATGCAAAAAGCAGTGGAAACCGCATGGCAGATTGTGGTATACTGTGGGCAGAGCATTCCATGAGAAACAGAGGAAATTTTAAATGTATAAAAGCATCGTGTTTGATCTGGGCGGTGTCATGGTGGATTTTGCCCCCCGCGCCTATCTGGTAGACCGCATTTGCAATGAAGAGATCGAGGAGCAGGTGTACGACCTGACCTTTGGCAGCGAGGAGTGGAAGCAGCTGGATGCCGGGCTTGTCTCCCGCTTCGACGGCAATCAGGCCATGCTGCGCAACGCCAAGGCCGCCGGGCGCGAGTTTGAGGTGCAGGGCGTGCTGGACGACTGGCTGCACATCCTGCGCCCGCGCCGCCGGATGCAGGAGCTGGTGCGCCGCCTGAAGAACCATGGCTACAGCGTGTACTATCTCAGCAACATCCCGGAGGACGTGCTGGCCCTGCTCAAGGAGCGCGGCGTGCTGGACCGCTTTGACGGCGGCGTAGCCTCCTGCGAGGTGCACGTCAACAAGCCCGACCCCCGCATCTATCAGGCCCTGCTGGATCAATACGGCCTGAAGGCCAGCGAGTGCGTGTTCATCGACGACAATCTGGCCAATGTGCAGGCCGCATTCACGCTGGGCTTCGTGGGCATCCAGATGAAGGAAAGCGTGGGCACCCTGATCCGCAGCCTTGCCACCTGCAACGTGGCCCTGCGCTGACCTCCGTGACCCAAAACAGCTCCTGCCGGAAATGCTCTGGCAGGAGCTGTTTTGCTGCTTTAGGAATTACTTTTTCTCGTAGCTCTGGCAGTAGTGCGGGGTCTCCACCTGCTGCGTATCGCAGGTGCACTGCTCGGTCACTTTGATCTGGGGCAGGTCACACTTGCAGCCGCTCACATTGTGGCAGCACTCGCAGACATCACAGGTAACGCCGATGTTTTCCATATTTATCACCTCTCTGTCCACAGTATGGCCTGCGGGCAGGGTGTTTATTCTGGAAAACTCAGCCAGCCTTTTTCGCTTCGCGCTTAGACCGGAGTGTGACTGCTACATGCCGGATGGAAAGCACCGGGTGCACCGGCAGCATCCGCGGGCCTGCCCAGCGCATCACCGTGCGGATCTTCTCCCGCATTTCCGGCTTGTAGCAGTGCACTTTGCAGGCCGAACAGAAGGTCTTGGTCTCCATGAACGGGCATTTGTCAATGCGGGCCAGGGCGTAATCGTGCAGCTGCCGGCACTCCGGGCACAGGCTGCCTTTGGGTGTTTTGTGCTGCCTGCGGCAGTAAAGAGCGATCATCTCGCTCACCAGCATCTTTTCATCTTCGCGCTTCTGATCCAAGTTCTTCGGGGTATCCTGCATGGGATGGGGCCTCCTGCTGTCTTATTTTTTCTACGGCCCGACCGCATTGCAGCGCGGCGCACCGCACGGCGCAAAAATGCAAAGCCTACCGTAACACCAATTGCTGCAGCCACTGCCATATACACCGCCTTCTGAAACCAAAGCGGCAGGAGCGCAGACCTTTCCGTCTGCTGTCCCCTGCCGCAGTTTTGATGCATTCTGTACAGAGGCTGCTGCTTTTGCGTGAAAGTTAGCATTTACTAACTTTCAACTCTGCAAAAACACCGTTTTTCGGTGTTCTCATAGTTTATCGCACCCGTCTCTGTTTGTCAAGAGAAGCTTCTCCTGCTTACCATGCAGCCAGATCTGCACCCAGCTTGCGGCATGCAGCCTGAACATCATCGTCCGGGGCCTCGTTGCAGATCAGGCCCTCACCGTTCAGCACCTGTGCGCCGTCGCCCTGAGCACGCTCCACCCAGTCACGCATCCACTGGCCGTCGCCCCAGCCGTAGGAGCCGAACAGGGCGATCTTCTTGCCGTTCAGAGAACCCTCCAGATCAGAGAACATCGGCTCGAACTCGCTCTCCTCCAGCTGTTCCGCGCCCATTGCGGGGCAGCCAAAAGCCACTGCATCAAACTCAGCCAGCTTTGCGGCGTTCATCTCGCTGCAGGGCACGATGGTGCCGTTTGCACCCTCTGCCACGCAGTTTGCCATGGTCTCAGTGTTGCCGGTTGCGCTCCAGAATACGACTGCTACTTTGCTCATAAAGATCGTCCTCTCTCAAATCAATATTAGTTAGATATATCTAACTTTATGTTCCATGAAAATGCGTCCAACCACGCAGACGCATCCTCATTTGGTTAGTATCTTCTAACCACCGATAGAATACCACAGCTTCCCGGCTGTGTCAAGCCTTTTATGCAAAAAGAACTGCCGCTGCCGAAAGTACGCCGTAGATCACCGGCTGATGCAGCAGATACAGCAAAAGCGAGTGCCGCCCCATCCAGCCCAGTGCCGGGCAGACCGAACGGCGCAGCGGTTCCATCCGTGCCCGACCCACCACGCCGTGCAGAAAGTACCCTGCCCAGAACAAAAACAGCCACGGCAGCAGGGCAAAATAATCGGTGGAATAAAAATCGAAGGGCAGAAAGCCGAAAAACGCTGTAAAGTAATTCGCGTACCATGCATCCGGCAGCGCAAGGCGCAGCCCGCCGAAGCCGAGCCAACGCTCGTCCAGATGATAAGTCAGTGCAAACAGCACCGCCGAAACCGCCAGCCCTGCGGCGGGCGGGATCTTTTTCAGCAGCGGTTCCAGCAGGCCGGTCAGCAGCATGGCGCTGCCCAGAAAGGTCAGCACGCCGAACACTACCCGATCCTCCGGCATGAAGAGCAGCGTCACCGCCGTGACCAGCGCCCCGGCGGCAAACACCTGTGCGCCGCGTTTCAGGGTGTGATGTCCCAGCGGCACGCAGAAGCCGGACAGCAGGATGAACACCCAGCAGATGCTCTGCTGCCACAGACGCCCCGGCATTCCCGCGTACCAGTCCATCCAGATGCCGAACAGGAACATCATGTCCCAGCAGGCATGGTACAGCATCATGCTGACCAGATCCAGCCCGCGCAGCTCGTCCAGCAGGGCGTAGCGGCCCGCCGGGGCCTTTTGCTGCACTCGTCGTTCGTTTTCCATTATCCATATTCCCCTTTGCTGTGTTTCGCAATACGATATGACAAATTATAAACCGCACTGCGGCACCTGTCAACCAGACATCTCAGGGGGTTGAAGGCAGCAAAAAACCGCTGCACAGCGGCAAAGCCATGCAGCGGTCAGAATGGATAACCGGGGAAACCTTATCAGACTTCGGTGTTGAAGTAGCGCTTCAGCAGGCCCTCAAAGCCGCGGCCGTGACGGGCCTCGTCCTTTGCCATCTCGTGAACGGTGTCGTGGATGGCATCCAGATTCAGGGCCTTTGCCTTCTTGGCCAGATCCATCTTGCCTGCACATGCGCCGCACTCGGCCTCGGCACGCATCATCAGGTTCTTCTTGGTGCTGTCGGTGACAACTTCGCCCAGCAGCTCTGCAAAGCGGGATGCGTGGTCTGCTTCCTCGTAGGCATAGCGCTTGTAAGCCTCAGCGATCTCGGGGTAGCCCTCGCGCTCAGCCACACGAGCCATTGCCAGATACATGCCGACCTCGCTGCACTCACCCTCAAAGTTTGCGCGCAGGCCGTCCACGATCTCCTGCGGAACGCCCTCGGCCTTGCCGATGCCCACAACATGCTCGGTGACATAGGTGTTGCCGGTCTTCTCCACAAAAGCGGAAGCAGGAGCCTTGCAGACGGGGCACTGTGCCGGGATCTCGCCTTCAGCAATATAACCACAAACGGTGCAAACGTACTTCTTCATAAGAATAGACCTCCATCATTCTTTTTATATCAGTTAGAAAACAGGCTGGGCGGTGTTGGTACTCACCGGCCCTTGTCATGGCTCTATTATAGCGAATGATTCTTAGTTAGTCAAGGATAATTTTAAGAATAATTCCTATTTATTTTGCCTTACAGATAAATTCCAGCAGGGTCACTAAAAACCATCATCAAAAACTGTGTGCTTTGCCCTGTGCACCTTAAAAACAGCAAAGCCGCCCTGCACACACAGGACGGCTTCTGCCTTGTTCTTCCTTCTTCTATGGGAGATCAGACCTGCAGGTTGCTGCTGGTAGCGGCTTCGGAGCCGTCAGCAGCATCAAACTCGTAGTCGTTGCCGGGCAGGATAGCGTTCAGCAGGATGCCTGCGATCGCGGCCACAGCCAGACCGGACAGGTTGATGGTGACGCCTGCAACGGCAAAGCTGACGCCGCCCACAGAGTTGAAGCCCAGTGCGCACACCAGAATGACAGCGGCCACGATCAGGTTGCGGCTGTTGGTAAAGTCCACGCGGTTCTCCACCACATTGCGCACACCGATGGCGGAGATCATGCCATACAGCACAAAGCTGATGCCGCCGATGATGCCGGTGGGGATGGTGTTGATGACAGCCTCAAACTTGGGGCTGAAGCTCAGGATGATGGCCAGCACAGCCGCAATACGGATGACCAGCGGATCGTAGATCTTGCTCAGGGCCAGCACACCGGTGTTCTCGCCGTAGGTGGTATTGGCCGGGCCGCCCAGCAGGCCGGCCATGGTGGTAGCAAGGCCGTCACCCAACAGGGTGCGGTTCAGGCCGGGGTCGTTGATATAGTTGTGGCCCACGGTTGCGCTGATGGCGGCGATATCGCCCACATGCTCCATCATGGTTGCCAGTGCAATGGGGATGATGGTGAACAGTGCGCTGATGAACTCCGGGCTGCCGTCGATGGCAAACAGGCCCATGGCCTCCTTGTGCAGAGGGATGCCCACCCATGCAGCCTCAGAAATGCGCTGGAAGTCCACTGCACCGGTCACCAGTGCCACTGCGTAGGACACCAGCACACCGATGAGGATGGGCAGGATCTTGACCATGCCCTTGCCCCAGATGTTGCACACGACCACGGTGCCCAGTGCCACAAAGGCCAGCAGCCAGTTTGCCTGACAGTTGGAGATGGCGGAGGGAGCCAGGATCAGGCCGATGGAGATGATGATGGGGCCAGTGACCACCGGCGGGAAGAACCGCATGATGCGGCGGATGCCGAAGGTGGAGATCAGCAGGCTGGCCACCAGATACACCAGACCGGAAAATGCAACGGCGGCGCAGGCGTAGGGCAGCATCTTGGTGTTGGCAACGGTCAGGTTGCCGTCCGCATCAGCCAGCATGGGGGCCACGATGGAGAAGCCGCCCAGATACGCAAAGGAGGAGCCGAGGAATGCAGGCACCTTCTTTTTGGTAATGAGGTGGAACAGCAGGGTGCCCAGACCTGCGCACAGCAGGGTGGTGGAAACGCTCAGGCCGGTGAGCAGCGGCACCAGCACCGTTGCGCCGAACATGGCAAACATGTGCTGCACGCCCAGAATGAACATGCGGCCTGCGCCCAGCTGGCGCGCGTCGTAAATGCCTTTGGAGTAATCGATCTTTTCACTCATGAAGTTTTTCTGCCTCCTACAGAACTCGCAGCCCAAAAAAAGAGGCACCGCCGTCAGCAAAACGGCAATGCCCCTGAAATTTGGGAACAATGATCCCGCCCGGAAATGAGAAGTGCAATACAGCGCAGTCGATGATTCTTGTGCAGCATGGTGCGCTCCCCCTTTCATTCAGGCTCTTTCCAAACCGCCGCCAAAAGCCCCGCAAAAGGCCGCAGCGAGCAGTCCTTCAAGAGATTATAGCAGACTTTTTGCCGCCGTGCAACTATTTTGCTTAATTCTCCTGTATTTCCAGCCCGGAAGTTTGCGCCGCTTCTCTTGCAATCCGGCCCAAAGCGCACTATAATATAACCTACCATTGTAATCTGTATTATAAGAGAATTATCAGGAGAGTTTATGATCTATCTGGATTATTCCGCCAATACCCCTGCGGACGAGGCGGTTTTACAGCGCTTTTGCGAGGTGGAGCGCAATTGCCCGGGCAATGCCAATTCCCGCCACGCAGCAGGCACTGCCGCAAAGGCTGCCATCGATGCCGCCACCCAGAGCATTGCCCGCAGCCTGAATGTGCAGCCCGCCGAGATCATCTATACATCCGGTGCCAGCGAGGCCAACAACTTTGCCATCAAGAGCATCGCCCGGCTGGAGCGCCACCATGGCAGACACATCATTTCCACCCCGCTGGAGCACTCCTCGGTGAGCGGCAGCCTGACCGCCCTGCAGGAGCAGGGATACGAGATCGACCTTGTGGACATCCGGCAGGACGGCACGGTGGACGTTGCCCACCTGAAAGAACTGCTGCGCCCGGACACCATTCTGGTGGCCGTCACTGCCGTGGACAGTGAGCTGGGCGTGGTGCAGCCGGTGGCCGAGATCGCGGAAATGTTAAAGGCCTGCCCCCACTGCCACTTCCATGTGGATGCCACACAGGCCGTGGGCAAGCTGCCGGTCAGCTTTGCGGGCATCGACACCATGAGCCTGACCGCCCACAAGTTCTACGGGCTGAACGGCATCGGTGTGCTGGTCAAGCGGCGCGGCCTTGCGCTGGAGCCGCTCATCCATGGCGGCGAGAGCACCACCATCTACCGCAGCGGCACCCCCACCGTGGCGCTGGCCTGTTCGCTGGCGCTGGCACTGGAAAAGGCAGTGAGCGAGCTGCCCGCCCGGGTGGAGCACATCCGCGCCCTGAACGCCCGCCTGCGCACCGGGCTTGCCCAATACCCCAAGGTGCGCATCAACAGCCCGGACACCGCCGTGCCGCAGATTTTAAACCTGAGCGTACAGAACGTGAAGGGCACCGTGTTCCAGCGGGAGCTGGATGCCAGGGGCGTATGCGTCTCGGTCAAATCGGCCTGCTCTTCGGACGGCCTGCCCTCCCGCGCCGTGTTTGCCGTGAGCCATGACCGGCGCAACGCGCTGTCCTCGTGGCGCATCAGCCTGAGCCACCTGACCACGGAACAGGAGATCACTGGTTTTATGCAGGCGTTCGATGCCTGTTACAACGCCCTGACGCAATAAAGAGGAGTATTATGAAGCGAGATCCCCCCGCCGACCAGCAGCGAGGGGATCTTTTTTACTGTTTTTGAATGCCGAACAGTCTGCGCAGAATGCCGCGCAGCGCCTTGGGGCTTCGGATCACAACTACCTGCATATGCTCCCCGCCTTTCCGTTTTCTGGCCCATCCTATGCAGGCAGGGACCGGAACGTTCCGGCAAGGGCAGCAGCGCTCAGTCTGCGATGGTCTCCACCACCACCAGCGCACCGTTGCAGGTGGAGATGGTGATGCAGTCCGACCCGGCAGCGTACTCGTTGCTGACGCCCAGCGGGTAGCTGGCGGTCAGCTCCGCATCGGTCAGCTCATAGTAGGAGCCGCGCTCGCACACGCCCTGCGCCCTGCCCTCCATCGGGAAGGCCGAGAAGAAGAAGTACTTCTCCTTCGGGTAGCGGCGGGTCTCGCCGGGCATCACGTAGGTGATGCGGCTGCGCTCATCCAGCAGGGTGGTGCGCACACCGCGCTGTTCCAGCCCAAGGCCGGTGCACAGGTTTGCAAGGGTGTGCTCCACCCGTCTGCCGCCAAGGCCGCCCAGCAGCAGCACCTCGTCAAAGCCCTTTTCCGAGACCAGCTTTGCGGCATACTCGGTGTCAGTATCGTCCTTCACATGGGGCAGCACGATGATATCGTCGTCCTGCTGTTCCGGGCAGGGGGCGGTGTCAAAGTCGCCCACAATGATGTTGGGTCTACGCCCCAGAGGTGCGCAGTTGCGGTAGCCTGCATCACAGGCAATGATAAAGTCGTCCGGCCGCAGGGCCTCTGCCAGCTCCGGAGAAACCGGGCAGGCCGAAATGATCACACAGCGTGACATGAATCTCTTCCTTATCCTTTATACTTTCGGGCGCTGCCAATCCTTCACGTCCTTGACTTCCTCGTACATGGCGCAGTAGCTGTCGTACCGGGTCTGGGAGAGCCTGCCCTCGGCCAGTGCGGCGCGCACGGCACAGCCTTTTTCGCTGCGGTGGGAGCAGCCGGTGAACTGGCACTGGCCCAGATAAGGCCCGAACTCCGGGAACGCATGCTCCAGATTTTCCTTGGGGATGAACCCGGCGCGGTTCGCTTCCAGACTGGCAAAGCCCGGCGTATCCGCAATGCGCCCGCCAAAGGCTTCAAAGATCGTCACCTCACGGGTGGTGTGGCGGCCGCGGCCCAGCTTCTGGCTGATGGAACTGGTCTCGCGCTCTGCTTCCGGCAGCAGATGGTTCAAAAGGGTGGATTTTCCCACGCCGGAGTTGCCGCAGAACGCACACAGCCTGCCACTGATCCACTGCTTCACCTCGTCCAGCCCGCCGCCGGTCTCGTAATCGATGCGGATGAACGGCAGGGTCGATCTTTCGTAGGCCTTACGCAGGAATTCCGCCTCGGCCAAGTCGCCCTTGGTGCACACGATCACCGGCTGCACGCCCTTGTCCACCGCAATGGCGGCAAGCTTATCCAGCACCAGTGTGCTGGGCGTGGGCTGGGTGGTGCTGGCCACAAGGAACAGCACATCCAGATTTGCCATCGGAGGCCGCACGAACACATTTTTGCGCGGTGCGATCTCGGCAATGACGGCTGCACCGTTCTCGGTCTCCAGCGTCACCTCATCGCCCGCCACCGGCGTGATCTTCTGTTTGCGGAAAATGCCGCGGGGCTTGCACTCCACAATGCCCTCCGGCGTTTTTACATAGTAAAAGCCGCCGATGCCCTTTGTGATATATCCCTTCATGCACGCCTCCGTCAGCTCAGCAGCGAGGACCACCAGTCGGTCAGCGGTTTCTGCGAAGGGTCGCCGCTGCCCGCTGTGCCCTGTTCGGTGCCGGTCTCGGTGCTGGAAGAAGAGGAGCCGCTGCCAAACAGGCCGCTCCACCAGTCGCCGCCGGTGGTGCTGTCGCTGGGTGCTTCCGGTTCCGGTGCAGGCTCCGGCCCTGCGCTTACCACAATGTTCACGCGGCCGTTCAGCTTTGTGGTAGAGCCTGCCGCCGGGTTCTGACTGATGACAGTGCCCACCGGCTGGTCGCTGTACTGCTCGGTCTGGCTGCCAAGGCCCAGATGGTTCTGCACCAGCAGGGTGCGGGCATCAGCGGTGCTCATGCCGGTCAGCGAGGGCACCTTGGTGGTGGTTGCCACCTGCGGGCGGCTGATATACATCACCACAGTGCTGCCTGCAGCCACCTGACTGCCCGCCGCCGGGTCGGTGCGGATCACCGCGCCGGATGCCACAGAGGTATCCACAGCCTGCGTTACCAGCACCGAGACACCCAGCTCCTTGAGCTGCTGCTCTGCATCGGCCTGCACATAGTTGGTCAGGTCCGGCACGGTAACGTACTGGGTGCCAAGGCTCACAGTCAGGGTCACATTCTGGCCCTCGCGCACCGTGCGGCCGGACACCGGCGACTGCTTATAGATATAGCCCGCCGCATAGTTACTGTTGTACTCCTGCTCCCAGGTAACGCTGATCTGGCCGGAGACCACCTGCTCGGTGGCAGCAGCCTCGTCCTGCGTCATGCCGATATAATCGCCCAGCGTGATATCGGCCTTGTTGTTCATCAGGTTGGAGGAATCGTTCAGGATCATCCAGCACAGCGCAAGGCACGCCAGTGCAAATGCAATGGTAATGCCGAACAGTGCCGGCAGGAAGATGGTGCGCTTTTTTTTGCGCGGTGCGGCCTTTTTGCCGCGGGGCGCAGGCTTTTCGGCCTGACGGTTTGCACGGTTCTGGTTCATGGTACGTTTCACCACCTTTTCGGGAGCATCTTCTGTAATATACTTGTACTCGAACATCACGGAGGGGTTGTGCACGTAGGTGTCCAGCGCATCCAGCATTTCGCGGGCGGATGCGTAGCGGTTCTGCGGCAGCTTTGCCATGGCCTTTTCGGTGATCTCCACCAGTGCATTCGGCACCTCCGGCGCGATCTCGTGCAAAGACTTCGGCTGATCGGAGATCTGCTTAATGGCAACTTCCACCATGTCGTCTGCATCAAAGGGCAGATGACCGCTGAGCATCTCGTACATCATCACGCCCACCGAGTAGATATCGCTGGTGCAGTCGGTCTCATCGCCCTTGGCCTGCTCCGGGCTGATATAGTGCACGCTGCCCATGGCCTTGCCGCTCAGCAGCTGGTTCTCGGCACGGGAGATGCGCGCAATGCCAAAATCCATCATGCGCAGCTGGCCGTTGTCCAAAAGCATGATGTTCTGGGGCTTGATGTCCCGGTGCACCACACCGTTGGCATGGGCATGTTCCAGCGCCTTTAAGATCTGGGAGATGAAGTGCACGGTCTCCCGGTTGGTCAGCCTGCCGCCGCGCTGGTTAAGGTACTCGCGCAATGTCATGCCGTCCACATATTCCATCACGATATACTGCAGATCATCATTCACCGATACATCGTACACTTTTACGATGTTGGGGTGGTTCAGCAGCGAGATGGCCTTGGATTCATTTTTAAAGCGGCGCACAAGGTCCGGGTCGTGCATATACTCCTGCCGCAGCACCTTTACCGCCACCACGGTACCGGCAGGCACCGGGCCGTTGTGCCCCAGCATGACCGCCTTGTAGACGTTTGCCATGCCGCCGGAGCCGATCAGCTCCCGCACCTCATACAGGCCGTCCAGCTTTTTGCCGATCAGGTTGTCCATCAGCGCACCTCCTCCACACACAGCAGCAGCGCGGTGATGTTATCCGGGCCGCCGTTCTCGTTGGCCGTGCGGATCAGAAGGTCCGGCAGGTCGTAGAACCTGCCGGTGCGCAGCAGCTGTTCCAGCTGTTCTCTGGGCACGGCATTGGTCAGGCCGTCCGAGCACAGCAGCAGGATATCCCCTTTCTGCAGCGGTGCGGTGGTGAACTCCGGGTCCAGCCGGTAGTCCACGCCCAGCGCCTTGGTGATGATGTTCTTCTGGGGGTGGTGCTCGGCTTCCTCCACGGTAATGGTGCCGCAGTCCACCAGCTCCTGCACATAGGAGTGGTCGTGGGTGAGCTGGGCAAGCCTGCCGTCCCGGTACAGGTACGCCCGCGAGTCGCCTGCATGACACAGGAACACCTTGCCGCCGCGCACCAGTGCGCACACAGCCGTGGTGCCCATGCCCGCCAGCGATTCCTCACGCAGGGCCTTCTGGAACACAAAGCGGTTGGCGCTGAGCAGGCTCTTTTTCAAAAAAGTCTCCTCTTCGCCGGGCAGGCACTTGGAAGCATACTGCTCCTGAAAGCAGCGCTCGATCACATCGCACGCGCTCTGGCTGGCTTCCCTGCCGCCGCGTGCACCGCCCATACCGTCGCATACCAGCAGCCATGCGGCATCGCCGGGCAGTTCTCCTGCGCGATAATCGTCCTGATTATCCTGCCGGACCCTGCCGACATCCGTTTTTCCTGCAAGTTTCATAGGCTTCTCCCTTTAATATTTACGCTTTCCCGTTCATTTCGTCACGGCGCAGCTGGCCGCATGCGGCGCTGATCTCGCTGCCAAGGCGGCGGCGCACCGTTGCGTTCACGCCAAGGCTCTCCAGCTTCTGCTGGAAGCGGTGCACGTTGGCTGCATCGGTGGCCGAGTACGGGCTGCCGTCCACCGGGTTGATGGGGATCAGGTTCACATGGGCACCCATGCCCCGGATCAGGTTTGCCAGCTGTCTGGCGCAGGCATCGGAATCGTTGACACCGCGCACCATGGAATATTCAAAGCTCACACGGCGGCCGGTGGTGTCCTGATAGCGGCGCACGGCCTGCATCAGCACTTCCACGGGATAGGCATCGTTCACCGGCATCATGCCGCTGCGAATTTCATTGTTGGGTGCGTGCAGCGACACCGAGAGGGTCAGCTGCAGCTTTTTCTCGGCCAGCTGGTCGATCTTGGGCACCAGACCGCAGGTGGAAAGGCTGATGTTGCGCATCCCGATGTTCACGCCCTCGGGCGAGGTGATGTTCTCCAGAAACTTCATCACTTCGTCAAAATTATCCAGCGGTTCGCCAATACCCATGAGCACGATGTGGGAAATGCGCTCCCCGATATCCTTCTGGGCGGTATAGATCTCAGCTGTCTCTTATACACATCTGACGCTGCCGACGACTTAATAG
>ENA-UAYF01000812-UAYF01000812.1-human-gut-metagenome-genome-assembly--contig:-NODE-812-length-15019-cov-7.659850_pt1 | contig 15019 bp, 18 predicted proteins | sample MGYA00244017_ERZ654600 | MGnify/ENA primary metagenome ERZ654600 (study PRJEB26926, sample SAMN06164490) | human gut metagenome | biome: ENVO:00009003; feature: ENVO:2100002; material: ENVO:00002003... | reverse complement strand
GTGGGCTCGGAGATGTGTATAAGAGACAGCTTCCAAGGGCATCCCCTACACCAACCTGATCGTCGGCTTCAAGCTGGCCAAGGCCACCAACGCCAACGGCATCAACTACGCCACCGTGGTGGTCGACAAGCGTGGCATCCTGCCCCCGGCAGTTGCTCAGACCGCCAAAGCCATGCGGCAGGAGATCAAGGCAAAGTACAAGGAAATTGCCATCACGATGGACGACTACAGCACCTCGGCCTCCAGCAACACCATGACGGCAGACGAAAGCGCACTGGACGTTCAGGTGTCGGATACGGAGTTCACCGACGTGACCGACAAAGACAAAGACCTCCCCTTTGTTTAATCAGGCAGCAGCCCTATAAAATTTCATGCCAGCAGGGGGAACCGCATCGAGGCGGCTCCCCTTAAGGCATAAAGGGGAACAGATATGAAACTCAAGAAAGAATGGCGGTGGAGGCAGCATGGCGGCAAGAGAGATAGATCTTGATAAGGTGGTGGATTACCGTGCCGAGTACACCGCCGTGGTTCAGAAGTACAAACTCGCCGGGGACAAGCTGACAGGCCTGTGCCCTTTCCATGAGGACAGGAACAACAGCTTCTCGGTCGATCTCAAGACCGGCCAGTGGCACTGCTTCGCAGAGGACCGAGGCGGCAACTTCGTGTCATTCTGGGCAGAACTGCATGGCGTAGACACCAAAGAGGCATATAAGCAGATTTTGGAGAAATACGGCGTGGCTGCCGAAGCCCCGAAACCCGCCAAAAAAGAAAAGGCCACAGCCCTCGAAGATTTCAGCCTTGCCGAGTATGCCTTTGCAAAGCACCTCCCGGAAGAATGGCTGGCCAAGACCTGCCGCCTCGAAACCCGGAAAGACCGCAACAACGGCACCGCATGGCTCTACATTCCCTACTACAACGCAGCCGGAGAAGAATCGACCTACCGCAAGCGGTACGCCCACAAGGACTTCCGCTGGCGCACCGGCAGCTCCGGCAAGATTTGCCTCTACGGTGAGTGGCGCATCCCTGAATTTGCCAACGCCGGGTACGCGGTCATAGTTGAGGGCGAGAGCGACACGCAGAGCCTGTGGTACATGGGCATCCCGGCCATCGGTGTGCCGGGGGCCTCAATGTTCAAGCCGGAACAGTCCTCGGTGCTTCAGGGCCTGAAGCTGTACCTGCACCACGAGCCGGACGGCGGCGGCGACACCTTCATCCACAAGATCTGCACCGGCCTCCGGGATGGAGGCTACGAGGGCGAGGCCTACGAGTGGAGTTGCAAGGCCCTCGGCGAAAAAGACCCCTCCGACCTTTACATCAAGCATGGCCGGGAACAGGCCGCCAAGCTGATCCGGGATGCCCTGAAAACCGCAAAACCTGTGGACTACAAAAAAGAGGACATCCCTGAAGCAATCAGCGGCGCACCGATCAGCCTCCGACAGCCGGAGGGCTGGATCTACTCGGACAAGGGAATCAGCCGGATCGACGAAAAGAAGTTCCAGCCGGTCCTTTGCTGCCGCACCCCAATCATCCTGACCAAACGCCTCCAGAGTATCGAAACCGGGGAAGAAAAAATAGAGGTGGCCTTCAAGCGAGACGGCCTCTGGCAGAGTGCCATCTACCCCCGGTCGGTGATCTTCCAGAGCCGCAGCATCACCGCCCTCGCAGATCTCGGCTGCACGATCACCAGCGAGAACTCGAAGCAGGTGGTCCGCTTTCTCGGAAGTCTTGAGGCCGAGAACATCGACATCATCCCCAAAGAGGACAGCACCTCCACCTTCGGATGGCAACCCGGCAACAGGTTTGTGCCCGGACACGCTGACGGCATCACGCTGGACATTGACCCCTCGCAAAAGTCGATGGCCACAGCCTACTGTCAGAACGGAACCTTTGAGAAATGGGTGGAACACATGGCCCCGCACCGCAGCCGCCAGAAGTTCAGGTTCATCCTCGCGGCCAGCTTCGCCGCCCCGCTCCTGCGGATCGTGAAGCAGCGCATCTTCTTCGTGTACAACTGGGGCGGTTCCAAGGGCGGCAAGACTGCAGCCCTGAAAGCAGCCCTCTCCGCATGGGGCGACCCGGAACGGCTGATGGTCAACTTCAACGCCACGCAGGTCGGCCTCGAACGGACGGCAGCCTTTTACTGCGACCTGCCCCTCGGCATCGATGAGCGACAGCTTGCTGGCAACAATCAGGCCGGGCTGGAAAAAATCGTTTACATGATCGCATCCGGCACTGGCAAGATCAGAGGCGCAAAGAGCGGCGGCATTCAGGCCACCCAGCAATGGCGCACCGTCGCTCTGGCCACCGGCGAGGAACCGCTCAGCACCGAGACCACACAAACAGGTGTCTCCACCCGTGTGTTGGAGCTTTACGGCGGGCCGTTCGACAACGAGCGGGATGCCGGATTGATGCACCAACAGTCTGTGATGGACTGCGGCTGGGCTGGCCCGGCCTTCGTCAAGAGGATCATCGCCACCCCGGAGCGCACCATTTGTGATGCCTTCGAGTTGATGCAGAGTTACGTCCACGCAATGGCCAACGGCAAAAACGGCTCCCACGTTTCCGGCATTTCCGCAGTCGCTCTGGCCGATGCCATGATCGACAGCTGGTTCTTCAGCACGCAGCAGCAGGGCAACCCCACCGACGAGGCTGACGTTCTGCAGCAGCTGGGCATCCACCCGGAATCGTGGAAAAAGGCCAAGATCATGGCCGCCAGCATTTTGGAGGAACAGGTGGAAAACAACTCCACCGACGTGAACGAAAACGCGGCGCAGTTCATCGTGGACTGGGTCATGTCGAACAAGGCATACTTCGGAACACAGGTGATCGGCACCTGCCTCGGCATGATAACCGAGAGCGGCAACACGGTCTATATTTTCCCCTCCATGCTGAATCAGGCCCTCACGAAAGCCGGGTACAGCCCCCGGAAAACCATGAAATATCTGGCCGACAAAGGGCTGATCAGTATGTACCGGGAGAAGAACGGAAAAATCACCTACTCCACCATGCGAAGATTCGGAGATCGCAGCTGCCGCTTTGTCGAGTTCTTCATCGGCAAGCTGGCCGAGAACAAGGACCCGATGGACGACCTCGAAGATCAGATGGACCAAGAAGAACCGCCTATGGCTCCGACTGCGGCCCCATTCCAGACCTCGGCCACGCAGACTACGATGCAGGACGACTTCACCGTGATCGACGACACAGACGACCTTCCTTTCTGAAATTTGTTTCACCTAATCTTAGGTGAAACGCTAGGTGAAACATTAGGTGAAACAGAAAAAGCCAAGCAACCAAGCGGCTTTTTAATAGATTGTTTCACCTGTTTCACCTAAAATCAAAATACAATATGTTTTTGCGCATTTTTGCATTTTGCAAGATTTTAGTGCAAAATTGCAAAATTCTTAAATATACGGTGTGTGTTTCAAAATAGGTGAAACAGGTGAAACGGAACCCGGAAAGCCGCACGGCCACAAGGCAAAACGCCGTTTCACCTATTCCCACCGATTAGGTGAAACAAGCACCCGAAACCACAACAGGAGGCATTGCAAATGGAAATGACCTACGAGCGGGCCGCCGAGATCCTCGACCCGGAGCATCGGGAGAGCTACGACAGCATCGAAACCGTAAAAGAAGCCTGTCAGATGGGCATGGATGCGCTCAAGAAGCAGATCCCAGAAAAGGTGAATTTGTGGGAAAACTCACAATTCGGAAATTGCCCGCTTTGCCACGAAGTCGTTTATAGACCGGCCCTGCGCGAGCGCGTATATTGCTGCAAGTGCGGCCAAGCATTAAATTGGGAGGATTGAGAAAATGCATGATTACAGTTATAGCGCACATCTGGTGATCAACGATGGGTACGAGGACCGGCTGGACATGACGATCACCTGCCAGAACGCCCAGCAGCTGCTCCGGGCAAAAGACCTCATCGCCGATCAGATGAACGCCTACATCGCAGAGTTCGCCGTTCAGAGCGGCCTGACCGGGGTGCCGAGCAGAATGCTGCTGCGCTTCAGGCTGTCATTCAGGAGCAGACCGAAGAGGCCAAGCAGCAGGAGCCGGAAGAACCCGCCGAGCCGGAGCCGCCCGAAACTGCACCCGATGAGCCGGAGGAAAGCCCCCTCGCACAATGATGCGCTCGATGCCGTCCGCTACCGCCCGGATCTCGCATCCTTCAAACTTGTGCCCACCGAAACTCCCCAAAAGGCAGCGGCATCCGTAGGAGCAAAAGGCTTGATGAGGCTGAAATGCCCGAAGTGCGGCGATGTGTTTGTCGCCTTCACAAAGGACTACCGCACCGAGTGGACCTGCAAAGTATGCGGCGAAAAATTCTCGCTGGAAAATACCGCGCTGTTTGAATACGACTGCAGCTGCGGTCGGCACACTTACGGACGGACGAACATCGAGGATGCGGATTTTAGCTATCCCTGCGGCGATTGCGGCAAGGCGACCACCCTCAAATGGAACCCCAAAGCCAAAAAATACATGGAGTGATGCAGATGCCCGCCTCGGACGATGACCGGGAAATGATGGCCCGGTTCAACGATACCTTCAGGAAGCTCAAGACCAACCGCGAACAGGTGCCGCTGGAAGTCCTCCAAACGAAGTACGGCAAAGCCTACCAGAAGCTGACCAAAGAAATGGCCGACCTTGCTGACTGGTTCGCCGCCCGGCTCCGGGAGAGGATGCCGTTCCCGATGCACCCCAAGGACATCGCCGGGAATCGGCAGCTATCGCAGCAGATCGCCGCCGTCCTCGCCGAGGAAAGCCAGCCGGGTGCCCTCATGGACCAGTACAGAAAGGCCCTGATCGATGACCTCGACTATGACAAGTTCCTCGACCTCGTCTGGCAGCTTTACCGCCGCACCGAGGAAGCCTACGAACCCTACTGGCAAAAATACAACTTCTGGCACGTTTACCCGGACGGCCACCGCTGGATCAGGAATCACATCACAGGTTTCTTCTGGCAGAACGGCCAGCCGGGAAACGATTCGGATTCATTCACCAACGAGGGAGGCTACTGGATGGACTCCAAGGGAGAGTACCAAGGCGCAGCCTTTCCCCCTCACATCAAAGGAGATAAGATATGGACAAAGAAGAATTGATCGCCCGGTTTGAATCGGAGATGGCAAAGGTCAAGCGGCCCGGCATGGACAAGTTGATGGACTACATCCGCAAGAGCGACTTCTACACGGCCCCGGCCAGCACGAAGTTCCACCTCTCCTGCGAGAGCGGCCTCCTGCAGCACAGCCTCAACGTGCTGGATGCCCTCCGGGGTCTGCTTCAGGAAGCACAGACCAATGAGGACGGCACGAAAGAGTGGTTCTACACGGTAGCCGGAACCTCGGTCGCACAGATCAAGGATGAGAGTGTCATCCTCATCGCCCTGCTCCACGACATCTGCAAGACCTACTTCTACAGCACCAGCACCCGGAACGTCAAGAACGAAAAGACCGGGAAGTGGGAAAAGGTGCCGTTCTACACGGTCAACGACTTGATGCCCCTCGGCCACGGCCCCAAGAGTGCCATGCTGATCAAGAATTACATCAAGCTTACTTCGGAGGAAATGTACGCCATCTGGTGGCACATGGGCTTCACCGATCAGCACACCGACACCATGAGCCTCGCCGCAGCGATTCAGAAATACCCCATCGTCTGGGCACTCCACACCGCCGACATGATGGCCTCGAATTTCATGGAGGACAAGGACGGCAATAAAAAGGACTTCGAGTGGCAGGAACTCGGTGCCGAGGATGCCAGCGGCAGCGCAGGGCAGTACGCCGACAACCCGGCCCTGCCCTGCGACAGCGATGAGCCTGTGTTCATGGAGGCCGCACCATGCTGATGGAAGTCGGGCCTGATGAACAGGTAATCTACGAAGAGGATCTCATTCACGAGGCCAACATGAGAGCAGAAAAGAAAGAGAAGTTGATGAAACCCCTCCGGCTGGAAGTCAAAATGGAGCTGGCCTACGACTTGATCTCAGAGGTGAATGCCGATGTTTGCCGGACGTGGCCTCGTTCGCCAGCGAAGGACGAAACGACCGAAGCGGCAATGGACGCTCTGCGAAAAATCATGGAGCTTTCCCGCCGAGTAAGTGAGGCGTACAAATGAACATTACCCGAAACCTCCTGCACGAGTGGTACCACGGCGGGGCCAGAACCCCGGCAGATGTGAGACATCTGGCAGCCGAAAGGCTCGGCCTCCAGTTGACCGCAGAAAAAGTGGACAACATTCTCCGAGACCAGATCCCGCTGGAGCAGTGGTATCAGACCAGAATCATGCAGGTCATCAAAGCGGCGTACCCCGACGCATTCGTTCGGAAAATTTCAGCTGGCGTGTACAGCGAAAAAGGATTCCCGGATATTCTGGTCATCATTGATGGCAGGTATTACGGCATCGAGGCAAAGCGGCCTTTTATTGGGAAGCCGTCACCGAATCAGGTCGCAACCATCTTGAAAATCAGAAAAGCCGGGGGCATTGCAGATTTTGCGTGTCTCCCGGATGAAGCACTGGAGGTCATCAAAAATGGAACAAACCGCGATTGACACCCTGTGGAATGCAGCCCAATGCGCCGTGCAGAGGGCGGTGGACTTCTTCAGGCACATCAGCGAACTGATCAAGGAAATCTCGTGGAAGATCGTCCGCTCCTATGCCAGCAACATGGCCTTTTATTTCAATCTGGCCACGGACCGCCAGATCAGTCTCATGTACCACAAGCGGGGCAGAACCCGAAAAAGTGGTATAGAATCATTCTCCGGCGCATTGGCCGATTTATGAAAGAGAGCGTTCTGGTATGAAAAAGCAGCGCAACACTATCCCCTTCAAGCCGGAGCCTTTCAGCATCAAATCAAAAGCCAAGCAGCGCACGGCAGAGGATGCACTGGCCGGGATGCGCACCCTCCCAGTTCCAGCCCTCGTCACGACCATCAACATGATGATCGGCGTTCTTTCAGAGCGGGGATTCCCGATCTACGACTGGGACAACAAGGACAAGGCGGTCTATAAGCTGGTGTTCAGAGGCGGCAAAATCTACGCCCTCATTCCGCACACTGCCAAAAAGGAGGATGCCTCCCATGCAGAAACAACCGTCTCAGATGAGCGAGGATGAGCGCATCTTCCTCAAGCGATACCTGAGTCAATACTACCGGGCAAAGGAGCGGCAGAAGATCCTGCGGGAAAGGCTGGCCGACATTCGGACAGAGCTGGACCCGGCTGGAAAGAACGGTCGGAACGCATCCCTCGCCATCAAGATGGCCGAAATTGAGGACAGAATCGCCCAGCAGTCGGAGATCGAAGCGACGGCCATTCTGGACATTATGGAAGTCCTCGAATTTCTCCCGCAGGATTCCGTAGAGCGGGAGATCATGGAAATGCGCCACATCGACTGCAAGCCGTGGAACGAGATCATGCGCACCATCCACCTGTCAAGGGCACCGTGCTTCAGGCGGTACAGCACAGGGCTGGAATGGCTGTACACCTACAAAAAGGTGCGCACCACGCTGGCCGAGTTCAGGGCGAGGGTCGAGCGCACAAAAAAGGACGGCCACTAAAAAAGCAAAGACCGGGGCATAGTTCCGGGGCAGCACGCTGGGAATTCCCGCACAGAGAAATCCCGGTCAAGGCTCCCGGCTATGCCCCGGCTTTTTCTTTTCCGCTTTTTGATTTTAGGCAAAACCCCTCGCACGCCCCGGATTCCATGCCCCGGCTGTCGCCCCGGAAATTTCGCACCGTGTGCAGGGCTTCAAAAAAGCACAAAACCATACGCCCGGAAACAAAGCACCCCCTGTCCGGCCCTTCTTTTACCAGCGGTAAAAAACGCCCCTGTGTGACGTTGGAGCAAGGCCATTCGGAACCGTGGACACCCGGCAGCACAGCCCACAGCACAGGGCGGCGCAGGGGCGCAGCGGGGCCGAGGCGGGGCAGCCGCAGGGCAGCGAAAGAAGATACCCAAAGAGACCCCGAAAGTCAATACAATGGTCGCATGGACAAGGGCCAGCCCGCCCAAGCCCATCGTGAGTAGGCATCACGTTGTGTTCTCTCCTTACTTACCTTTTCACGGGCAAAGGCGCACCCCGCAACCACGCTCGGTGCGCCTTTGTATTGGAGAGAGGACCTCGCCCCTCCCCGGCCACGGCGTAGGTACTACCCCGCCCAAAGAAAAACGCGGGGCGAGGAAGGCCCGAAGGATTTTTGCCTGAAAACTAAAAAATTTTTTGCATTTCGTTACGCAAAACCCATTCAGACCCCGTACAGGAGGTGAACACCATGCAGCAGACCAACCCCATGCGGATGGAAAAGCGTCGGCTGGCCGACCTTATTCCCGCCGACTACAACCCTAGAAAAGCACTGACCCCGGAGGACCCGGAGTATCAGGACATAAAGGCCAGCATTCAGGGGCTGGGTTACGCTGACCCCATCGTCATAAATTACGATGGCACCATCATCAAGGGACACCAGCGGCGCACTGTGATGATGGACATGGGCATCGAAGAAGCCGAGGTCGTCGTTCTGGACATCCGGGACAAGGCCAAGGAAAAGATGATCAACGTGGCCCTGAACAAGATCACCGGCAAGTGGGATCTTCAGATTTTGAAAGACCTCCTGTCCGATCTTGACCTCAACGGCTACGACTTTTCTGTGACCGGCTTCCATCAGGACGACCTCGAAGATCTGATCCAGCAGCTTGATGTGCCGGACGAAGCCCATGATGATGACTTCGACCCGGACACAGCCAAAGAGGAAATCGAGACCCCGGTCACCTGCCGGGGCGACGTTTGGAAACTGGGCCGCCACCGCTTGATGTGCGGCGATGCCACCTCGCTGGAGGATGCGGAAACGCTCATGGCCGGGAACAAACTCGACCTCGTGATCACAGACCCGCCCTACAACGTGGACTACGGCGCAAAGGTCGGTTTTCTGAACGACTACCTCGATCAGACCGACAGCCGAACGAACAGTGTCATCGAGAACGACCACATGGATGCGGCCAGCTTTTACAGTTTCCTGCTGGCAGCATTTCAGGCCATGAACGATGCCATGCGCACCGGCGCAGCGATTTATGTTTTTCACGCCGAGAGTACCGGGCTTCAGTTCCGACAAGCCTATTCGGATGCCGGGCTGAAGCTGGCCCAGTGCCTGATATGGGAGAAAAACGCATTTGTCCTCGGTCGCCGAGATTACCAGTGGCGGCACGAACCAATCCTCTACGGCTGGAAAGAGGGAGCGGGCCATTATTTCATCAATAACCGCACACAGGACACCGTCCTGCTGGACGACCTGCCCGACTTCCAGTCGATGAAGAAGCAGGAACTTCTGGCCTTTATCGACCAGATGCTCCGGGAATACAAGGATCAGACCACGGTTCACTTTGAGCCGAAGCCGACCCGAAACGATATGCACCCGACCATGAAGCCTGTACCTCTGATCGGACGGCTGATGAACAACTCCAGCCGCCCCGGATGGATGGTCGGTGACTTTTTCGCCGGGAGCGGGTCCACCCTGATGGCAGCAGAGCAGCTTGGACGGACAGCCTTCTGCATGGAACTGGACGAAAAGAACTGCGACGTGATCATCAAGCGGTGGGAAGCCTACACCGGGCAAAAGGCCGAGAAACTCTAACCACCGTATGACAGACCGAGAACTACAACTAGCTATCAGCGGGGGGGGGGCTTTATTTGAACGATAAAGGCGAGGTAGCAGGCAGCTCCATGTACCGTGTGGAGGTCATCGCCAAACTGTTCGGAGTAACCGTCCGCCGCATTCAGCAGCTTACACAGGAGGGTGTTCTTCCCACGACCGAAACCCCGGAGGGCCGACGTTACGATCTGGTTCCCACGATTCAGAAGTACGTCAAATACCTTTCGGACAAAGCCTACGGCAAGAACCGCTCCGAGAAAGAAATGGACCTGAGGGAACAGAAACTTCAGGCCGACATCGCCCTGAAAGAAGCACAGGGCGAACTCCACAACATGAAGCTGTCCGTTGCATCCGGGCAGCTTGTGGATGTGGAAAAGGTCAAAGAGGATTACAGCCGATTCTTCACGACCTTCAAAAAATTTGCCATGTCGCTCCCCGGACGGCTGACCAGTATGGTGAGCGGCTACGTCGAACCACTAGAAGCCCGGAAGATAGAGCGCGACCTACAGGGGGAGGTCAATCGGCAACTCGAAGCGTTCTATCTGGCCGCAGTAACAGAAATCCCGGACAAGGGCAATGGCAGCAAACCGAAAGCCCCGGATTCGTAAATTTCTGGTAACCCCCTACCAAAAAGAGGCCCTGCGCTACCTCCGCCCGCCAGAGGACATCAATGTTTCAGAGTGGGCGGCAAAGTACCGGGTGCTGGAGAGCAAAACATCCTCCGTGTCCGGCCCTTGGATGAACGACAAGACCCCATACCTCGTGGGCATCATGGACGAACTCCGAAACCCCGAAACAGAGGAAACGGATTTCATCAAGCCCTCGCAGGTCGGCGGCACCGAGGCGATCTTAAATTGCCTCGGCTACATCGTGCAGCAGGACCCATCCCCAACAATGGTCGTTTACCCCATCGACACCCTCGGCAAGAGCGTGTCCACCAACCGCATCGAACCGATGCTGCTGGCATCCCCGACGCTGAAAGCCCTATACCACAAAGAGGAATCCTCCGTGATGGAGCTTCAGTTCGACGGAATGTACCTCTCGCTGGTCGGCTCAAACTCCCCTGCCAGCCTCGCAAGTAAGGCAATTCGTTTCCTCTTTCTGGACGAAGTGGACAAGTACCCCGGAGCCAGCAAAAAAGAAGCGAATCCCATAAAGCTGGCAACGGAACGAACCAAGACGTTCCACAACCGAAAAATCTTTATGACCTCCACCCCGACGCTTCGGACCGGCCCCATCTGGAAAGCCCTCGAAAGCGCGGACGAGGTCCGGCACTACTTCGTGCCGTGCCCGCACTGCGGGAAACTCATCGAACTCAAGTGGGCGCAGATGAAATTCCCCGGCGACAAAACCCTCGCCAACGCAGACCGGGCAGCCAAGTGCTACTACGTCTGCCAGAAGTGCGGCGGTATCATCACCGACCGCCACAAGCCGCAGATGCTCCGGGATGGCCAGTGGCGGGCCGTCGAATCCAAAACGCAGCTGGTCAAAAAGGTGGCGTTCTGGATGAACACCCTCTATTCGCCGTTTGTCCGCTTTTCAGAAGTCGTCAATGAATTTCTGGACAGCAAGGACGACCCGGAGAAATTGCAGAACTTCGTGAATAGCTGGCTGGCAGAGCCGTGGGAGGACACCAAACTCAAAACCAGTGCAGACCTTGTCCTCGAACGGCAGACCGACCTGCCGGAGTACATGGTCCCGACATGGGCCAAGCTGCTCACAGGCGGCGTGGACGTGCAGGAGAACTGCCTCTACTGGACGATCAGAGCGTGGGGCGATTTTATCACCTCGCAGAACATCGCCCACGGTCAGGCTTTCAGCTTTGCCGAGGTCGAACAGGTGATGAACCTGCAATATCCCCGGCAGGACGGCGGCCCGCCGATGGCGGTCGATCTGACACTGATCGACTCCGGCAACGATTCGGACAGCGTCTACGACTTCTGCGCCAACAACTCCGACTGGGCACTGCCCTGCAAGGGTTCCAGCAATCCGATGATGACCCACTACAAGCTGTCCACCGTCAACAAGGCCACCAGCAAAGCCTACGGCATTCCGCTGGTGCTGGTGGATGGCGGCAAGTACAAGGACATGATCGCCGCCCGCATGAGGCGCAAGCTGGAGGAAGCTGGCCGCTGGACCGTTTACTCCGGCTGCGACCGGGAGTACGCCGAAATGGTCACCGCCGAACACAAGGTGAACGTCAAGGCCAGCAACGGCAGTGTGGTGCAGCGGTGGGTGCCGAAAAGTTCCCACGCCGACAACCACTATCTGGACTGCGAGGTATACGCCCTGGCCGCTGCTGACATTCAGGGTGTGCGCACCCTGCATCTTCAGGCTGTGCCGGAGGAAGCGGCACCCGCACCGCAGCCGGAGCAGCCGACACCCGAAGAAAGCTGGATCTCGCAAAACGAGAACTGGCTTCAGGAATGAAAGGAATGAGATCACATGGAAGTTATTCGTCAGCCCACCACAGGCGGCACCCCGGTGGAGCTCCAGTTCGGAGCATCCGGCAGCCGCTTTCTGGTCAAGAACTTCACCTCCGGGTACATCACCTGCGGCATCCTCGATGCAGAGGTGACCATCCCGGCAAATACCAGTCAGGTGATCGCCACCCGGCTGATTCCCCGCACCATCGACATGACCGACAAGGTTACCGTCACCGCAAACGAAACCAGTGCGATGGGGGTTGAAGTGCAGTGTCTGGATTACTGACCCTTTCGACCTCCGGCTTTATCGGCTTGGAGGTCGGCCTCTACCCGTTTGCCCCGGACGACGGCATGAGGCAGATCCGATCTTCTCTCGGCGGCGGCATTCTTATGGTGGCCACGCCGAGCATCACAACCCCGGCTGCGACCGCAGCCACGACACAGGAGGTATGACATGGCAGACATCGCAGCAAGCGGGAACTTCACTCCCGCCGAGCTTCTCGCCGAGGTCAATAAAGCGATTCAGGCGGTGCTTGTCGGCGGCCAGTCCTACAAAATCGGCTCCCGCAGCCTGACTCGCGCAGACCTGAACCTCCTGCTGGCGACCCGAAACGACCTGACAGCGCAGATCGCCGCACAGGAGGACAATGGCCTCTTCTCGGACACCTACGTCGCATTTTTTGATGGGAGGTGACCGGGATGGGATGGCTTGACAACATTATCGGCTGGATCAGCCCGGAGTGGGGCGCACGGCGCGAGGTCTGGCGGCAGTACATGAACGAGGTCCGGCACTACGATGCCGGAGATTACAGTCGGCTCAACTCCGGCTGGTACGCATCGAACCAGAGCGCAGAGGTCACCGACCGATACAGCCGGGACACCGTCCGGGCCAGAGCAAGAGACCTCGAACGGAACTCCGACATGATGAACTCCGTGGTCGGCCCCTTCATTCGGAACACGGTCGGCAGCGGCTACGTTCTCCAGTCCTATGTGGACGATCAGGACACCGCCCGCGAGATCGAACGGCTCTGGAAACTTTGGTGCAAGAAGCAGAACTGCGACGTGACCGGGACGCAGAGTTTCAACCAGATGCTGCGCATGGCCGTGCGCCGGAAGAAAGTCGATGGCGGCATCCTCTTTGCAAAGCGGTACACCGACGCTGGTATGGTGCCGTTTCAGCTTCAGATCTTCGAGGTGGACGAACTGGACAGCAACCAGTTGAACCCCAAAGAGAAAGGCAACCGCATCGTCGGCGGCATTGAGTACAACCAATACAACCGCCCGATGGGTTTCTGGTTCCGGCAGTATGCGCTGGACGGCATCACCATGATGGAGCCGATCTACGTCCCCGCTAAGGATGTGATCTTCTACTTCAGCAAACGGCGGCCCTCCCAGTTGCGGGAAATGTCCGACATGAGTCAGACCATCACCCGCATCCGGGATGCCAACGAATTTATGACCGCCGTCAGCGTGAAGCAGCGCATCGAGGCGTGTCTTTCGGTGTTCATCAAAAAGACGCTGCCGACCGCTGGCCTTGGCCGCAGTCAGAATGCGGCGACCGGGCCGCGTACCAGCTACGACGGCAAGACCCTGACTCCCGGCATGATCCGGGAACTGAACGCTGGCGACGATGTGTACGCCGTCAACCCGCAGGGTCAGGCGACCGATGCGTCCAGTTTCATCAAACTGTTTCAGCGGCTTTTCGGTGCAGGTCAGGGCCTGAGCTATGAGGCGACCTCCCGCGATATGTCGCAGAGCAACTATTCCAGCACCCGGCAGGGCCTCATCGAAGATGGCATGACCTACGCCGAGGAAGAAGAACTTCTGCTGGAGGTCATGGATGAAATCTACGAGACCTTCATCATCTCCATCGTTCTGGCGGGTCTCATTAAAGCCCCCGGTTTTTGGAGCGACAAACAGAAGTTCTTCCAGCACAAATGGGTCAAGGACCCGAAGCCGTGGATTGACCCGGCCAAGGAAGCGACCGCCACAAAGATCGCCCTTCAGACAGGGCAAAAGACCTTCAAGCAGATCGCCGCCGAAAACGGCACTGACTGGAAAACTCAGGTGGACGACATCGCAGAAGTCCTTCAGTACGCCAAAGAAGAACACGGTATCGATTTAGGAGGTGTAATCCTTGGACAGGCTGTGCAACAGCAGACGGCTCCCGCCCAGCAGACCGAAACTCCGGCAGCGGGCAGCGGAGCCGACAGCAGCACCCCCGGAAAAGCGGAGTAATACCCAGCACCGGGAGCTTTTCAGCGGAGCCATCCGAGCGATGGACGGCGAGGGCAATGAGCGCAAGTTCACCCTGTCGTTCTCCAGCGAGGAGCCATACGAACGCTGGTGGGGCAATGAAATTCTCGACCACGCAAGTGGGGCCGTCGATCTCGCCCGGTTGAACGAGATCGGCGTGGTGCTTTTCAACCACAATCGGGATTCGGTCATCGGCAGGATCATCCGGGCATGGCTCGGTGACGACCACCGCTGCTACGCAGAGATCGAGTTCGACACCGACGAACAGTCGGAGATCATCTACCAAAAGGTGCGGAGCGGTACGCTCAAGGGCGTATCGGTAGGCTACCGCATCGACACCATCGAAGAAGTTCTGGCAGGAAAGACAACTGCGGATGGCCGCTTCACTGGCCCCGCCGAGGTGGTCCGCAAGTGGTGGCCCTACGAGGTCAGCATCGTGAGCATCCCGGCAGACAGCACGGTGGGCGTTGGCCGTCAGGTCGAGGAAATCGGCCCCGGCACACCGCTGGACATTCTGGAACGTCAGCTTCAGATCAATAAAAATTCCATATAGGAGGTACCCATCTATGGACAAGAAGCAGATCAGAGCGGCCAAGATCAAACGGCAGCAGGAACTGCTCGATGCCGCGAAAAAGGCTGGTAACCGCAGCCTGACCGACGCCGAACAGGCCGAGTTCGACTCCTTGCAGCGCGAGATCGAC
>ENA-UAYF01000806-UAYF01000806.1-human-gut-metagenome-genome-assembly--contig:-NODE-806-length-15062-cov-4.231026_pt1 | contig 15062 bp, 10 predicted proteins | sample MGYA00244017_ERZ654600 | MGnify/ENA primary metagenome ERZ654600 (study PRJEB26926, sample SAMN06164490) | human gut metagenome | biome: ENVO:00009003; feature: ENVO:2100002; material: ENVO:00002003... | reverse complement strand
CGGCAACATCGGCGGCAAGCGTCCGCTGAAAAATTTGCTGAATGCAGATTATTACCAGGCGGTTATGGATTCAAAAGGGCAGACGCTCAGCGAAAAAACCTATAACTGTCTGCTTGGGATCGGCGTGCCCGGCGAGCAGCTGGATCGCGTGATCGAATTGTTGTCTGCATGAATAGATTAAAAAAACAGACCGGGAATAAAATCCCGGTCTGTTTTTTGCGGCGAAAGTAAACTTACAGCATGAACTGGATCGTCTGGCTTTCGCCGGCTTTCATCGTTACGGTGCGTGTATCACTTCCCACACTCAGGCCGCATGCAACCTCGATCGTCTGGTCGATTTCTGACTGGATGGTGACTTCGGCCGTTTTGGCATCGGTGTCCCATGTCAGGTTCGTGATAACGGCTCTGGTGCGTGTGCGCAGGCCTGTGAGTGTGCCGGCGTTGAAGCCGCTTTCCGGCAGGGCCGGCAGGATCTCAATGCGTCCGGTGTCGGAATACACCAGGCTTTCGTTTATGATGCCCAGGTAGCCGATGGCAAAGTCTGTGCAGTAGCAGCTGCCGCGGTCATAGTCGTGGTTCGTCATCAGCGAATCGTAATAAATTTTGTGGTTCATCAGGTTGAGCAGCGCGTCGGTCAGACTGATGCGGTCTTTCAGCCGTGCCGCGATCAGGCTGCGGTGTACCAGTGCGTGGCTGGCTTCGTTTTCACTTTCGCGGTTGGCAATGGCTTGCATACAGGCCCGTGCCAGCCGCGCGTCTGTTTGCGTTTCATCCAGCGGCCAGGCACAGTACAGGTGGCTCAAATGGCGGTGCTCATTGTTTTCTTCAAACTGGTTGCAGGCCCATTCCTTGAGTGCGCCGGTCTCGTCAAACAAATAAGGCGGCAGCTGGTCGATCATCGTCTGCCAGTAGTCCACTGTTTGTGTCTGTCCCAGGTCGTTCAGTACAGAGATCAGCATTTCCAGGTTGGAACGGCAGGCCGCAATGTCGATGGCGGTGTTCGCATCGGACGGGCTGGGGTAGTTGGATGGGTTATTTTCCGGCGAATAGCTTGGCAGAATGCAGTAGCTTTCGCCACGCTGCAGCACTGTTTTTCCGGCTTCGTAATGGATGTTGCCGTCGGCGTCCGTATAGTATTCCGGTGTCAGCATCTGGTCCCAGTAGTTTGCGGATTTTGTCAGAAGCGGCAGCAGAATATCCTCTTCCAGCCGCAGGTAGCCGCGCGTTTCAATGGCGGCGATCTGTTCGTCCGTCAAGTCCTCGGCTGTAGGCGAAAGTACGGAACGCAGCGCATCCAAATCGATTTCATCACTTAGCGGGATCTGTACGTTGCCCCAGGACTGCAGTGTTTCATACAGCGGCAAAATCAGCCAGCTGGCCCCAGCGTTCCAGTAGCGGAACGGGTAGGGGTAACAGGTCTCTGTGATCACGGCTTTGTCGCCGTCTGTGTTGACCGGTGCCTGGATGGCGTCCGTATAACCGTGCGTTGCCATGGCGTTTTCTTCCCAGTCGGGCAGCTGTCGCAGGATGAAGTAGGCGTAGCCTGTGTAGGAGGCCGGCATGTTGCCGCTGTTCATAGAAGAGGTCTGCAGGTTTACATTGGCGTCCATCGTGTATTTGCTGCCCCAGCCGGGGTTCCATTCGCCGGTCCACATGCCGTACAGGCGCGGCGTGGAAGAGCCGCTGCTGCAAAGATAGGCGTATCTGCCGGACTGGTAAACACGCTCAGCCAGTGCGCTGCTGATCTCTTTGGCGCCTTTTTGTTCTTTCAGCAGCGTTTCGTTAGCGACTGTGCTGTCGCCGCCCTGCAGCGAGAGCGTTACCGCGCTGTATTCCGGCGTGTAAAGCGACAGATGCGCCTGAAGCGCCGCATTGTAATCAAATGTAGAGCCATTTATGTATTTCTGCGCGGTCGCTTTCGCCTGCGCATATAGTTCGTTTGTCAGTTCATACTCCTGCGCCGCATCGAAATCGGCATAGCTGCCCATGTCGTAGGTGCGGTCAGATATGGTGACCAGATAAACAGCGTCCGCATCCGTGATTTCCAGCTGCGGGTTGCTGTCGGATGCATACTGTTCGTCTTTCACCTCATCGCCCATAACGGTTTTGACACTTCCGTTTTCTGTCACAACGTAGGTCACGGTGGCGTAGCCGCCGTCTTTTAACTCGCTGTTTTCATAGTTCGGGTAGTGTGCTGCAAAACCAAGTGCATCCGATTGCGGGAAAGCGATTTTTTTATACTTCAAATCCACTTCACAGCCGTCACCATAGTTGGCAAAGGCTGAAATGTCGTCGAACGAAAGCGTCAAATTCAGCTTTTTGCCGTTCGATGATTTGGTGATTTTGGTAAATGTTGCGCCGTCTGCGCGCGAGGTGAATGTCAGCCGTTCCCATGTGCCGTTTTTATCGGTGTAACGCATGCCGACTTCGGCCGTTTCGTAATTTGTATAGCGCAGGTAATCCTGTAATTTTTCTTTCTCCTGGTCAATACGCAGCGCACCGCCCGGGTGAAAGCTGTAGACGTCGTCATAACTGGCGTTGTCCACTATGTCTTCACCGTTTACTATGTTCTGCTTGACTGTGGGCAGTTCGTCGGCTGTGTCTGGGCAGTAGCGCACATTTTTATTCGGCAGAATAAAGTGCATGTTCTGAAAAATCAGGCTGTCGCTGTAAGGGGCGCCGCTGGTGATCACGCCCTGCAGCCCGTTGCCGGAGATCATGCCCTGCCGCCAGTCGTTCGTAGAGTTGGTTTTGTTGGCTTTCAGTTCAGTGTAATCCGTGCTGTAAGAAAAAGCAGTTGTGTTTTCAAACAACGCGGCAATGTCAGCCGCTTCCGGTGCCGTGCTGCACGAGACAAAAGGCACTGCCAGGCAAACGATCATCAGCATGCAGATAATCACTTTTAATTTTTTCATTGTATCCCTCCTGCTTTTATGGTAACATATTTCATAAGAAAAAATGCGACATGTTTTTGAAGAATGTGTCGTGTTTTGGAGGGGGAAGTATGCAGTTTGACTGGAACGGTGTCACATGGCGCATTGCCAATTTTGGCGGCGGCACGCTGCACGAGCATATCGCGGGGCACTGTCATTCAAAAGACAGCTATGAGTTGCATTTTATTACCGGCGGACGCGGCCGGCTTGAGACGGATACAGCCGTTTACGAACTGAAAGCAAATGACTTTTTCGTGACCGGACCGAATGTTTACCATGCGCAGTCGGCAGATCCGGCGCAGCCGGTAGAGGATATTTATATTTACCTGCAAAAAGTGTCATGCGCGCACCCTACGGCACTTGCCGAGGTGTTTTTGGCCGCGCATTTTGTGTTTTTACATGGTTTTGATGCTGCTGTGGCGGCAGATGTGCGCCAAGAACTGGCACGGCGCCGGCCGGGTTATGAAACGGCGGCAGGCGGTCTTATGATGAAGCTTTTGACAGATATAGCACGTTTGTATTTGCCGCAGGATTTTTTTGCGGCAAATGTGCCGGAAGTGCCGGATGATAAAAGATTGATCATTATTGAAAATACTTTTTTGTATGAATCAAAGCCCACGCTGCGTGCTTTGGCACAAAAACTGGGACTTTGTGAACGCCAGACGCAGCGGCTTTTGAAAAAGTATTACGGCAAATCGTTTCGTGAGAAAATCGCAGAAAAGCAGGTGCATTTTAACAGATAAAAAACTCCGGCACAACGTATTAAGGCCTCTGCGACGCATATTTAAGATGAGCTTTATTTCTTTGTGGCATGCCGATTGTTTCAACCGCATGGCTTCGTTATTGCATTTATGGCGAATTCTGTTACATACCATTGTAACGCCTATAGAAAAATGCGCCTGAAAACCGAAAATGCTGTTGACAAAGTAAAAAGCGTGTGGTAAACTTAATGCAAATCGAATACATCCACAAAACCAATGACGAAGAAGAGTAGTTTTTCATGGCTGTTTCAGAGAGCTGGCGGTCGGTGTGAGCCGGTAACAGCGTGTCAAATGAATGGACTTCCGAGGGCAAACCGAAATGGCCATATGGTCAGACTAGGGGCGACGGCAGGCGGCCGTTACCGCGCAGGCGTATGTTTGTACGCGGTGAGTGCACATTGTTATCAATGTGAATTTGGGTGGTACCGCAGGTTATTTCCTGTCCCATGTATTTTCATGGGACAGTTTTTTTATTTTTCGGAGTGTTTTTATGAAACTATACTTTTTTAAACGATGGCGATGGCGTAGCTGACACAGATTTTGGTGAATGAAAAATATTATTGAAATAACGTTTGGCATGATACGCATGCAGAAAGGAACTATTATGAAAAAATCGTTTAAAATCATCGCGCTCATCACAGCTCTCATACTTCTTGTCAGTGCCGTATTTGCAGGCTGCTCCACAAACTCTTCCGATTCCGGCAGTTCTAGCGACACGCTTAAAGTCGGCGTCATCCAGTATATGGCGCATTCTTCCCTGGACAACTGCTATGCCGGTGTAAAGCAAGCGCTGGACAATTCCGGCTTAAACATTGAAATTGATTATCAGATCGGCTCCAGCGGTTCGGCCGATGCCGACTGCCAGAGCTATGCGGCCAATATGGTCGCCCAGAATTATGACCTGATCATTGCGATCGCCACGCCGGCGGCTACGGCTGCTTACAGTGCGGTGACCAGCGCCTCTTCCAGCATTCCTGTCATTTTCTGCGCCGTGTCTGACCCGATCTCGGCCGGCCTTGTACAGTCGCTCGATGCCCCCGGCAATAACTGCTCGGGCACAGCCGACACATTCGACGTAGAATCGCAGGTCGAACTGATCCGGGCGCTGCAGCCGGATGTGAAAAACCTCGGCGTGATCTACACCACCACCGAATCCAACTCGCTTTCTCAGCTGGAACGTCTGCAGACTGCCGCAGATGCCGCCGGCATCCATGTGGTTGCGCAGGGTATCAACGACGCATCTGAGCTTGCGGCCGTGTCAGCCAGTCTGGTGACCCAGGTCGATGCGATCACTAATCTGACCGACAACAACGTGGTCGACAACATGTCTGTGGTGATGGAGCAGGCGAACGCCGCCGGCATTCCTGTTTACGGCTCCGAGATCGAGCAGGTCAGAAAGGGCTGCATTGCCGCCGCTTCGCTTGACTATGTGGCGCTTGGCAATACAACCGGTGAAATGGCCGTCCGTGTGCTGAACGGTGAATCGGCCGCTGCCATGCCGGTCATCACAGTTGCCGACAGCGAAATGGTGGTCAATACCGATGTGCTGAATACGATGTCGATCACGCTGCCGGCCTCGCTTGAGAACGCGCAGCAGGTCACCACTTCGACGGAAGAATAATTTTTAGAAAAGGCGGCTTGTTCCGATGGAAGTCATCAACATCTTAAAAGTTATATTTGAAGAGGGGTTTAAATACGCCATTCTTGCCTTTGGCGTGTATTTGACCTATAGTATACTGGATTTTCCGGATCTGAGCGTAGACGGCACCATGCCGCTCGGCGCGATCACGTCGGCCGTGCTGATTCTGCAGGGCGTCAATCCGTGGCTCAGCTTGCTGGTGGCGTTTGCCGCCGGGTGCGTGGCAGGCACGATCACCGGGCTATTGCATGTAAAGCTGAAAATACGCCCGCTGCTTTGCGGCATCCTTGTCTATACGGCGTGCTTATCTATCAATCTGGTTTTGATCAAACTCGGAACAGGCGGCCAATCGATCGCCTCTATTTTCGGCAAAAGCACGATTTTCAACACATTCCCGGCCTCGCTGATCCCGTCTGCCGTGGGCGGTGTGGTGATCAATAAGCTGGTGCTGCTGTTTATTCTGGTCGTCATTGTGAAAGTCGTGATCGATCTGTATTTGCAGACCAAATCGGGTATGCTGCTGCGGGCGACCGGCTCTAATGAGCAGTATGTCAAAATGCTGGCCAAAAACCCCGGCGTCAGCAAGATCCTTGGCCTGGCGCTCGGCAACGGTCTGGCGGCACTTTCCGGCGCTGTGATCGCGCAATCCAATGAAACGGCCAACACCACAATGGGCACCGGCATGGTCGTGCTTGGCCTTTCCAGCGTTATTATCGGCTTAAGCTTGTTTAAGAAGCTTAGTTTTATGAAGGCCACCACTATGGTGCTCTTCGGCACGCTGATCTACCGTGCCTGTTTGCAGATCGCGGTTGTGCTCGGTCTGCCGTCCGATTACAACCGTTTGCTGATGGCGGTGCTCTTTGTGCTGGCGCTGGTGTTCAGCGGCCGCTTTGATAAGTTTACAAAAAAGAAGGTGAAAAACAGTGCTTCAGCTTGAAAACATAACCAAACTGTTTAATAAAGGGACCGTGGACGAAAGCACTGTTTTCGACAATTTCAATTTGACGGTTTCCAAAGGGGAGTTCGTTTCGCTGATCGGCTCCAACGGCAGCGGTAAGACCACATTGCTCAACCTGATCTGCGGTTCGCTGAAAGCAGACGGCGGGCGCATCCTTTTTCAGGGCAAAGATATCACCAATCTTTCCGAATACAAACGCGCCAGATCGATCGGCCGCGTGTTTCAGGATCCGAAGGCCGGCACATGCCCGAATCTGACCATTCTGGAAAATCTGGCGCTGGCCGACAACAAAAACAAGCCGTTTGGCCTGGGAAAGTGCGTCAGCAAAAAGCGCATTGATTATTTCAAGACTTTGCTGGAAAAAACGAATATGGGCCTTGAAAACCGGCTGAATGTGCAAGTCGGCACACTCAGCGGCGGCCAGCGCCAGGCGCTTGCGCTGGTCATTGCCAATATGTCTGACATTGACCTTCTGATCCTGGACGAGCACACAGCGGCGCTTGACCCGAAATCTTCTGAAACGATCATGCAGCTGACCGACCGTTTTATTCAGGAAAGCAGCATTACGACCATTATGGTCACGCATAACCTGCGCTTTGCTGTGGAGTACGGCAGCCGGCTCATCATGCTGCATGAGGGCAAAAGCGTGGTCGATTTGTCCGGTGCGGACAAGGCGAATGCCAATGTGGATGATCTGCTGAAAGTATTTAATGAAATCAGCATCGAGTCAGGCAACTGATTCACAAAATGTCAAGAATCTATTAAAGTGCGCGGCGCTTATGCACCGTGCACTTGTTTTATGTCGGCCGTTTCAGGCGGTGCTTGGACACGCTGCACCAAGTGTCCTATATTTGTAGAATCGTCACAAAAAACACAATTATTTATAATCGTATTTGTAAATAATCATTGCAATTTTTGCCGCTTCTTGGTATAATTTATAAAGTCTATTAAGCAAGGGGGATTTCGGTGAAAGAAAAAATCAAGTCAACCGTCACAACACTGGTTGACAACGTGCAGCTGCACTGGTCCACACCGTTAAAAGGCTATTACATGCCTTTCAAAGAGGTCGTTGGTTATTCTATCGGCGGCATCGGTGTTAAGTGCATCAGCTGGATGGCGCTGCAGATCATTTTGTCTACCTCGAACGTCATTATCGGCAACACGCTCGGTGTCGGCCAGACCGACATGTACATTTTGTATGTGATCTCTGTTTTGGCCAACATTCCGCTTACGGCTATTCGTGCCAACATTGTCGACAATACGCGAAACCGCCAGGGTAAATACAGGCCGTATATCATTAAGCTCGGTATTCCGGCAGCTATAGTAAACATCCTGTTTGTCTGGTTCCCGTACCATGAATTCGGCAACCTGTTTGGCGACGGCACTGTTTTTGGCAAAGCCAAGTGGTACGTTGTCATGTGTGCCGTTATCCTGTTGCTCAATATCATTCAGAATTTCTGCTACAACTTCTTCTATGAAGCCTATGAAAATCTGATCCATGTGCTTTCGCCGAATACGCAGGAGCGCACGAACGTCGCTTCCATCAAGGCGGTCGTGTATTCGCTCGCACCGTCCATCATCAACATCATCATCCCGATGGTCGCACAGCGCGTGGCGAATAATAATATTTACGACATCACCGTTTATCGTTATGTTTACCCGCCTCTGACGATCGTCAGCTTTTTCTTCTTGGTATGGGTTTACAGTTCTACCAAAGAAAAAATCGTGCGTGCCCGTTCGCACTTTATCCAAATCAAATTTGTCGATGCGTTCCGCGAGGTTATGCACAATAAGTATTTCTGGATCATCTCTCTGGCGGGTGGATCGGCTTTTTGGAGGCTGCGTTCAGCAATATTTTGTCGTACCTGTTTAACTACGGCGGTTACTGCAACGGCGACCAGTACGCTTTGATCCAAACGATCTACGGCAACGCCTCGCTTTGGGGCATGCTTGCCACGCCGCTTGCCGTGCGTAAATGGGGCAAAAAGAAAGTACTGATTTTTACCAATACGCTGAACATTCTGTTCATTGCCCTGATGATCCCGATTCTCGACATGGCGCCCGCAGGTGCCGTGATCTGGCTGGTGCTGTCTGTTCTGTATCTGAACGCATTGGTCGGCGCTATCTTCAACACGCTTTCCCCGGCGATCCAGGCCGATATCCGCGATTATCAGCAGTATGTTTCCGGTGAACGTATTGACGGTATGTTCGCTGCCGTCGGTACGATCGGTTCCATCATTACCCTGTTTACCTCCGGTGTTCTGCCGCTGATCAATGAACGCTACGGCATCAATATGGAAAGTGCGACCGAGGTCGTGAACCGTTTAAAAGACAGTGGCGTTATGCGCCAGAGCGGTGACACGATCGGCCAGGCTATCCGCCAGGCGCTTGACAGCTCCGGCGGTGAGGTCACAGCCTATTTCTCCCTTTATGATCCCGATATCCTGCACAACCTGCTTGTTGTGTTGATTTTGTTCTCTGTCTTTGGCGCCGCGATGAACGTGCTGCCATATTTCTGGTATGACCTTACCGAGGCGAAGCAGAGAGCGATTGTGGCCGTTTTGAAGATCCGCGCGCTGTTTGAAGATTTCGGCAACGGTGTTTTGAACGACCGCGATCTGGTTGAAGCCGTCGAGATCATCGATTCCGCCCATAAGCATTACAATGTGCCGGTCAAGCATATTTCCAAAACCGGCATCAAACAGGCGCGTATCACGCATGACAAGGATGCGATCAAGGCAGCCAAAAAGGCTTACCGCGACGATCAAGAATTTAACAAACAAATCGAGATCGCTTCTTTCGTAATGAATGAGCTGCACAAGTTCGAAAAGCCTTACGGTATCAAAATGCTTGAGGAATCTTCTATCATTTATACCCGCGGTGTGGAAGCGCTGAAAAACGAAAACGTCGCACAGCTTAAAGAGCAGCTTCGCAAAGCAAAAGCTATGCCGAAGGGTACATACGAAGAAAAAGAGACCCGCAAAGAAGTTCTGCGTTTTTACCGCAACCGCATTACGGCTGCCAAATATATGAAAAAGTATTTTGGCGATAAGCCGGTGCAGGTGCCTGACCGTACCAAGCTGACGGAGCTCTTTAATGCAGAAGACATGAACGAAGAAGACATGAACAAGGCCTACAAACGCCTTTATGATGCGCAAAAGGCGCATGATAAAGATGAGGTCACCAAGATTCGTGCCGAGATCAAAGAACTTAAGAAAAAGGAAAAAGAGCTGGCTGCCGCCGAAAAGGTAGAGGCCAATTCCCAAACCTACTTCAACCGCGCCTGCAAGCCGTATATCGATGCGGAAAAACTTGTAAAGCAGGCCGAAAACTACAAGCACTTTGACGAGATCAAGTCCAGATATGAAGAGGCCAAAGTACGCGTAGAAGAGGAAGAACGCCTGGCGCAGGAAAAGGCGCTTGCCGAAAAAGCGGCAAGAGATAAAGAAAACGCCGAAAAGCGCGCCGCGAAAAAAGCTCTTAAAGAAGAAAAGAAAAACAAGAAAAACAAAAAATAATCCGTCTCGTTGACGCAGAAAAGCCGCATGGTCCCAAGCTGTGCGGCTTTTTTCTTTGCTGTTTAGCCGTACATTTTGCATAAAAAATTGACCAAATGCACGCCTGAATTGTTTTATCAGTGAAAGGGGGAAACAAGATGGAGCATATCGACGAAGACCTGTTTGAAAGAAAATACGATGAATACGGGGAAATGCTATACCGGATCGCTTATCTGTTCGTTGCCAACGCAAGCGATGCAGAGGACGTTCTGCAGGAGGTTTTTATCAAACTGCTTTACGGCGCGCCGCAGTTTAAAAGCCCCGGTCATGAAAAGGCTTGGCTGATCAAGATCACGCAGAATTATTGCAAAAATCTTTTAAAGTCGTCTGGCCGGAAAAATACGCCGCTCGACGACCTGCAGTCGGTGCCCGGTGCGGCAGTAGATACGGATATGCGCCTCGATGTGGTCCGTCAGGTGATCGCACTCCCTTTTAAGTACAAATCCGCTGTGATTTTGTATTATTACAACGATTACCCTGTGGCAGAGATCGCAAAAATACTGAACATTTCCAAATCAGCAGTCAAAATGCGGCTCAAAAAGGGCAGGGAGCTTTTAAAACTGGAGTTGGAGGAATATGGCTATGGGAAAAAATGAATTCAAAAACTGTATCAACGCCATTTCGCCTGATGTGCATTTGAAAACCAGGCTCAAAGCCAAAGTGCTTTCTGCCGCAGAAAAGCCGCACAAGGGGCAGAAAAAACTTTTTGTGCCCGCCGTTTCGGCTGTTTTGTGTGTGGCCGTCTTTGCACTTTGCATTACGAACCTGCCGGCAAAAGATGCGCTGACCACATCACCCGGAAAGGCAGAAAGTACGGCAGGTACCAGCACGGCTACAGGCTGGGGCGGTGTGATGCTTGCCTACGCGGCGGACGGCGAAGTCGAAACACAGTATCTGGAACTGGGTGTTACTGTGCCGCTGTCGTATAAAATGAAGGTCACAGACCTTCGTGGTTTGAGTGAAGAAGAAAGAGATGCGGTTATTGAAAAAGAAAGCCGAGAATACAAAGCAGAAATAGATGCTTTGCTGTATTATGGCGGCTATGATGTTATGGAAAATGTCCTCATTTGCCGAACTGTCTCAAATCAATACACGCTGGATATTGCTGACCCTTCCTCGGTTGAAAACATACATTTGACCTGCACAAAATACGGCCTTCTCGGCTATCCCGATTTTAGGAATAGCGTGGAAACGGCAAATGCCTTTGTGACCGGTACAGATTTGACGATTCCGGGGGATGTTTATGCAAAAATCATGGAACTGGAGGCAGCGGGGGAATCTCATTTCGGCATCGACTGGTGCACTGCTGGTGAAATGGACGAAGCCATCGACGCTGACCCCGACAAGCCGCTCTCTTCTTACAGCGACACGCTCACCTTTACCGTCAATTTTAAAGATGGTACCGTTGCCCAAAGCGTTGTTGAACTGACTTTTGATGACGACGGCAATTTAGCGGCTACCTGTGTGGAAAGTGGACTGCACCAGTAAAAGCGAAAAGAGCATTTTAGAAAAAACCGCACCGTTTTGGTGCGGTTTTTGCGTTGCGCGGGTAAAACAGAAAAATTTTGCGGTTATGAACATATTATCTGAAAATTGTAAAAAAGCGTTACAAAATATTCAAACAGAATTATTTGCGTTATATGTTTTAGTGTGGTAAAATGATTAAAAATGGAGGACTATAATTATGACAGTTGAAGAAAAATTCCGGCTGTGGATGACGTTTGATGCAGACACGGCCGCAGAGCTTTCGGCGGTTGCGGATGACCCGAAAGAAATGGAAGACCGTTTTTATAAGGATCTTGCTTTCGGCACCGGCGGCTTGCGCGGCATTATGGGCGCCGGTTCCAACCGCATGAACCGCTACACGGTTGGCAAGGCGTCTTTGGGTCTTGCAAATTATGTGCTGGCAAACAGCCCGGTGCAGCCGAAAATTGCGATCGCCTACGATTCGCGCAATAATTCCAAATTCTTTGCCGAAACGGCCGCTGCCGTGTTCAGTGCAAAGGGCATACAGGTGTTTTTGTGGCCGCATATCGTGCCGGTGCCGGTTCTTTCTTTTACCACGCGCTATCTGCAGTGTGATGCCGGTGTCATGGTCACCGCGTCGCACAACCCAAAAGAGTACAACGGCTATAAAGTTTATAATGCGCAGGGCTGTCAGCTCTGCCCGGACGAGGCGGGGCAGGTCATTGATTGTGTGAACGCTGTTGCCGATTATGCTTCTATTCCTTTTGATGCAGATGTGCAGAAAATCTCTGTTGTTGGCGAGGATGTGATGGATGCCTATATCGCTTCTGTGGAAAGCCAGCGCCTTTATGACGCACCGTCTGATCTGAAAGTCGTTTACACACCTCTGCACGGCACAGGCAATCTGCCGGTGCGCCGGGTGCTCAGCGATGACCATATTGCTGTGTCTGTTGTCAAGGCGCAGGAAATGCCGGACGGCAACTTTTCGACCGTCCGCTCGCCTAATCCGGAGGAAAAAGACGCACTGAACCTGGCGATTGAACAGGCTAAAGCAGAGCAGGCCGATTTGGTGCTCGGTACGGATCCGGATTGCGACCGTGTTGGCATTGCTGTAAAAAACGGTGCGGATTACGTTTTGTTTACCGGCAACCAGACCGGCGCCGTTTTGGTGGATTTTGTGCTGAAAATGAAAAAAGACACGCTCACGCCGAAGTCCACGCTGGTGAAAACGATCGTCACGTCTGAGCTCGGCGCCGAGATCGCGCGCAGCTACGGCCTGCAGGTGGAGGAAACGCTGACCGGCTTTAAGTATATCGGTGACAAAATCTGTAAGTACGAGAAATCTGGCAGCAATGATTTTGTGATCGGCTATGAAGAAAGCTACGGCTATCTGGTCGGTACGCATGCGCGCGACAAGGACGCCGTCGTCTCTTCCATGCTGATCTGCGAAATGGCGTCCTATTATAAAAACCAGGGTAAAACGCTTGTGCAGGTGCTGGAAGAGATCTACCGCCGCTACGGCTATTATTTGGATGCGCTCGACTCTTTCGTGCTGCGCGGCAAGGACGGGGCACAAAAAATCTCGGAATTAATGACTTATTTCCGCACCCATGCCGATACAGTGTTTGCCGGTGTGGAAACGGTGGGGCGTTTGATCGATTTCGCTGCGGGTGTCGGCGACCTGCCGAAAGAAAATGTATTGAAATTCGTGTTTGACGACGGCTCCTGGCTGGCAGTACGTCCGTCCGGCACCGAGCCAAAGATCAAGGTCTATTATTCCATCAAGTCGTCAGACCGTCCGGCGGCGCAGGCACGCTTGCAGCGCATTCGTGATCTGATTACCAAAATTGTTTCGTGAGGTGGCTTATGACCGTTCGTGATTATATTGAAAATGTTATCCAGCCCAAGCTGCAGGGCGACGGCGGCTGGATCGAATACGGGGAAGAAAATGGCGATGAACTGACCGTCGTTTTCCGCGGCGAGTGCTCTAAATGCCTGATTCTGCACCGGTGTGTTGCCTGGATCGAAAGCCAAATCTTAAACGATCTGGGGCAGCAGGTACATATTCGTGCGGTTCGTAAAAGGCCGTATTTTCAGGATGTTTAAGGTAAGGAGGCGGCATTTTGGCACATATTAAAGTGGTGCGGCGCTCTATGCGGCCGCAGGAATGGACTGAGCTGCGTTTCGGCTGGCTGAAGCGCCATATTTATAAATCAAAATGGGAAGTCCAAAACCTGATGATCCGCGACGCGCGTCAGGTTTCTGAAATGCAGTTTGCCTATTATGAAGAGGAATACCGTCCGCTGCAAAAGGGCGATATGTACTTTACGCCGGACGGTACGGCGTTCATCCGTGCAGATGTGGATCTGCCTGAGGAACTGAAATCAGAAAAGGAACTTTGGTTCTCTTTAAAAACCGCTGCCGAGATTTGCGTAAAAGTCAACGGCCGTTTTGTCGGCGGCGTGGACCCCAACCGTGAGCGGATGCTGCTTTCGCCGTACATTGACCCGAACGAAACGCTCCATTTTGAAATGATGGGCTATAACCGCTCCAAGCCGGATGACGAGCGCAACCCGGAAAGCCTTTCGGTGCGCGGCTGCCGCCAGGTGTTCGAGGGCGCTTATATCTGTGTGGTGGATCATGCCGTGCAGGATCTTGTGTGGGATTTTGAGGCGCTGCTCGATATTGCACAGTCTGACCTTTTTAACGAGGATTACCGTGCATTTTTGGACCGTGAGCTCAATAACGCCATGAATCTGATCGACTTTGAGTCGGATACGCTTACCGGTGTGGATGCAGCCAAAAAGTATATTGAAGATGTGATCTACGCCAACAAAACGTACCGGGGCAATGGTGACGTTGCCCTGATCGCACACAGCCACCTGGATATTGCTTATTACTGGCGGCGTATCCATTCGGTGCAGAAAAATCTGCGCACTGTCCTGATCCAGCTGCGCCTGATGGACCGCTACCCGGATTTTCGTTATACCCACACACAGCCGTATGTGTATGAAACGCTTGAAAAATACTATCCGGATGTGTTTGCCGAATTGCAGGAAAAAGTGGCAAACGGCCAGTTTGAGCCGGTCGGCGCCATGTATGTGGAGCCGGACTGCAATATCCCGAGCGCAGAAAGCCTTATCCGCCAGTGCCTTTACGGGCAGGAGACGTATTTGCGCATGTTCGGCAAGCGCGTCAACAACGCCTGGCTGCCCGATGTGTTCGGCAATTCGTGGATACTGCCGCAGATCCTTAAAAAAAGCGGCGTAGACTACTTTGTGTCCAATAAAATGAGCACCTGGAACGACACGAACCGTTTCCCGCACAACAATTTCATTTGGCGCGGCATCGACGGCAGCGAAGTCTGTGCCTGTGTGCCGCCCACGCATTTCATTACCTGGAACATGCCGTCTCAGATCCAGGAAAACTGGGAGGCTTATATCGACAAAGATACGGGCGGCCAAACGCTCAACATGTTCGGCTACGGCGACGGCGGCTCCGGTTGTACGGAGGAAATGATCGAACTGATGCACCGGTTCGACAAAATCTCGGTCATGCCGAAGTGCACTCCGATGCGTGCGGATGAATTCCTGGAAAAGAATCTGAAAAACAACGCCTCGCTCAGCGTGTGGGACGGGGAACTGTATCTGGAAATGCACCGCGGCACCTTTACGACGAAGAGCGATCTGAAGCGCGCCAACCGCCGTCTGGAATTTAAGTTCCGCGATGCAGAGCTTTTGAGTGTCC
>ENA-UAYF01000797-UAYF01000797.1-human-gut-metagenome-genome-assembly--contig:-NODE-797-length-15225-cov-5.350626_pt1 | contig 15225 bp, 18 predicted proteins | sample MGYA00244017_ERZ654600 | MGnify/ENA primary metagenome ERZ654600 (study PRJEB26926, sample SAMN06164490) | human gut metagenome | biome: ENVO:00009003; feature: ENVO:2100002; material: ENVO:00002003... | reverse complement strand
TCGCTCAGTGTCTCGTGGGCTCGGAGATGTGTATAAGAGACAGCCTCCAGCCACAGGCTGGTCAGCGGGGTCTCCGGCCTCCATACCCATACCCGCGGCCTCTTCGAACGGATTGCCTCCGCCCATACCGCCCATTGCAGCCTGTTGCTGTTGTTGCTGCTTGGCGCTGATGGCTTGCTGAATAACAGAGTTTTCGATAGTGTCGCCACCCTTTTCTTCACCGATAGCCGGGAGGTCCCATTTCTCGCGGATTTCGTCCACGGTCTGGAAAGCCTGAAGGCGTTTGATGTCCATATCCAGCTCCTCGGAGATGGTCATTCCGTTGAGACCAATGAATACGAACTCAAAGTCGGGGTTGATTTGCTCGACGATGAACTTGTTAATCTTACGTTGGATGAATTTCAGCATCGGGTAAAGACCCTTGTCCTTCGACTGCTCCATACGCTGCTTTTGGCCGTCACCGAACGTTAGGCCGCTGCCGTTAGAACGTGAAATATCCCAGCCGATTTCCGTAGGATCAATACAGAATACTGCACAGGCGATTTTGATCAGATATTCCATCCACGAGTTGTACTCCATATCGCGGTTGTTCTTCTGGAGATCAACCCAATCAATATCGCCTTCAACGACGGGCGTCTTCCACGACTGCATAACGCCCGATATCATGGCCTGCCACTGCTGCTTGAACTGCTGAAGCGAGGCCTCGTTCACGTTACCTTTGATACGCAGAAGACCTTTCGGAGCCGAACCCTGCGAGAAGAAGCGGCGGTTGTACTCGTCGCCCCAAAGCATCGATGTTACGACATTGATTAACTCTTCCAACTCCGAGTTTCCGTAACCGTTAGCGTAAATCGACGTGGTTGGATTGCGAATTCCAAAGCACAACTCCCACGGGTAGAACTGCGCTACCTTGGCCGTCTGGTACACCTGGACGTAGGCCGGATAATAGCCATCGACCTTGGGCCCCCAGTTCTGGCGGTCATCCATCATGGCTCCCTCAAAGTAAGGGTTGTTGTACTCGCCGTCGAAATACGATTCCGCCAGACGGAACGTAGCAGCATCAACCGCCTGGAAGCGGACCAGTTTGCCGCGGCGGTTACGAATACACTCAAACGTCATCTGGTCGAACGTTAGCGAGTCGTCCACAATTTTACGGATGAATTCGTCAAACTCGTCGCCGTTCCACGTAGCGGTATCGCCACAGTTGAGGATGAAGTCGGTGATGGAAGACGCAATCTTACGATCCTGCGTGTCCATCTTCCGCTCCTGGCCGAACTTGGGTTTACGTCGAATAACAAATCCCGTTGAATAGCGGTCGGCCTGTGGTTCGGCGAAGTCGGCTATCTGGTTCTTACGGGTCTTGATAATCGAGTTGATAATGGGGGTACGGCTCATCCGGCGCAACGTTTCGTACGAAAGCGAAAACGGCTTATCCTTATATCCTAAAAACGAGTTGAACTCCAGAGGGTCGATCAGATATGCCTTCGGGGCAACGTTAGCGGGCTTGGATTGCTGGTTGAATATTTCAGCGGCCTTGAGTATATCAGACGGACTCTCGCTGCGCATCGCACGCTCTAACAACAGCGATTTGCGTATCGTCAAAGCCTGCATGGCGCGTTCCACCGATTCCAATCTTTCTTTCACACCGGACATAATTGTTTTCACGAGATTTGTTTACCTATAATTGGTATCAACGCAACAGTTTCAAAATGTCGTTCCGTGCCGTTTTACGAATTATCAATGCCTGATGGAGAAGGTCGCCCCACACCGCTACCTGGTGGCCGTTCCACGTGTAATAATCCGTTTGATCGTCGTACGAGCCATTCCATTCGCCGTCGTGGCGTATATCAACAACGAGGCGTTGAAAACGCGCTTTTTCCTCGGTGGTAAGGGGTGATATGAAAGTGCCGACGACTACTAATCGTGCGGCACTTGTAGAAAGATCATCAGCCAAAATCTGAAAGTTGATACCCATAAAATCGCCCGTTTCCAACGGTGTATGAAAGGTTATCATTTGCCTATCAATTTACAAGTTCGTGGTTCAAATGTAGAGCGTTGCTTACCCTCGCCGATCTTCATTTTCCAGTACTTTTGATACTCACACAGCCACATTTCCACCTGGTGAAGCGATATCTCACCCGACGGCGTAACGTAGTACCCCGATTCAAGTTTGTGCCAGTGTAGGTACGGAAAATCGCCAAACGAAGATAACACTGCCTGTGCCTCCTCACGCAGACGATATATACCGTCAATTTGACGCTTCAACGACGGAAACACCAACCGCAGTCCTATGGACGCACCAGGCCCCACGTTGGTGTAGTCATTCTGGGTAAAGCGCATGAAACGGCGATAGGTATAGCGCGGTATGTAGGTGAAGTCTTGGTAGAATTCATGAGCGATAAATGTCGCCGACGAAGGTAACTCCTGAAGGAACTTGATAATCTGTCCAGGGTCGGAGGCTGTCAACACCGTCCGCATCAGTTTGCCTAATTTACGATGAAGCGTGGGTACAACCAAATGCGTGTAGCAGTAGTCGCGCGGTTTTCCAGGCGTGGCCATCGAATTGATGAGGTAAGCCGCGGTGTATGGGTTGTTACCTGTGGCGCGGTACGACGTTATCATTTCCGCAAAGCGGTCCTCGTCGTATTGGTTATAATCCGGAATGCCTGCTTTCCAACCGTACTTTACGCGAGCGTATTCAAACGTTGATGGGTTGTTGAAATACCGAAACACCATCATCTTCCAAACCAGATTCGTCAGTGTCAGTTCGTCGTCCAGTAGGATATTGCGTATCTGCCACTGTGAATTGTGATCCAGTTCGCGATATACATTAGTGAATTTGTAATCGCGTAATATAGGATCATCAGTCCACGGACGCGGCTTCTGATCCAGGAACCGCCGCTTCCATATCATTTGACGCTCAAACATCGTACGGAAGAACTCGTGATAGTGCTCCTCGCTGACATCAAGTGTGGCGTCAGGTAATTTATCAGCCCAAGGATAGTGATCAAATTTCGCCATTTTACTTACGATAAGTTCTAATCAACAATTCACGCCGCGCCTCCGTGCTTTTCCCTACCAAATGCCGTAACACAGCATCCGTAATCTTCATCAACGGACGTTTGGGAGCGTTTACAAGTCGCGTTTCAGGCACGCCGAGGTTTACTCTTATGTGTTTACCTCGAATCGGTTTGAGGGACTCTGCAGCGATTAATGGGCAGTAGTCGTTGCCGTGAAACGAGCGTATTACAAAAGTCGTCCGGCCCCACACTTCGGGGTCTGTCACGATGTCACCTATTTTGAAATATCTCCATGCGTTCATACAGTTAAAAACTTTGGCCCGAAACACTTACGAATCGGGGCCGCTGTCATAACTACCTACAAAATGGAAACAGAAAAAGAAACTAAAACCCGAACATCGTCAGCTGGCGAGGCGACAGCTGATAGCGTTCGTTGTCGGAAAGATTGGTCTCGAGAATTTCACATGCCTTTATGTCGGTAGCCACGTTGGCGTATTTGCGCACCTTTTCGTTATACTCCTCGCGGCAACGGCACATTTCAGGAGTAACCGGGTTCTCCTTTTCCTCGCCGACAAGCGTACCGGCCAATTGAAGACCAGGATTGCAATCGCGATCCTCCCAGCTGAAGATACGGAACGGCAGTTCCATCTTGATTTCGGCCGTCCACCACGCGGGAACGCTTTCAGTAGGTACGCCGCCGCACTCCTGGAGTTTACTCTCGATTTCGGCCGAGAGCACCTGCAGTTTGGCGTTAAGCGGCGGAAGGATCTCAGCCTTGAGTTTAGCCTTGATTTCTTTACCCAGTTTACCGAACTTGATGTTGGAATCGTAACCGCTGATGGCGTTCATGATATCCGACTTTTCGATTTCAGCCTGGAGTGCTTCTTCGGCATCGTTGGAACAAGACTTCTCGATGGCGTTGGCCATTTTCTCGAAGACGTTGCCGGCCTTTTCTACCTTATCGCTCTCGGTTTCGTCAGCCACCGGAGCAAACCCCTTCAGCATGTGCTCTTGACGTCGAGCTCGGGCGCCAAGAATAATGTCGCGAATATTCTCCATCGTCATTCTCCTATTTAACGGCCTTGGCGGCCACGTATTTGCCCCACGCCCAGTGTGCTACCACCCCCGCTACAAACGAGAAGATAGCCACCAACGTGTGAATAATCTTTGCCTCATGGGCGTAAATCACCGCAGCAATCGTCAAGGCCACTGCGATAATCAGAATCCACATCCACTTTTTCATAGCGTCTTATCTTGGTTAGTTACTTTATTAACATTCCGTAGAAGTCTTCAAGTGTGTACGCCTTTTTATAGTTGTACGAATCCTTCGTGTTGGCTACTTCCTCAGCCATCGTTATCAATAATTCTTCCTGACGCGACCCATACACCGACGGAGACAGCCACGTTAACTGGACGTTGAACAAAATCTGCCCTATTTCTTCAGTACTCAGCGGCATTCCAAGAAATTTCTCGAACTTGGATTGAATCCACAACGCCATCTTCGTAGAACTATACCCCTGGAATGTAGTCGGCGACGGAAGACACCCATTCAGTTCTCCTTTCAATGACTCTATAAAACGGTTAAATGCCTTATCGCCAAATCCACGACGCACCTTGGGGATATTATCCGACTTATCACCCATCAGCACCTTATAGAGCAGAACCTCCAACGCTTCGGTCGTGAGTACCTGGATGTCGGCATCCAAGTGTTCATTCCAAAAACCCTCTTTCCCCGGAAAGACGTAAAATTTCATGAACTTGGAATTGTAGTTGAAGACCGAAACCGTTGGCGTTATCAGCTGCCGAATATCACTATCAGCCGTGAGTATTACGGTTTCTTCATCGGGGAGTTCATCCAGCGCGAAAGCCCACAACATCATCAGATCGTCACCTTCGGCGCCTGGCACACGTGTGACAATTAACCCGCGTTTACGCAGCAGCGCTTCAAACTCACCAAGAACCTCTGCAAATGCGTCGCTCCACGGTTCCTTCACACGCGTGAGGGCGTATTTGTAGTCTTCGTACACCTCACGTCGCCACGAGTGGGAGTCGATGACTACCACCACGCGGTTTACGTTATCACCAAATCGCCGCACCGCAGCGCACAGGTTCATCACGCATTTACGTATCAGAACCTGGCGCTTTTCGCGGTCGTCCAAGACCTCACAGAGATCTTCGTTACGGTAGTACGTCGAAAATATCGAGAACGACAGATGGTACAGGAAATTCCCGTCAAATACGAGGTTTATTTTCATTGCGCTATCTGGTTAGGGTTGGTATTCGAAGCAGCGATACCGCCGCGGGTTATATTAACCTTGCGGCCATCCTCAAAACCCATCGACATAGCGTGGCTACTACCGATATGCCCTGGGCGGGCGGAGCGTAAATTCTTGTAATTCTCAGCCACGTAGTCGTTCAATTTCTGGTCCGTACGCAGCACCAGCGCGTTCACTTGTACCTGAGCCTGGAGTTCGCGATCACGCTCTTCTTTAAGACGATTCTGAACGCCTTTAGCTGCCCCGGCCAAATACGACCTCAAGAACGTACCGCGGTGCATCCACTTTTCGCCCGTAAATACCCGCATCAGCGCCTGCGAATCGTCATTGCGGTACTCCTCGTAACGTTTCAGTGCTAAACGGTACAACTGGCTCGCCAACACGTCAAACAGCCATTTTACGACCTCGATATTATGCGGCTCGCCAATAACGATATACTTTTGACGCATTTCACACACCTCCTTGCCGTTACGGTTTACGCGGCACTCGCGACGTTGGCTAACTATCACGTAGCAGAAATAGTACTTACAAATTCCGTACAGCAGGAATTTATCCCAGAATCCGCCGCACTTACGGGACCAGCTGTCGCCGAGTTTTTCTTCAACGACGTTAGTCGCCTGCTCGTTATCGGCCACCGCGTCCAAGTCGGCCATCGAAAGATTGTACTGGGTGAGGAGATTCTGAATTTTAGCAGCAGCGTTGGCAGCTTCAGCCTCGGAATTGATGGCTTTTGCTCCTTCGTAGAGCCGCTGCAGTTTCTTCAGTTTCGAGAGAATTGAGTTGATGTCCTGTGTAGTTTCCATAACCAATTTTGTTTTACGATTCTTTTCCAAGAGCGAAGGTACGTCGAAAAATCGGATTCTCCAAGAGAATTTGAAAAAATTTTCAACAATCCATCACTAAATTACCTTTCAACTCCAATTCGTACAACCGTTCGGCATCAGGTTTGGCGTAGCAGAATATCAGCTTACCACCACCTGCACACGCTAACACGCGGCGATACATCTCCTTTATGCGCGCGAATTCCTCGCTACGGTAAAAATCATAATCGCTAACGCACAACTCCCACCACCGCTCTTGGCGAGACGCCCAGGCTATGACACCTGGGTGTTCAGCTTCGATTCGCTTTACAGCGGCCAACAGTAACAAGGTATATTTCCGACGATCGGCTTTCATAACGTAGTGTCTTCCTCGCCGAGAGAGCGTGCCAACTCCACCAACAAACGGACGTGCACGTGTTCGTCGGCAACGATCTTATTAATGAGTTGGATAGCCAACGCGGAAGTTACAGTCGGCGTAGGGTTGTTGGCTTGAATACGCTGACTGAGTTTTTCATACGCAGAAATTGTGTCTTCTTCGGCGACGATATTAATCTGCACAGCTTCGGCTGCACTTTTGGTCGTAATGTCCACTTTGGCTGCCGAAAATGCAGGCCGTGATACGTTACCCCCGATGTGGTTAATGAAGTCGCCTAATCGGTCGTAGTGCTTCATCTCAGTAAGGGCAATGCCGAGGAACGTTTCGCCAATTTCGTCGAAGAGCATCCGCTGCTGCGTGTACTGGAGAATGGCCGTGAGTTCCGACGTGGGAGCCGTACCGGCGTATGCCTTGTAGAACCACTCGGCCGGAACGCCGTCATCAGGCCTGGCCTTAGAAATATCAGGATAATCAACCGCGTTATTGGCGTAACGCATCGACTCTACCAACGCGTCAGCCATCGCTTCGACGTTGTCCTGTTTGGCGGGGTTGTGCAAGAGAATCGTTTTCATGGCTATTTAATCGTTGAACCGAATCCACCAGCGTCACGCATCGAAGGCGTCAGCGTGTCGGTTTCCTCCACTTCAATATACGGCGCAGGGACGATGACCAACTGGGCTACAACGTCTCCCGCCTTAAATTCCTTAGTGCTCATATTCACGTTTTGAGGCTTCATCCCTGCGACCTCACCGAAGACGTTGGAAAGCAATCCACAGACGCTCTTGAAGAACCTATGGACTAACGTCGGTAAGTGCCATGTCTTTTTGTAACGAGCGCGCATCGTACCTCGGTAGCCAGGGTCGATAATGCCTGGGGCGTTACACATCACCAAGTCCATTTTCGAACAACGCGAATTCGGGACCAGCAACCCACAATACCCCTTGGGAATTTCGACGGCGATGCCGGTATCGTATTCGATGTAATCTTCAGTTTCCTTTACGGTTACAGCCACGAGGTCCAGGCCGTTATCCTCACCATCGGGGTGAGCATACGCCGGCAGTACGGCTTCAGGATGTACTTTCTTGAATTTTACGGTCATTTCTTGTATCCTTTTAAGTGTAATTTGACTTCTATCATTTCGCGATCCTTCATCTCACCGCCCCAGTTGGTACACTTCTTGGTGCGAAGTGTAATATATTCAGGGAACTCTTCCCTTAAACGTTGTGACTCGGCGTTGGAGTTCTCGATAGTTCGGTACACGGAACAACCGCCAGCAGCGTTGGCTCCTGTCATTTTATCGAACGAATACTGATACGAAACCACGTTATCCAACCCAGCACGACGCAGGCCACAAGCCAAGGCAAAATCCTCTTTTATAGGCCAATCACTGAACCTAACAGGCTGGCTCAGATATTGCTCAATATTCAGCCCCCAAATGGAGAAGAACCGCCCATTAATTTGTACGTCGTGCATCTTATCGCGGTTGAATGGCCTATACGAAAGAGCCGCCACGGCGTAGGTGTCCAACTGCTCCGCTACCCAGTCAAACATCATCGAATAGATGTATTCCTGGCCTCGACGGTGAAATTGTCGTTGTTTACCACTACAGGGGTCTTGGCATCGTCTAAACGCAGTGAGAAAGACACGTTATCGTCTAAGAAAAAGACTCCGCCAAATCCCCTATCAGCGGCCTCTACAACAATGTAGTCTCGTATGTCGCCTACACCGCGACATACCGTACTGTATTCCTCGATGGTGGCAACCTTACCACCCCAGTTGCGTTGGTGAGCGGCCAATTCGCCAGGGTGACAAAATACCGTTACGCGGCGACGGGCCTCAGGCGTTAGGCGCTGGAGGGTTTTCTGGCGGTCAATACGACCACGGGTGAATAGTGCTATCAGAGTTTTCATATCACTTAAAACGATGGCGCTAACCTAACATATCGAATTTAAATCCGGTAGTCATACGCGACGCCGCCAAGTCGGCCAGCCAAAACGACGACGAAATATCATCGTGACTACCGACACTCTCCAGCCCTTTTTCGGTAAAGGCAACGGAACCGAGGTCTTGGAAGATGAGGTCCTTGACCTGCTGAGAGTAAACGTTACCTATCGGGATGTGGATTTTGCCGCGCTCGAACAACGTCGAAAGGTGCGGCCATCCGGTCTTCAGGTCGTACTTATCAATTCCCGTAGTGTGACCAATAACGGGCATACCTTCGGTGTCGGCTGTCTCGACGAATATCTGTTGGAATGTGTTATTCTCCATCACGATAAGGTCAGGCCGGAAGCGGGAGTTGATACGGCGCAGAACGTTCATCTGCTCGAAAAACTTGACACCTTTTTCACGGTAGAGGTGCAACAGCCAGCGCTCGTCGGTCAATTCGTCAATACCCCATACGCTGAATACGGCGTAGTCGGCGCCGACGTTGGCTGAAATAGCGAAGTCGCACCCGACAACCACTTTAGAGAACTTAATGGGGAATTCTTCACGCGAATCAACCAACGTGTAATTTTCCATCCGCAGTAGCGAACGCGTGAGGATTTCCATCGGGAAGATTGACGACTCGTTGGTAATCGGGCGACAAAGGTTCTCACGCGAGAAGATGATTGAACCCTGGGTCTCCTTTTTATCCATCAGGTCCTTAAACGACCAACGCTGGGGCCAAAGGATTCGTCCGTCAGGGAAGATGGCCGGGTACTCGATAACGAACCAACCGTTCTTGGTCTTCAGGTCGCCGTAAAGGTCCTCGGCGTGGAACGGCGTACCGACGACGATAATCTGGCCACCGGGTACGAGCATGTTCATAATTACGGAGTGGAAATAGTCGGTGGACTTATTTCGCTGGAGACTGGAGTAGATGACGTTGTCCTTCAGGCCGTCATCGACGATAATCCAGTACGGGTGAGCACCACGCACCGAAGAGCCAAAGCCCTTTCCCGTCAAACGTGCTCCGTTACGACACACGATATTGGTAGCCGACCAGTTGTTAGCCGTGGACTGAGGGAACAGCCGCTCCTTCAATATCTCGTTTTCCTCGATAGTGCCTTTCAGAATCTCCAAAAGGTCAACGCTCTGTTGTAACGAGAACGAAAACAAAAACCCACGATTCGACGAAGCCGCCGTGGGGCGTTTAGAGTAACGGGTGGTTGACGGCTTCTTGTAGCGGTATAATTGCCACGCGGCGTAGGCGTTGGAGAAATAGAACGAGTTGTGTGTAATCGTACCGTCACCAAGCACGAAGCGGTGGTCGCCGTCAGTGGTGATAGATATGTAATCCCCCTCGCCCACGGGCGTGATCTTCAACGACGACACCACCGTAGGATGTACGCCGTCGATAGTTCCCCAGTCCTTGTGTGATGTCTTGGCGGCCCAGTCGGTTTGGACCTTTTTACGGGCGATCTTAACTGGGATGCGGTCCAGTTCACCAGAAATAGTCACGCACCACGACGAATAGTCGCGGCCTAACACTTTACAATACCGCGTTCCACCACCCATTCGGGTACAGAAGCCAAGGCTGTCGGCCAAGTTCTTCACGTCACACACCAGCTGGTAGTTCGTATTCCCGAAGTGATAGCCGCCCTGCCAGTAGTTACCGTCGGAATCTATCAACCCGGCCAACACCTGAAGACGAACCTCTTCGCTGTTGACGAGGTACTGCTCCGGAATGTGCTTATTGTAGAGCAGGTTGTAGCCCTTGAGCATCCTTTCCAGCGGGTTACGCTTACCGCGGCCACGAACGTCAATTCCAAGCGTCACCACCATACCATTTTGGCCATAGTGAAGCCCCAAGCGCTCGGCGTAGGAGCGTAAGTACTCACACACTTCGGGGTCGGCGGTGGTGATTTTCTGGTTGTTGGAGTTGCCGTCGCCTAACCAGTACCCTAAGAAATACGGTTCCAGCTCCACAGGCCGCGTGGGGTACTGCACCGCCACCTTGAAACCGCGGTAACGTTCCTTCACCCAGTTCGGGGTCTTGCTTAATAGCGTTGGAATATCAATATCCACTATCCGCTTCGACGCTGTAGCGATGGAGCCGTTACGGTTCTTCTCGATCAGCGTACAAATGTGGCGTGAGTTGACGGTGTAGCTATCACCACGCGACTGGTCGATACGGTACATCAGGGAATCGTGACCGCGGCGTGTAGCAACTACGCGGCGTGGCTTAGAATCAATTCCCATCAACAGGTCGCCAACCGCAACGTCTTCGACCTTTTTGATAGTTCCGTCGTACATTCTGACGGGAGTTCCGACAGCTTCACATTTTCCGTGGTCGCGAGCAGCGTTGATACACAATTTCTTGTGTTGGTGTACTAACTCACCCCATTCCAGGTGGTGCCACGACAGCTGGAAGTCAGGGATGACGGAGGTGATGAAATACGTCAAATTGGCACACCGCAGGGTGTCTTCCACCACGGCCGAGACGTTCTCTTCGTAGCGGGGTTTGAAGTCAATCGACACGTCGCCCGTGTACATAATACGATACGTGTCTTCCATCAGAGCATCGAATATCGTATCAACGTCGTGTATATCGCCACTCATCATCTCGTTCAGGCCGCGCTCGTCCATACCCTCGATTATTTCATCAACGAGGTCTAAACAAGCCAAACGGTGCGTAACCGAGAGTGCTGTAATCTGAGGTATCATAGCTTCGGTATTAATAGCAACACCCAGCAGGGGTCTCGATTCCCTCTGGGTGTTACCGGGTCTACAACAAAACTCACTTCTTCAAATTTAACACCTTGGCGATGTAACGTTCCATTCCCAGGGTCTCGCGCTGATACACCTCTTCAGGGTATTCTTTCAAGAGTACGGAGTTGTAACTCTCAATAGCTGCCTCAAGCAACGTAGTCAGCTGTATAATCTTGGCCTTATGAACCGCTGCACGGTCGTCGGCGTTAAAAGTGAAGCAGAATTTTGTTTTGTTGGCGTCCATTATATCGACGTAACCGAACGTCTGAAGTGTTTCCAAAAGATCCAACGCCTTACGGTGTGACAGCGTCGTCTTCTTTACAACCTCTGTACGGGTGAAAGTGCGTTGAGATCTCATCTCTTGCTCCAAGGCGGCGTCCTTACGCAACAAAATACGAAGCAGGTCGAGTGCTTTAGAAAATGCCAGCAGGCAGTTTTCGTCCTTTTCGATGTACTGTTTTGCTGCTTCTACCTCCTCGGGTGTTTGAGCAACGCGTGTGTTATCTGCCATTTTGTTTTACGGTTTCTCGTTTTATAGTTGGAAACAACTCGCCGTGGAAACGTACCATCGTCTGCGTCAAATGTGCGCACACGTCTTCAGGTCGGACGTAAAGGTCGTGCAGTGACAACCTCACCATGTATTTCAGCTCTTCAGATTCCGGTAGGCGATATACCACGTGAAACGCATACCGCCCATCTTCAGGGTCGCGAATAATACCAACGACTTTGACCTCGATAATCTCGGCAACCCCCGCGTTAACCAACAGTATATAGCGCGAATCACCAATATTAGGCAGCAGATTACCCTTGAGGCGTGTGGCCTTTCCGTTCTGGTTGATGTCCCGCGGGGGGGTTACGCGTTTTTGCTTTACAGCACCGCTCTTAAGGCGGTTGTAGGCTTGATTGGCGTCGAATACCTTTTCGGCCAACGAGTCCAAGTCAGGCGTAATTTGGCCGACAGGCTGGTAGCGGTAACGAATCGCCGACTTATCGCCTAAACGTTCTACCAGCCCGTTGGCGGTCAGTACCTCGAACAGAGGTGGTGTGACTTTGGAACTCAGGCCGTTCTTAGCCAGTATAGCGCCAAACGACGCTCCTGGTTCCAATACGCTCACCCACTTATTCGCGGAACGCTCCAGAATTTCAGCGATTGACGCCTTAACGCCTGTGATAAATGATTTCTTGTCCATTTTGTTATACGGTTTTGTTGTTAGACACACTGTATAACGTTGGCGATTTTTACTTGGCGCACTTGAATTCGAAGAACTCGTTCCCGCGACGGCGAGACTTTTTCTCGGTGGCGGATGACATATCGCCCGTGGCGCGTAACCGCCGCACGCAGTAGCGAAAATACTCGGCCGTGGCTTCCACGTCATTCATCGCACCGTGAGCGTCGGTAAGTACAATTCCTGCGCGATCACACGTGGCGCCAAGAGTCATTTTCTCATCACCCGTCAGCCCGTACATCATTTTGGCGAGATACATTGTATCCAACGTCTGGTCCTGGATGTAGTTGAACAGGCTCTGCTTTTTACCGTGTACGGAATAGTAGAACGCCGCTTCTAACATCCCTACATCGAACATCACGTTGTGCCCCACGGCTACCAACCGCCGCTGGTCCTTGCCCTTAGTGTCGGCAAAATTCTGGGTACAAAACCGCATAAACGCATCAATAAACGCATTCAATTCCATACCGCGGTTCACCTCCGCCATATTTACCATCGTCTTTTGGATGGATTCCTTCGTTATTTGGAGATCGTTGTAGGGCTTCACGTAAGTCTCCCAGCGATCTACCTCTTTCAGGGTGTTAAAGTCTAACACAACGGCTGCAAACGACGTTATGGGATTTTGAGTGGGATCGAGACCTCCCGTTTCAGTGTCCATTACAAGGTACGGTGAACGCTTCATATCATTTTAAGTTTTTCGTAAGTAACGCTGTAAAAAGAAAACCGCCTCGCTGTATCACTACTGCGGGGCGGTCGGGGTGAATTAAACCTTTGTCGAAGCGATGGTAATTCCTAATTCTACCAGCTGTGAACGTAACGAATTCCAAGCGGCATCGCGGGCTTCGGGGTTTATCCACCATTCGGAGAAATTATCACCTTCCGCAGCCATAGTGTCGTGGTTAAGGACGATGCCGTATTCGAAGCGTTGTTGTGAGTCGTTATATCGATCTACACGGACTATCGACCGGATGGCGTACCACGGGACCACGACATCGCCCAACTCAATAAACACGCCATTCAAGCGTTTTTTATTCGTCACTTCGTCAGCGTGACCCAGGAAGTCGGTTAACGACATATCGTAGTCTGGGCCATCGTCGGCGTTACGTTCGGCGTCGCACGGGCGTGTCTTTACCGCTACGGACTTATCGCCAAACAGCGGTAGGCCATTGGCGCCGCGAGGTATCTTATGAGCCTTTTCAGGCGGCTGTTTTTCGTCAATTTTCGACGTGTGGACCTTTACCATCTTGTTTCACCATTTTGACGTATCCGGCCTTCACCAACTTACGCATGGCGTTACGTGGGTTAAGGGCCTGTAAGTAAACGCAATCGGGGTTGTATTGAACCTTAACAGCACGACGCATAGTCGGTTTCCCGGTGGTGACGTCTAATTCCAGTGTTGTTGTAGTATCAATTTCCCTGCATTCTCCGGTCTTATAGTTGAACTCGAATAATCTCATCCCTGGAAGCAGATTGGTTGAACCCAAATAGCGTTGTTCCTGCTTTTGGCGTTCCAAGCGCTCGGTGCGTGCAGGTTCATTGTCCTGCGGATCGAAGTGTCCAATGTGGAAGAATTCACTCATCTTGAAAATGTTTTAATCCTCGTTCTATGCCTGCCAACATTTCGCTGGTAAAGGCGTGAATAACACCAGGCTTGGTGTTGCAGCGCCAATACGGAACCGCTCCGCCTACATCAGGGCCTTGGAGACGGTATTGCATAAGCGAAAATTCTAACGTGTAATCGGCCTTGACGGAATTATAGTGGCCTGGTAGCCGTACTTGAACCTGAAGCAGGTGAGCGTATCGGCCACAGAATATCTCGTCACGCCGCTCAGCAGGTTCCAAACGAACGCGACACGCATCCATCGTAAGCTGTAATTCGCGAATGTGGGTAGAATTGGCGATATTTACCGTTTTTGTCAAAACGTGATGCGTATTATCTTCCCACTTGGCGTGAATGATTTCGGCGTGATTTGGCAGGTGGAGTATTACTGCAGCCCAAATTTCTTGAGGGATGACGGACAATTCATGTTTGGGGTGTTGGCGGAACGCTTCAGGCCATCTGGCTTCGAATTCGTCCGCGACCGCCTCTTGTACCAGGGCTGTGATTTCTTCGGCGTAGAGCCAATTGATTATCCAACGAATCAGGCGTTTCATCGTGTTAAGGATTTTACCACTGGACCATCATCCGGAAATAGGCGAAATATTTCCTTGTGTGATTCAGGCCAACGGTTTCGGTTTTGTAAACTTCATCTATCGTTACTTCGTAACCTTGTTTCTTCAAACGCTGAGCAACGTATTTCAACCTGTTGCCGTTGGCGTCTTCGTTGAAGAATTCGTGTTTCCCCCTGGCGATAGCGCGTTGGATTCCAAACTCTACGTCAGCCAATGCCAATTCGTAAATCCAATTCCCCAACCAAAGATCTTCGGCAATTTCGTAATTCAGGTGACGCTGGGCCAAGGTGGTAAGTTTACGAGCCTGGGCGGCGGTGAGTATGGGGCGGAATTGCTTGTTATCGGGTTGTACGCTGAGTATTTGCTGTTGGCGTTCCATTTCGTGATTTTTGAGGTTTTCAACACTCATAACGTTGGCGAAGGTTTGAAGCTGGTGTGTACACGTGTGTACGCTGGCGTGTGTACGCTGGCGTGTGGGGTGCTTGGCGGCTTGCTTCTCTCGCGCGCGCGTATGTCCACACGTGTACGCGCTTGTACGCGCATGAGGCCCAAAGTGTAGAGAGAAGTGTTTTTTTCTCTCTACACCGGGTATTGGGGTAAAGGAGGGGGGGATTATAGCTGTCTCTTATACACATCTGACGC
>ENA-UAYF01000792-UAYF01000792.1-human-gut-metagenome-genome-assembly--contig:-NODE-792-length-15298-cov-9.257298_pt1 | contig 15298 bp, 10 predicted proteins | sample MGYA00244017_ERZ654600 | MGnify/ENA primary metagenome ERZ654600 (study PRJEB26926, sample SAMN06164490) | human gut metagenome | biome: ENVO:00009003; feature: ENVO:2100002; material: ENVO:00002003... | reverse complement strand
TGGGTGTAGCCGCTGATGTCCTTGATCTCATAGGCCTTGACCCATGCGCCCTCTTCGGGGATGGGAGCCGGACCATGCTTAGGACCTTTGGTGATCGGGCACATATTCTGTACTTGCTGCGAATAGGTCATAATCATACTCTCCTTTTGACAAATGTTGCTTTGCAGCGCAAAGCCGCCGCCGCGCCCTGCCGGCACAGCCGCTGCCCTTTGCTGCTTGCATCTGACCGGGCGCGCCGCTCTCTTTCAGCGCCTTCACCGGTACTACCACGCATGATTTTATTATAGAGAAAGCTGACGGATTTTGCAATACATTTCCGGTAAAAAACATCAAAACTATTTGCAGTTGCCTTCCGCTAACTGTCAATTCGGATGCTTTTGTCATTTCATTCGTCAAGTTTTTGTCAACTATGTCAAGAGGGCAAATTTCACGCTCCTGTGTCCTGCCTGCGCGGTGTCTGCCCGGCTGGCTTCAGTACCCACATGGCCGCAAAGCCCGCCGCTGCGCCGCCCACGGCAAGCCAGTGCCGCCCGGCTTCCAACCCCCAGAGATTTGCTGCAAACGGAAAGGCCAGACTGCCCACGCTCTGCCCCAGTGCCAGAAAACCGTAGTTCACCCCTGCGTGCGGCAGGCCGAACAGATCGGTGGAAAGGGCGGGCAGCACTGCTGCAAGGCCGGAATAGCAGAAGGTAAGCCCCGCATAACAGGCGATCACCCACCAGCCCTGCGCAAACGCAAACCCTGCCGAAAGCCCCAGCGACACCGCAAACAGCAGCAGATCGGTGGGCCTGCGGCCAATTTTATCGCTGAGCATGGGCATCAGCAGGCGGCCCGCCGCACTGCCCACGCTGCCCAGCACCACGCTCCACAATGCAGCGCTTTCGTCCAGCCCCCGCTCCACGCCCAGCTTCAGGATGATGGGGCTGAACAGAAGCACCGCCGGGGTGGAAAAACACACCGCGCCTGCGCACAGCCAGTACTGCTTTGTTTTCAGCATCTGCCACGGGGAAAGGTCAATGGTATTTTTGTCGTTTTGCTGCTGTTTTTCTGCATCCTGCGGCGGGTCCTGCAAAAGCAGGCTGCCCGCAAGGCAGACGGGCAGTGTGACGGCTCCCAGTGCCCAGAACGCGCCCCGGATGCCCTGCACGATTCCAAAGCCGCTGACCGCCGTGCGCACGAACACGGTGAGGAACGCACCGGAAAGGCCCACCGCCCCGCCGATGACACCGGTGGCAAGGCCCTTGCGCCCGGCATACCACTTCTGTGCGCAGGACTGGATGGATGGGTACAGAAACGCCGTGCCCAGCCCCGCCGGGATACTGAATGCCAGAAAAAAGCTGCCCGCACTGCCGCCCGGCAGCATGGCCGCTGCAAAAAATCCGCCACACAGCAGTGCTGTCCCCCACAGAGCCGCACACCGCGGGCCTCGGCTGTCCTGCAGAAAGCCGCCGAGGACGCACCCCACGCCGAACGCCGCAATGAGGATGCCGAAGGCATAGCCTGCCCCCTGCTCGCTCAGGCCGTACTCCTCCATTACCGGCTGTTGGAATACGCCCCACGCCGCCGGGATGCCCGTGAGCACCTGAATGGCTGCGCCCGCCGCAAGGATGGTCCACGGATGTTTTGCTGTAAATTGTTGTTTCATCGTCTGGCCTCCGAATGTTTTTTCCTTTACAGTGTGCCCATTTCAATTGACAAAACGGCAGATTTCTTTATAATGAATAAGGTAAAGGTATTTACATTGATTTATATAGAGAGGAACCATCTTATGAAAACACAGGCATTGAAGGGCATGCGCGACCTGCTGCCCGCAGAGCAGACCCTGCGCGATTACATTCAGGGCAAAATTCTGGAGACCTACCGCGCGTCCGGCTTCGAGCGCATTTCCACCCCCATGCTGGAGGATATGGAAAATCTGGACAAATCCGACGGCGGCGACAACCTGAACCTGATCTTCAAGGTGCTCAAGCGCGGTGATAAGCTCACCGCTGCCCTGAACTCCGGCGACCCCAAGCAGCTTTCCGATATGGGCCTGCGCTATGACCTGACCCTGCCGCTGAGCCGCTACTATGCCGCCAACAAGGATAAGCTGCCCAGCCCCTTCAAGGTGATCCAGACCGACCGTGTGTTCCGCGCCGAGCGCCCGCAGAAGGGCCGTCTGCGCGAGTTCGTGCAGTGCGACATCGACATTCTAGGCGATTCTTCCCCCAACGCCGAGGTGGAGCTGATCGACGTGACCACCCGTGCTCTGCTGAACATCGGCTTCACCGGCTTCACCGTCAACATCAATGACCGCCGCATCCTGCGCGGGATGCTGGAGAGCATGGGTTTTTCCGCTGATACGCTGGATTCCGTCTGCATCACCTTTGATAAGATGGACAAGATCGGCGCCGATGGTGTGAAGGCTGAGCTGACCGAAAAGCAGCTGCCGGAAAATGCCATCAACGCACTGGCCGACTTCATTGCCGCAGGCGAAGTCACGCTGGATGCCGTGGCTGCCCGCTGCGCAGACCCCGCCATTGCCGATGACCTCAAGTATGTCCTTGCTACCGCCAACGCCATGGCTGCAGGCCGCTATCAGGTAGCCTACTGCCCCAGTCTGGTGCGCGGTCAGGGCTACTACACTGGCATGGTGTTTGAGATCACCTGCCCGCAGTTCAGCGGTGCCGTGGCCGGCGGCGGCCGCTACGACAACATGGTGGGCAAGTTCCTGGGCACTCAGGTGCCCGCCGTGGGCTTCTCCATCGGCTTCGAGCGGGTGTGCGGCATCCTGCTGGAGCAGGGCTACCAGATCCCCGGCGCAAAGCAGAAGATCGCCCTGCTGTACGGCAAGGATGCCGACTTCACCGCCGTTCTTGCCAAGGCTGCAGACCTGCGCAGCAGCTACAATGTCACCGTTCTGCAGCAGGCCAAGAAGCTGGGCAAACAGTTGGGCCAGCTGGAAGCTTCCGGTTTTTCCGGTGCCGCCTTTATGGATAAGGACGAGATCAAAATTTTTGCGCAGCAGTAAATAATTGCACACAAAGCCCCTTTACTTTTGATATGCTACCCCTAGAATAGACAGAGTAAAAACAAAACTCTGAGTACTCTTGGGGTATTTTCATGTCAAGAAAAAACACCTCAGAAAATCGAGCGATTTTCTGAGGTGTTCTTGTTTTTTCTGGTTTAAAAGCCGGTAGGCGGCACATAGTAACTGGGGATCGAGGCTGTTTTCTGCACATTTGCCTGCTGGCGCAGCGCTGAACGGGTCACCTCTGCCCAAGAATACTGGGTCATATACTCGCCGCGATAGGAATTGGTGGCCGAGCGGCTGCCCCGCAGGAAATTGTAATAATCACAATCCACCTTGCTGGTGTCCAGCGCCAGTGTGCTGCGGCCGCGGATGAGCAGGCCGGTAACACCTGCATCCTCCAGCGTATGGCTCAGGTCAAAGATCAGATTGCGGAGATGGCTGTGCAGCGATGCGGTGTCGGGCTTATCCTCCCACAGCACGGCCAGCATTTCGCCGTTGGTGCAGGTGGCACCATTGCGATCCACCAGATAGGCCAGCAGCTCCTTGCTCTTGCTGCGCTTGAAGGCCAAAGCGCGCCCGCCCACGAAGATCTCAAAATTGCCAAAGCACTGGATCTTGATGCCGACAGGGGCATTCTCCGGCGGGTAGCGCAGATGCTCCAGCACATTGCGCACATCTGCCTCGTTTGCAGGCTTGAGTAAAAAGCCGCTCACGAAGATCTGCAGCGCTTCCAGCGCATACTCCGGGTGCTCTGTTACCACAATGATGTTGCAGCGCGGCTGTAGCTTCTGGATCATGCGCGTCAAAGCAAGCCCGTTCATGCCGGGCATTTCCAGATTGAGGAAAGCCGCGTCCATCGGCCCCTGACGCATCCAGCTCAGTGCATCCTCGGTCGTCATGGCGCTGATATAGTCACAGTCGGGTGCAACGCGGCACAGGATGCGGATCAGCGAGTTGATTGCAAGCTGTCCATCATCGACGACCAGTATCTTCATTCGTACACCCCCGCAAGTTTACCATACATGTTCTCTGTTTCAGTTTAACACTTTGTCCTTTGATTCGCAAGTTTTTTTGCACAAAAAGACAGAAGCTCCACACTTCTTTACAAAAAGACGTTCCTTCCCCATCCGTTTCCTCATGAAGCAGCCGGCTGAAAGAGGCATCTTTCCCAAGGCGAAGTGCGCATGATAATCCGTAGATCCGCTCATTTTTTCTCTGCTTCGTGGCTCCGCTTATAATACTTTTTGTAATAACCGTACTTTCCATACTTTGAGTAGGATTTGTAGTACTTGCGGCCCATATAGTTGTCGTAGTCCACCTGATTGAGCACGGTAAAAATCGATGCTCTCGCCCTGCAGCAGGCGCGAGACTGCGTCGCGGGCGTAGCCGCAGCTTTCTTCCCTGCCATCGCCAAAGCCATGGGCAAGGCTGATCTGCATTTGGGTGGTGCCTACCGGGTTGCCCAGCATATCCAGCACCGTAACCTCTGCCATGGTGTCGCAGTCGATCTTGAGCTGACGGACAGTCTTGTTTTTGCTGTCTATCACGATCAGCCGACTGTCCATGCATTTTCATTATTTTCCGGCAGGAAATTTCGCATTTTCAGCCTTTAGGGAGCCACAGATAAACACAAACCCCCGGCCATGCAAAGTTCATCCGCACAGCCGGGGCCAATTGGTATTTTATTTGATATCCAGTTCAGGCGGCACATCGATCTGGTCCGAGACATACTTGCCGTTCTTTTTGCGCTGCCGCACGCACTCCGTCAGCAGATATTCGATCTGCCCGTTCACCGAGCGGAAGTCATCTTCGGCCCAGGCGGCAAGGGCATCGTAGAGCTTCGCGTTCAGGCGCAGGGGCACCTGCTTTTTTGGTTCTGCCATCAGTACAGGCTGCCGCTGTTCACGATGGGCTGGGCATCACGGTTGCCGCACAGCACCACCAGCAGGTTGGAGACCATTGCCGCCTTGCGCTCGTCGTCCAGCTCCACTACCTTGTTCTCATTCAGGCGTTCAAGGGCCATTTCCACCATGCCCACAGCACCGTCCACGATCATCTTGCGGGCATCGATGATGGCGCTTGCCTGCTGGCGCTGCAGCATCACGGCTGCGATCTCCGGCGCATAGGCCAGATAGGTGATGCGGGCTTCCACTACCTCGATGCCGGCCTCGGCTACATTCTTCTGGATCTCGTCCCGGATGCGGGCGGCTACCACCTCCGAGGAGCCGCGCAGACTGCCCTCATCGGCTACGCCGTCGCCGGTGGTGTCCACATTGGGAGCCACATCATAGGGGTAAACGCGCACCACATTGCGCAGAGCACTGTCGCACTGCAGGGAGAGGTACTCCTTGTAGTTGTCCACATTGAACACGGCCTTTGCGGTATCGGTCACGCGCCAGATGACCGCAATGCCGATCTCCACCGGGTTGCCCAGACAATCGTTGATCTTCTGGCGGGAGTTGTTGAGGGTCATCATTTTTAGCGAGATCTTCTTGCTGGTCGATTCTGCGGTCTGGGAACTGCTGTTACCTGCCTTAAGCAGGACCGCCATGCCGGTTTCGCCGCTGTTCACATCGCCGCTCTGGCTCAGTTTGGTGCCAGCTGCCGGGTTCACTGCGGTGCAGAAGGGGTTCACCCAGTAAAAGCCCTGTCCCTTCAGAGTGCCGATGTAATCGCCGAACAGGGTGAGCACCAGTGCTTCCTGGGGCTTTAACACCTTCAGGCCGCAGAACAGGAAGATGCCCGCCACCCAGTATGCGATGGACAGGATCATGAGCAGGATGCCCGGAAACAGGCTTTCGTCCAGCAGAATGATGCTGTAGAAAAACAGCGGGACGGTAACAGCATAGCCCAGCAGGGTGAGCAGCAGCATGACCATGCCGTTCTTTTTCGTCTGCAGAATTTTCTCTTCCATAACAGTTCCCTCCTTCACAAGGTGTGGAAGCGTTTCTTTGTGATATCAAAATCATATCACTTTATATCATTCTTGTCAAGTCCTCCGCAGGCAAAAAAAGAGCCGCCGCACAAACACTGTGCAGCAGCTCCTTTTTGTTTATCTTTTTATAATGTAAAGGACACTTGCTCTCAGGCGAAGGTCAGCACCACCTTGCCAGCGCCGCTGTTGCGGTCTGCAAGGGTATCGAATGCCTTCTGGAACTCCTCTGCCTTGAACACATATTTTACCGATATCTTTCCGAAGCTTCCCATCTACTGTAGCTTAAATTTAATCCAAGTTTGTTCACTCGTCTACAAAATTTCTCAAAATCGTATAGCTGCATATAATTTCATAAAAATTTGTAGCACAATCACGATACCCCGCGCAATGATTCTCAGGTTTATATAACAAAAAAGGGGCTGTTGCAAAATAAAAATGCGATAGCAATTTGCACAAAGAAATCTACAAACAAAAAATCCCCCTACACTGGCCGATGAAGTCAGCGAAGGGGGATTTTGTATGCCGCCGGAGCGGCGAAATGTAAAAATCAAGAGCGGAACTGCGAACGGTTATTGGTCTTGGCAGAGACGGCGCGGTCAATGTATCGCAAATATACTATTTGTATGTTGCGTTAATTTTTATCTTGTGACGGTTTTGCAATAAGACCAAAGTGAATTTTTATTTTTGGATCATAAAACGGAACGAGGTTCCTTTCTCCACCGCAAAGCAGGTGTCCGCATGGGGCTTTGCGCCCCAGCTATTATCGCCGCCCACGCCCCGCTGGAAGGCCGCGCAGCGGACAACAGTCTTGTTGTCGTCCCTGGGCAGTTCATAGAGGTGGCGGGCGTTTTCCAGCTCATGGGGCGTATAGGGCAGTGCCGAGAAGGTCATGCCGTCCCCTGCAAAACCGATACCCGGGATGCTGCCGGTGACAGTTGCACTGTACACGCCGGTGCGGCTGCCGCACTCCTGCGGATAGACCGGAGTGTACTGGGCAAAATCCTGCCGGACGTTGTAGTTCCACACACCCATCTTACCGCCTGCGGTGCGGTCAGCGGTGGTCTCCCGGGGGCCAAGCCCCAGATAGGAGACCTCGGTCAGTTCCCGCCGCAGCGGGAAGAGCAGCCCGAACTCCGGCAGTTCGGTGTGCTCGCCCTGCCATGTCATGGTGATGTCGCAGCGGCCTGCGCCGTCGATGGCAAAATCAACAGGCAGCATCTGCCCATCTGGCAGGGTGTAGTTTGCGCGGACGGTGACGAACTCACCCTTTGCTTCGGCAGTCAGGTTATCGCAGCGAGCATACAGTCCGGCGGTTTTCCAGAAGGCAAATGCAAACGGCTCTGCGCAGCCCTCGTCGTTGTTGGTAGGCGCACGCCAGAAGTTGGGGCGCACGGTATCGTCCAGCAGCTGCACGCCGTTGTAGCGGATGGATACAAGCCCCTTGCCCCGGCCGAAAATATACTCAAAGCCCTCGCCCTTTACGCCGATGTTGTAATCCATCTCCACCAGCTGCGGGGCGGGCAGGGTCAGCCGGGCAGTGGTGTGGTCGTGCCATACCTGCCCAAAGGCGGCTTCATAGCCCGCCGTGATTCCGGGCAGCGCAGCCCGCTGGATAGCGGTAATGGTCATGCAGGAAAGCCCTGTTTCCGGCAGAGCGAACGGGAACACGATGTGCACAGTCTTGCCGGGTGCGCAGTCTGCCCGCAGTACCGCGCGACGCTCCGGCTTGCCGTTGACCGAGGATGCAAACACAAGGTCGTAGGCGTTCAGGTCGGTAAAGAGGTTCCGGTTTTCAATCACGGCTTCGGTGTCGGTCAGGGTGATTTTCAGCGGCGCGTATGCCGCCTTGACCGCATCCATCTTGGGGGTATTGCGGCGGTCGGGCAGCACAAGGCCGTCCACGCAGAACTCCCGGTCGGTGGGGCGGTCGCCAAAGTCCCCGCCGTAGGCAAAGCCGGGCTTGCCGTCCGGTTCTGTCACCGCGATGCCGTGGTCCATGTACTCCCAGATAAACCCGCCCTGATACAGCGGCTCTTCGTAGGCATACTCGGTGTAGTCGGTAATGCCGCCGCAGCTGTTGCCCATGGCGTGGCTGTACTCGCACATGATGAAAGGCTTTTCCGGGTGCTCTGCCAGAAATTTTTTGATGTCTGCCACCGGGGTATACATCTGGCTTTCCATATCGGAGGTGGCAGGGTATTCCCGGTTCCAGAAAATGCCCTCGTAGTGTACAAGGCGGCTGGGGTCGGTGTGGCGGAAGTATTCGCTCATCTCCCACAGGGTCTTGCCGCCGTGGCTCTCGTTGCCGCAAGACCAAATGAGGATGGCCGGGTGGTTTTTGTCCCGTTCCAGCATGGCTTCGGCGCGGGCAAGCACATTTTCCCGCCACTCCGGGCGGGCACCGGGCAGCGTCCACTCGTCCGAGCCGTCCGCACCCAGCTTCTGCCATGTGCCGTGGGTCTCCAGATTGGTCTCCCCGATGACATACAGGCCGTATTCATCGCAGAGGGACAGGAAATAGGGGTCGTTGGGGTAGTGGCTGGTGCGCACGGCGTTGACGTTGTGGGCCTTCAGGTTCTTTACATCCCACAGCATCTCTTCCCGGCTGACGGTGCGGCCGGTGCGGCAGCTCCACTCGTGGCGGTTGACACCCTTGAACACGATACGCTTGCCGTTCAAAAGCATCTGGCGTTCTTTCAGCTCAAACTTACGCAAGCCGACTTTCAATCCGGTGCGCTCCACGAGAGCACCCTCGTTCAGCAGGGCAATTTCTGCTTCGTACAGGTTCGGCTGCTCGGCGCTCCACAGGGTGGGATGCTCCACCGTAAAGGTGAAGGAGACATCCTGCACGTCCTCTTCCACGTCCGGGTCGGCCTCGCCCTTGCCGAACACCACACCGCTGTCGTATTCGGCAGGTTCGCCCACCTCAGCAGACTGCTCCTCGCCATCAAACACCACCGAGATGGTGCCCGCGCCGCTGACCTTGCAATCAAAGGTGACAGTGGCACTGGAAAAGTCCGGGGCAAAATCCTGCTTCACAAAGACATCCTCGAGGTGAATTTCCGGCTTTGTGAACAGCTCCACAGAGCGGAACAAGCCGCTCATGCGCCAGAAATCCTGATCCTCCAGCCAGCTGCCGGAGGAGAAACGGTACACCTGTACCGTCAGGGTATTTTCGCCGGGGTGGACGGCTGCGGTCATGTCAAATTCAGCGGGAGTGAAGGTATCCTCGGTGTAGCCGATGTAAACGTCATTGCACCAGACGGCGGCAGCGCTGTCCGCGCCGTTCAGGCGCAGATAGCAGCTTGCCCAGCTTTCCGGCAGGGTGAAACTGCGCTGGTATTCCCCGATGGGGTTATAATCCTGCGGAATCTGACCGGGGTGCAGCTTTTCATGGCCGTCCCACGGGTACTGGGTGTTGACGTAATGGGGCGTACCGTAGGGCTGGCCGGGCTTTTGCAGGCTCTGCATTTGGATGAAGCCGGGCACGGTCAGGGTGTCCCAGTCTGAGAAAGGCGCAGTCAGGTTTTCCGCATAGTGGAAAGCCCATTCGCCATCCAAGCTGACGGCCAGCGGCATTTCCGGGCTTGTCTGGTCTGCAAAATGAGCGTGGAAGGGCAAACGGTTCTGCTGGAAAATTTCCGGGTCGGCCAGAAGCGCCGATGTGATAGGATTATTTAAAGGCATAAATGTCACCTCGCAGCATTTTCTGCTCTCATTATAGCACAGAATATAAGAAAAACAGCCGCACAAAAACGACTGTTTTTCTATCGCAATTTTCAAAAATAGTGCCTATCAAAACGGCATATTTGCGATATGCAGTTTGCGGATGTTGCTTGTGCATTAAAAACGCAAACTGCTATAGAAAGAAGCGGCATCAGTTTGCTTCGTCAAAGACCTCGGTGTCCAGCACCGTGTGTCCCTTGGGGATGTGGTACTTCACGGCGGGCAGATGGACATTGGTGAAGTACAGGCTGGTGTTAGGGTCGCAGCCGATGACCACTGCTTCTCCCCTGCCGCGCACGGCGCAGCACAGGGTGTCGCAATGGGCTTCGGCGGTATCGTTTTCCGCGCTTTCGGCGTAGCCCGGTGTAAAATTGGGCACGGCAAAACCGCAGTCATAGGCTTCGCAGTCGAAACTGCTGTCAATTTCATGGTGGCGGCGGTGGCCGGTGGCCGTGGGAGTGATAGTGGTGGTCACCTCAATCCCGGGGAAGGGCGACCACTGCGCGGTCACAGCCCCGGCTTCAATTTCCCACGTTTTGCTCACCTTGCGCACAAACACGTTGTCGTCGATGACAAAGGCCAGCATACTGTCCGGCGCGGCCTGATTGAGCACCTCCCGGCTGCGGGAGGCGCAGAAGCCAAAGCGGGTATCGTAGGCAAATTTTGCATACTTTTCCGGGAACTGTCCGTGACCGTGGCCCTCGTTGACACCGGCGGCATAGGCCGTTACCCGCCCCGCCCGGCGCTGCACCAGCATATTGGCGTATGGCATGGGCTTGAGCCGCTCCAATGCGGGCATGGGCGCGGCTTCGGCAGACCAGAAGGGGTGGTCATCCGGCAAAGCAAGCAGCAAAAAGCTCTTCATGCCCCAGTAGGGGCTGCCGGGGGCGTTGTACCGCTCGGCCATGTACATCTGCGGGTAGCAGTAGCCGATGGTCAGGATGCCGTCCCGGTCGAACATTTTCTGCCCCAGCCACCAGTTGAAGTTGCGGACGATAAGGCCCTTCATTACCGGCAGGGGCAGCGGCTCCAGCCCTGCCCAGATGCAGGCCGCCCAGAAGCTGTTCTGGGCAAAGCGGTAGGTCAGGCTGCGGCCAAAGGGCAGGGCTGCGCCGTTGGCATCGAACCAATAGACGAACTGCTGCGCGAACAGCTGGGCGCGCTGGCGGTAGAGTGCAGCACGCCGGGGGTCGGTGTCGGCGGCAAATTTAGAGTAGAGCAGTCCGTAATACTGGATGGCCCACGGGATGTAGTAATCCTTTTGCACGGAGGCGCCATCGGTGGACCAGCCGTCGCCGCTGTAATAGCTGTCAATTTTGCAAAGGCCATCCTCCAGCAGTTCCGGGCTGTAAGGCATCCCCACGCTTTTCAGGGCAAGGTTTACAAGGATGCGGAAAAACTGCCAGTTGCAGTCCGGGATGGTGTGGGCGTTGATCTGCCCCAGCCATGCGGCAAGGTTCTGTTTTTCGGTATCAGAAAGCGGGGTCCACAGCTTTTCCGGTGCGGTGAGGATGCCGCAGGCAATAGCCGCCATCTCCACATAACACTGGTCGTATTCCCCGGTGGTGCCCCAGTATTCGGGGTTTTCCGGGTCGGTGCCGGCGGCAAGACCCTTGCGGTAGATTTTTTCAAACTCCGGGTCAGAGCCGCCGCCCACCCAGAAGGGCACCAGCGCCCACAGCGGGCGGCTGAAGGCTTCCAGCTCAATGGCATTTTGGTTGTAGGTCACACCCGTCTCGCCCAGATGCAGCCGGGCGCAACCTGCGGAATAACAGGGCTTGAGGGGGTCGAGAAATTTGTGCATCAGTGCGGTAAAATCCGCTTTGGTCTGCAAGTTCATCACCAGTACATCTCCCAGTCTTTGGTCAGGCGGGTCAGCGCCTCCATGTAGAAATAATCGCCCCAGCTCGTGCATTCATCCACGCCCTCCGGGGTGCAGGTGTTGTAGGGGCTCTTTTTGCTGTAAGTGCCGTGCAGCAGCTGGCCGGAGCCGAGGGTACCAGGCTTTACCGCATAATTTGCGGCAAGGCTGGCCAGCATCTGCCGTGCCAGTGTGCGCCACTGGGCAGCTTCTGTTTCGTCCACATACTTTGCCGTTTCCAGCAATCCACAGGCCACGATGGCAGCGGAGGAGGAATCCCGGGGTTCGCCGCTTTCCGGGGCAAAGAGCATATCCCAGCAGGGGATCATATCCTCCGGCAGGCGGGAAAGGTAAAATTCCAGCGCCTTGCGGAACACATCCAAAAACTTTTCGTCGTGGGTGTAGGTGTAGCCAATGGCGCTGCCGTACACGCCCCACGCCTGTCCCCGTGCCCAGAAGCTGTCGTCCTTATAGCCCTGACAGGTGCGTCCGCCCTTGGGGGTGCCGTCCGGGTTCATAAAGAAGGTGTGGTAGGTGCTGCCGTCCGGCCGGAAGGAGTTTGCCAGCGTGGTGGCGGTGTGGGCAGCGGCGATCTCGCGGTAGTGGTCGCTACCGGTCACCTGCGCTGCCCAGTACAGCAGCGGCACATTGAGCATGCAGTCAATGATATAGCGGTAGTTGCCGGGGTCGTCCATAGTGCCCCATGCCTGCAAGAAGCGGCCGCTGGGTTGGTAGCGGGTCAGCAGCTGGTCGGCGGCGGCAATGGCGGCGTTTTTGCCGGTTTCGCTGCCCACCAGCTTCCACGCTGCCACGCAGGTGGGGCTGTACAAAAAGCCCATATCGTGGTGGTCCACCTCCACCTTGCGGGCAATGCGGTCCGCAAAGCTGTCCACCTGAATGAGGGCGGCTGTCTTGAATTTTTCGTCCCCGGTGGCCTCGTAGGCCAGCCAGATCTCACCGGGCCAAAAGCCGCAGGTCCACTGGTTATTGGCGCAGCCGGGGTAGATATCGTTCACACTGGAATGGTTCTGGCACTGGTAGGTGTACAGGGGCAGATTGGTCTCCACCTGTTTGCAGGCATCGGCCAGTGCCTGCCGTGCCTCGGCGTCGGTCATAGCGTGGTTCTGGTAGGTTTTCATCATGATTACTCCTTAAATCCAAACGTAGGTATCTCTGCCCACCGCTGGCGCAGAAAGTGCATGCCCAGCTTGGGGCGGCGATCCCGGGTGAACAGACCTTTTTTGTTGCCATCCACCCGCATGGGGCCCTGCACAGTGTCGTAGTCTGCAAAGTTCCAGACAAATTCTCCCACAAACCACGGGCGCTTGTCAAACTCTGCATCCAGACGGCGGTAGAACTCCACCTGAAACTCCTCACTGAACATCTCGGCTCCGGCGGTGTGCAGCCCTGCCACGGTGTCCGCACCGTACTCGCTCATCATCACGGGCTTGTGCTGCTCTGCCCAGAAATCCAGCTCCTGATTCAGGCCGTAGCAAGCGGCGTCCATGTCACCGGAAAGGTTGTACCAGCCGTAGTAGCGGTTGATGCAGACGATATCCATGGTGCGGGTGGTGATATCCTTGGTGTAGTCGTTCTGGCAGCAGACGAGGGTGACCGGGCGGTCCTGCGGGTCCAGCTGGTGCGCCAGCTCATACAGCGGGTGCCAGTAGTCGTAGGCATCCTGCGGGAAGTGCTCCAGATCCGGCTCGTTGCCAAGGCTCCACAGCACCACGCAGGGGTGGTTTTTGTCCCGTTGGATCATCTCGGCAAGCACCTGCCGGTGATGCTCCGCAAGGGGGTATTCCTTGTAGGGGTTCAGCGCAGCTCCGCCGCCGATGCCCACCGCCGGGGTCTCGTCCATGACCAGAATGCCCTCCCGGTCGCACAGGTCGTAGAACTCCTCGGCGTAGGGATAGTGGCTGGTGCGCACGGCATTGGCGTTTGCCCAGTGGATCAGGTTCACATCCTTCACGTTCAGCACCGGGTCAAAGCCTCGGCCATGGGCGGTAAAGTCCTCGTGCTTGCAAAAGCCCTTGAAATAGAGCGGCTTGCCGTTCAAAAGCACCTGTGTGCCCCGCACCTCAATGCTGCGCACACCAAAGGTCTGGTCGTAGACATCTGCCCCGCAGGTGGCATGCAGGGTGTACAGGTAGGGCGTGCCGGGTCTGGGCTCCCAGAGATGCACTTCCGGGATGGTGATCGTGCCTTCTGCACTCTCGGCGCTTGCAACGGCGTTGCCGTCAGCATCCAGCACCGTGACACGGACAGGTGCGCTGCCGGTGGTTTTTACCGCGTACTGCACCGTGCCGTCCACGGCGGGCACTATGGTCACATCCTCGATGTACTCTTTAGGGGTGGTGTAGAGCACCACCGGGCGATGGATGCCCGCATAGTTGAAAAAGTCAAAGTTGGGGCGGTTCTGGGGTGCGGCGGCACGCTTGGCAGCCTCCACACTGGGGATACCCGCGTTGTCCGAGCCAAAGAAGGCCAGCTGCCCGTCCTCGTTGCCCACAGGCAGGGTGCTGTGGTTCACCCGGTTGTCACAGGCTACGGTCAGCAGTGCGGTCTCGCCGGGTTGCAGCAGAGCGGTGACGTCCGCTTCAAAGGGGGTAAAGCCGCCCTTGTGCTGCGCAATGAGCTGGCCGTTCAGCCAGACCTTGGCCGTGTGGGTCACCGAGCCGAACCGCAGCACCACCCGCTGCCCGGCGCAGAAGGCGGGCAGGGTGACCTTGCGCTGATACCACACCCAGCCGTAGTGGCGGCGCAGGGCGGTGGTCTGGTCGTTCTGGTCGTTGTAGCTGGCAGGTACCGCGATGGGCTGGGCGTCCGGCAGGGGCTTTGCGGGGTCGAACTGGGTTTCCGCGCAGCTGCCCAGCGCAAACGCCCATGTGCCGTCAAGGCTCAGCTTCAAGCGCGCTTCATTCTGTTCAGGATATAACATAACGCTTTCCCTCTATTTCTGCAAAAAATGCGGGGCGCGGGTACTGCCCACGCCCCGCTTACGGGTGATTTGTTTAGCCCTTGATGCCGGTGGATGCCACGCCCTGCACAAAGTACTTTTGCAGGGAGAGGAACACGATCAGCACCGGGATCAGTGCCACCACAGAGGCCGCCATGATCAGGCCGTACTCTGCAGAATACTGGGTGATGAACATACGCAGACCAATCTGGATGGTCTTGAGTTCGGTCTTGGTCAGGTAAATCAGGGGGCCAAGGAAGTCGTTCCATGTGTTCACGAAGGTGAAGATGGTCAGGGTGGACAGCGCGGGCAGGCTGAGGGGCAGCATGATGTGCCACCAGATGCCGTACTCGCTCAGGCCATCAATGCGGGCAGCCTCACACAGCTCGGTGGGCACGCCCTCGTAGAACTGCTTCATCAGGAACACGCCGAAGGCGCTGAAGGCCTGCAGGCACATAATGGCCAGATGGGTGTTGTTCAAATGCCACGAGCTCATCATCATGAACTGGGGCACCATGTAGGCCTGCCAAGGCACTGCAATGGTGGCAATGTAGCCGAGGAAGAGCGCGTTTTTGCCCTTGAACTGCATCTTAGCAAAGGCGTAGGCTGCAAAGGAGGAAGTGAACAGCTGCAACAGGGTGACCACCACGGTGATCTTGACCGTGTTTTTCACAAAGGTCAGCAGCGGGATCTGGGTCCAGATGTCCACATAGTTCTGCCAGCGGGGATTTTTGGGGATCCACTGGATAGGGAAGCCGAACACGTCCTTATTCAGCTTAAAGGAGGAGGACAGCATCCACAAAA
>ENA-UAYF01000784-UAYF01000784.1-human-gut-metagenome-genome-assembly--contig:-NODE-784-length-15331-cov-5.247840_pt1 | contig 15331 bp, 8 predicted proteins | sample MGYA00244017_ERZ654600 | MGnify/ENA primary metagenome ERZ654600 (study PRJEB26926, sample SAMN06164490) | human gut metagenome | biome: ENVO:00009003; feature: ENVO:2100002; material: ENVO:00002003... | reverse complement strand
TTATTACTACTTCTTCCATGATGCAGACGGCGAGCTTTACTGCTCCAGCACGGCTTCCGAAAACAGGCAGAAGATCCAGCGCTATGCGCCGTATCTGGATTTCTGATCATGATAGGAGTAAACAGACCGCTTGAGCTGCTGTCCCCGGCAGGGGACATGCAGCGTCTGAAGTATGCACTTGCCTACGGGGCGGATGCCGTGTATCTGGCCGGGCAGCAGTTCGGCATGCGCTCAGGCCCCAGCAATTTCACATTTGAAGAGCTGAAAGCCGCGTGTGACCTGGCGCATGAAAATGGCAAAAAAATCTACCTTACCTGCAATACGCTGCCGCGCAACAGTGAAGCGGCGCAGCTGCCGGACTTTTTAAAAAATGCTTGTCGGTGCGGGGTAGATGCGTTTATCATTGCCGATGTCGGTACTTTGATGCTTGCTAAAAAGCATTGCCCGGATGTGCCGGTGCACATTTCTACACAGGCCGGCATTGTGAACTATGAGACGGCGCGTGCTTTTTATGAGATGGGCGCTTCACGCATTGTCACGGCGCGCGAGCTGTCACTAAACGAAATTCGTGAGATCCGCGACAAAACGCCGCCGGAGCTTGAGATCGAAGCGTTCGTGCACGGCGCCATGTGCATGTCGTTTTCGGGGCGCTGCATTCTGTCGGATTATCTGACGAACCGTGACGCCAATCGCGGCGACTGTGCGCAGCCGTGCCGCTGGAAATACTACGTTATGGAAGAATCCCGCCCCGGCCGCTATTTTCCGGTTTGTGAGGATGAAAAGGGCACATACCTCTTTAATTCGCGTGATTTGTGCATGCTTGAGCACCTGCCCGAATTGGATGCTGCCGGTATTGACTCCTTTAAAATAGAAGGCCGTGCCAAAAGCGAATATTATACGGCGGCTGTCACTTTTGCTTACCGCAGTGCGCTCGACGCGTATTTGCAAAACCGTTCAGCAGATTTTCGGCTGGAGCCGTGGATGGTGCAGGAACTGCAGAAAATGAGCCACCGCCCGTACACGACCGGTTTTTATTTCGGCCCGATGAAAGATGGACAAACGCTGGACGACGGTGGTTATATCCGCACCTGGGACGTTGCTGCGCTTTATGCTTCTTCCTCAGACGGCCGTGTCACCGTTTGCCAGCGCAACCGTTTTTTTGAAGGCGATACACTGGAGATCCTGCAGCCGGGCTGCCGCCCGGTGCAGTTGGTGGTGCAGCACCTTTACAATGAAAATGACGGCGAATTCACATCGGCTGCCAACAAGGCCACCAACCGTTATTCGTTTGACTGCAGCCTGGATCTGCATCCGTTTTCCATTTTCAGAAAAGTAAGAGAAACGTTATAAATTTTCACCCCCGCGGCCATAATAGCCTTGGGGGTGATTTTTTGCGCTGCCAACGTACTTTGTCGTTTTTACTTTGCTTTTTGCTGGTCATTGTTGTCTGCATCGGCCGGGTCGGCTATGTGGGCCTTTCTAACGATTTTTATGTGTCATCCTCTTATAATAGTTATACACTGCTGATCGATAAAAGGTACCCGACGGTGTACGATGTGCGTTCTGCGCTTTTGACCAACGCATCTGACAGGTATGTTGCCGTGATCAAACCGGATGAAAAATGTCTTTCCGAGCTGACACGGTTGTTTGATGCTGAAGCGATTGCAGACATCACCCGGGAACTCAAAAGCGGTTATCCGATCGTGCGCGAGATTGACGCAGAGAAAAAAGATGTCAGGCTGGAATATATTAAAATTTTAAAATGCAAGGTGCATTACGATACGCGCCAGCTCTGCGCACACCTGATCTCCGGTGTAACGGGCGGTGTGGAATCCCATTTCAGTGAATTGTTTTCAGAGGTCAGTGAAATGTCGGTCAATTATGCCGTAGATGCAAAAGGCCGTCTGCTGGCAGGCGATACGGGTACGGTGCACAATGAAAGCTATGCTTCGCACCGCGGTATCGGCCTGACGGTTGACCGGGAAATACAGCAGATCGCCGAAAACGCCATGGATACATCGCGCATCGAAAAAGGCGCTGTCGTAATTACAGATGTGGATTCGGGTGCTGTGCGTGCCTTGTGTTCCCGGCCGAATATTGACCTGACCAATGTGGCCGATGCGCAAAACGATTTCTTGAACCGCGCTCTGCAGGCGTATTCGGTGGGCTCTGTTTTTAAAATCGTTGTGGCCTGCTGCGCGCTTGAAAATGGTATGGACAATGTGCGCTATACCTGCCATGGTAAGATCCGCGTGGCCGATACGGATTATGCCTGCCAGAACACCAAAGCGCACGGCGCTGAAACGCTGAAAACAGCGCTTGCCAATTCCTGCAACTGTTATTTTGTGAACCTGGCGCTGAAGCTTGGGGAAGAAAAGCTTTGGCAAACGGCGTATGCATTTGGCTTCGGCGGTGAAACGTATCTTGGCGGTGACTGGAAAGTTTCAAACGGCGTGATCGATGATAAAAGCCTTTTGGCGTCAGACGGCCGCCTGGCGCTGCTGGGCTTCGGTCAGGGGCGGCTGAGTGCAACGCCGCTGATGTTTGCGTCGGTCGTGGCCGCAGTCGCCAATGGCGGACTGTATTATGAGCCGTATATCGTAGATGCGTATGTGGACGATGACGGCACGCGCCGCAGGACACCGGCCTCTGCAGAACCGCAGGGCAAGCGCATCCTTTCGCAGACAACCGCCAAAACGATGCAGTCCTATCTGGAATATGTTGTTACACACGGCACGGGCCGCGCGGCACAGAGCAGCGACGGCCTTTCGGCGGGTAAAACCTCCACGGCGCAGAGCGGGCAGTATGAAAACGGCCGCGAGATCCTGCACACCTGGTTCGCCGGCTACTATCCGTCAAACGACCCGAAATATGCGATTGTCATTATGGATGAAGACGGCACAAGCGGCGGGGGAGACTGCGGCCCGGTGTTTCGTCAGATTGTTGACAAACTGGCCGCAGATTAGTAAAATAAAAGTACCCCGCAGAAATTGACAGATTTAGGAGTTGTCTTTATGCAGCCGGCAAAACTGAAAACTTTGTATATATTGGAGTTTTTAAAGCGCTACAGCGACGAAGAGCACCCGCTTTCTTCCCGCCGCCTGCTGGAACTGCTCGCCGAAAAGGGCGTTCAGGCAGAGCGCAAGTCCATTTATTCAGATATGGAGGCGCTGCGCCAGATCGGGTACGACATCGTTTCGGTGCGCACGCCGAAAAAAGGCTTTTTCATGGCTTCGCGCACGTTTGAGGTGCCCGAGGTACGGCTGCTGATCGACGCGGTACAGTCGGCCGGCTTCATCACGCCCGGCAAAACGCGCGAGCTCACCGAAAAGCTGGAGGGGCTGCTCAGCGAGAACCAGGCCAAACAGATGGTCAGCCAGGTCTACTGCGAAACCGCCGCAAAATGCGAAAACGAGTCGATCTATATCATCATCGACTGTCTGGACCGTTCGATTCAGGAAAAGAAAAAGGTCCAGTTTACATACAAGCGCCGCAATATCGACCGCCTCAATAAAAAAAGCTATTCTGAAAAGATCATGCGCGTGTCGCCTTATGCGCTGTTGTGGAAAGACGACCATTATTACCTGGTTTGCAATAACGAAAAGTACGACAATTTAATGAACCTGCGCGTGGACCGCATCAAAAAGCCCCAGCAGCTTTACGAGACCGCGCGCCCGCTTGCAGAGGTGTCAGAGTATAAAACCGCTTTCGACCGTGCGGACTATGCGTCTAAAATGTTCAACATGTTTTCAGGCGAGACAAAGACCATTACTTTGCGCTGTACAATGGATATGCGTGAAGAGATCATGGACCGCTTCGGTTCGTCCGTGCCGCTGACCGCGCTCGACATCAACCATTTTGAAACGCATTTTGATGCCGCCGTGTCCGACGGGCTCGTCAGCTGGATCATGCAGTTCGGCGCAGATGTGCAGGTCACTTCGCCGCCGGAAGTACGCGAAATGGTGCGCAAAAAGGCCGCGGCCATCGCCGCGCAATACGAGTGAGAAAAGGTGCGTGCTCCGGCCGGCTTTTTCAACAGTATGAAGGCTCCCGTTGCGGAGCCTTTTTCGTATGTTTTTGCATAAATGTGCATTTGGTGTGCCGCATTCCGTGAATCGTTTAACAAAAGCAGTGTAGAATTTTTGGCGGATTTCATAGCCTGTATTTATGCACATTTCACAATAAATGTTCCAAAGAATGAATTTGATGTTATAAAATATGAATTTAATTTGAATAAAATTTGGACAAACCCCTTGCGCTTTTTGTCAGAAACGCTTATAATGTAAACGTATAAATATAGGTGTATCTATGCCTATGCTATGCGCAAACAAAAAAATAGGAGGTATTTATTTTGACGAAGGCAAAACTAACCAGAATTCCCAAAAGAGTCCTGGCCTGCGTTCTGGCCGTGCTGATGGTTCTGAGCTGCCTCACCATGCTCCCGTTAACCGGCTTTGCCCAGAACAATAGCCCGGCTCAGCTAGAATCGCCTACCGTTGTGCAAGATGGTAATACTTATTACGCATTTGGCAACAACGGCAAGTGGTACCAGTCCGGCAATATGGCCACCTGGAACAAGGAAGACGATTTCGGCTTTTTGGGTGACAAGGATAAGCAGACAGCCGCCTTGGCTGAGATCAACGATCTTTACAGCCATTTGGGGCAGGAGGTTGCTCTGTCCGATTTAAGCAGTCCTGAGGTTGTCCAGTTTACGGACGGCGGCAAATGGTACCTGTATCTTTCCATTATGAAAGGCAGCACCAGCATGATCGTGGTCGGTACTTCTGACAACATTCAAGGCCCCTACAGCGACTTTCAGAAAGTGCTCGAAACCGGCTTTAACCGTGGCGACGCGACCGATGTGCTGCAAAGCTACTTCGGCCAAAGCTATGGCAATAATGCAATGCCGCAGGCTGTAAAGGACTGGGGCAAGGGCACTTGTTATTATTATAGCAACATTCTTGGTCTGAACTACCAGTGGTTTACCGAGGAACTGCCGCGTGCCTATGCGCCGTCTATTGCGCAGCTTGGCGATGAATACTACATGGCCTATGGCTACCGCAACGGCGGCATCTGGCTGCACAAGCTGAACACGGACGGTTCGATCGACTTTACCTGGTCGGGTAATAACTGGAACAACGCTTGCTCTGGTGAGTCTGCTGATGACAAGCGCAACAGCAGTAATCATTACCTGCCTGATGAAGTCTACGACACGGCCGAAGCCAACACACACCGTTTTGACCCGTACTTCGGCCAGCTGATCGCCCATACCACCGAGGGCGGCGATACCGACACATTGCTCAGCTCAGTCGACCGCGCCGGTGAAGAGCCTGAACTGTATGCCGCAAACGGCAAACTGTACCTGCAGGTTACTTACGGCGGCCCGGATAACGGCGACGGCTACAATGTCCGTTCCTATGTTGGCAGCACTTACACGGTACCTGATACGTCTGTCACCGGCTGGAACTTTAGCGACATGGCAGAAAATTCGGCTGTTGCCAATGCGGACAATACACTGCTGAAGTCCGGCACAACGGCCACTGGTCTGAAGTTGATGGGTGACTACGCCATACCTGGCACTGCACCTTATACATCTAGCCAGTATTACACCTCTGCCGGTGCTTCGTCTGTTTGGGCGGATAAGGACAATGCCAACGGCCTGACTTTCTATAACTATCAGGTGCGTTATAACAACAATAACGGTACGGCCGTTACTGCAGAGGATGGCAGTGCACTGCCTGTTGAAATGCGCAGCCATATCCTGCTGAATACGCCGGACTACAGCCTAGTCACACCGTTTGAGTACACTGATGGTGATGATACGCTTTATGATAATGCGTTTAGCAGTACATATGATATCGCAAATAATGTTGTTGGCCAGTACTATGTAACGATGACCGGAACCGAGACCTCTACTTCCAAACAGAGTGTCACCGGCCTTACGCTCACCGACGGCCACCTGGTTTCCGGCGCTATTTCCGGCACCTGGGAATTTAAGACGATCACAGTAAACGGCAAGTCGTATCACAATGGTGTTGTGATTACAGATAGCAACGGCAAGCAGTATGAGGGCGCTTTCCTGATGCAGACGGTAGAAGATACCAACGGTATTTCCAAGCTGTTCAATGGCGACCAGACCATGACCTTTACGCTGGTCAACGGCAACCAGACCATTTGGGGCGCGCGTTACGACAATTACGAACCGGCCAATGAAAACAATGCCGATGCCGGCCTGAGTGTTTCTTCGGCTATTTACACTGGCGGTGCTTTAGCGCTGAACGCTGTTGCCAACGGTCAGCTGGGTCTGAAGTACGGTAACTATATCACGGCGCTCAAATTTGCCAATATCGACTACTCCACCTACCTGATGATCGATAATACATATACGATCGATAGTGTTGTAGATTTTGAACACGATCCGGAAGGTGCAGATAACGGCATTCAGCTCCACCCCGTTCCGGTGACCGATCCGAACACCGCGTCTTACAATGATTATAAAAATATCATTGACGATGTATTTGGTTACCGTGATTGGATCGATAACACCGAAAATACAGATGGCCAACCGGTATATGATGGCGACGAGAATTCTGATTCTGTTGCCCAGCTGGTAGACATGCTTTCTGCCAAAGCGCAAGAGGCAGATAACCAGGGCAAAAAACTCTACATTTTGACTGGCTTCTTAGATAGCACCTATTATGGCCGCAATGCTACAGATGCTGATGGTATCAACTACGGCATGACGAATGATAAAGGCGACATTACTTTAATGGTCACTTATCATGATGATACCACGAAGGCTGGGTTCTCCGAGCGTGTTTACAGTCATGTTTATCAGCAGCCGGTACCTGCCAACCTTTCAGCAGCTGTTTATGACAGTAAGTATAACATTGGTGTATATAATATTCATTATCAAAATGCAGTGTTCACTCGTGCTGAGGGTTCTTATGTAAGCAATTCCTACTATCCGGGTTATAGTGATGTTTTAAATATTCGTAATTCCACAATTGCCGAGGATTATTATACCAAAACTTTTGCCGCTAAAGGTATTTATATGTGGTATAATCCAACGCTGTTTGGCAAATCACCGCAGTATGCCCCGGGTGATTTGGGTTCTTTCGGTTATTACCATGGTGAAACTACACCAATATTGCACGATGATGGCGGTGACACCATGTTTGTAACCAACTCCGTACTTCGTTTTGAAGATAATTATCGTAACACAGTTTCTGGCGCAGATATTGTTGCTTCCTATGAAAAAACTGAAAATGATGAGGATTTTGGGGACCGGAATTATCATCTGGCTGCCGGTCCTCGCGCCAATTACTTTATTGATATTTCATCGCCCAGTGTTTCCAGCATAGCCGATTATATTACGGCAGATGAAATTTCGATTCCTCTGTATTATGCCAATATCTCTGCACCGTCTGCTAGAAATCAAACCCGTGATTGGCCTTCTTTTAGCAAAGAGTTCAACTGGAACGACGGCAGATATATGGCCGGTTTATATCCTGCCGTTAGTTACGGCATCGACTCCAGTCATCCGATTGGTTCAGAAGAAGGTAGCACAACGGATCCAAATTACGCATTCAAAGCCGATTTTGGCCAGGTAGAGGACGCTTATGATCCCGCTGTCGGGAATGTATTCCTTTGGCCGCAGCAGTCAGATAGTGCCAATGTTTGGATTTATGCCGATACAAGTGCGGTGCGCAACGAGATTACCGAAGATTATTCGTCGGATCAGAGTTACACAGCTGATTACAATTTCTATGTGCGTACAAAGGTGAAAGCACATGATCAAATAGATGATGGTTATCTTCGCCTTGCGCAGGATATGGAATACGGTGTTTATGTGACCGATAAATCCTATATCCGCACCTATTACGACACCATCACGGCCGGCAAGTATGCAACAGGTATTACCTACTATTCCTGGGAAGCTTACCGCGATGCCACCCGTCTTGTGGCCGATTACCTGAACAACTACATGGAACTGGCCGATTCTAAGGGCGACGACCCGGATGGTCAGTACAATGCAGACGGTGAATACGAGTTGAGCAAGAAGGCAGTGTATGATTCGTGGCTCGTTTCGGATGGCCGCAACTGGACAGTTGACCAGGTTCTGAAAAATGAAAACGGCGAACTGGAGCAGATGCTTTCTGCACATCCGGATGAGGTACAGGATGTTTACTGCTACTTGCTCAATGATGCAGTGCAGCGCCTGTTCTTGTTCGACTATTACAACGAATTCCAGGAAGCTTACAGTGCATACAAAGATTTGACAGCTTTTTATCCGTACACAACCTCTTCTTGGATGTCCTACAAACAGGCCGGTGGTGAAACGGTAGTGAATGCAGAAGGCGAACCGTACGAAGGTTTAACGCTGGATGCACTGGCACAGTATGCGCTTGGCGCTTTCGATAATCCCGAAATCACACCGGCTGACCCGAATAGTACCGATCCTTCGATTTACAATCCGATGAATCCTGACGGCGAATATGACAACAATTCCTGGAAGATTATTAATGACGACTTCTTCATGGACAAATACGGCGTAACAGCCAAACAGGTATTTGAGGATGCGACCAACCAGATCAACGAGGCGATCAGCCGTCTGCGCCTGAAAGCCGATTACGATGATCTGGACGAGCAGATGGCAGTTGCCGACACCAAGTATGATAACGAGGGACAAGGCGATCGTCAGCCTTTGGATGGTTCTGATTCCGAAGGTACTTTAAATGACAAAGTACCCGCACTTGGCAGCAGCGCTGAAGGGGATCGTTCCACCTCGATCTTTGACATCGACCGCTCCACGGTCAACGCGATTGCCGCATCGGATGCACAAAAGCAGGGCGCGGGTCACGATCGCATCAATGGCGAACAGTACACCGTCAGCTCCCTTGCCGCATTCGATAAGATCTACGATGAGATTTGGGACATCACAGGCAATACCACAACAACAGCTACCGACCCGAAATATACTGATGGTACTTCTGTTGAAGGTGCGATTTTGAGTGACCGCACGGGTGACGAATTTGTTGATGAAACCGGTCGATCTTCCGACAAATGGTATAGCGACAAGGTCCGTGACGACCAGCAGCGTTTTGCGAACACGGAAGAGGGCAAGGAAGATCAGAACACGCCCAGCACGGTACAGCAAAAGATCAACGACCGTGTCACTTGGGTACAGCGTGCGCTGGAATGGCTGGAACCGGTTGCTCTGGAAGATCAGTACCAGACGTTCGACTTCCTGATCGACGTGATTTCCACCATCGACTTCAACGCCTACACACCTGAAGGTCAGCAGCTGCTTTGGGATAAGCTCTATGAACTTCTCGTAGAAGGCGGTGTGTATGCTGTCAACCAGCAGCTGTTCTCCAAGACCAGTATGGATGAGAATAAGCTGGATCCTACAGATCCGCTGACGCAGATTCTGTACAATAACGGCAATGGTGAAAATACCTACTACACCGGCTGGAACGCCACCAACGTCGACGCCGCCACCACCGAGTTGATGACGCTTCTGACTGAGCTGGACGAAACACAAAGAAAAACATACACAGTTAACTTTACGGTTCAGTATATGAATATTGACGGTACAGAAAGTAACAGTGTTTCCCAACCTTATACCAAGTCTTATAACACGCCTTTGGATCTGAGCATTGAAGGTTATGATCCGAACAGTATGTATGCTTACAGCTGGGTTGTTAAGACTTATACAGATGACGGCAACAATACGGAGACGGTTTCCAATCTGCGCAACATCGGCAGCACATACACTTATAACAGCAATAATAATGCAGATATTACGGTGTATGTAACACGTGGTATGGCAGATCCGTCTACGGACAACGATGTCAACATTGTACCTGTTGTTGTTACTACTCGTCTGAACCAGCGTAATGAGGTAGCCATGAATCTGTCTGAAGAAGATCTTGGCAATTACAGTGTCAATGTAAATGGCGATACGTTATCTGTTTACAACACACCTGATGCGAGTGGTGATCCGTTCGCAGTAGTTACTGCCAATCAGCTTCCGTATCACACCTTTAACGGCTGGAGAATTAATTACAAAGTGCTTGGTGATGGTACATATACTTTGGCGCAACTGTACGATGCCGAAGATGAGTATATCACCATCTCTAACTCGTATACTCTGGAAGATTTTACCAATTTGGTAACTGTAAATGGCAAGAACTATGCAGGTGATTCTGCTGCTGACGGTTACGTACAGTTTGACGGTTATGTTGCAATCGACACTGCAACGTATGGCGCTGATATGCCTGGTAATTTCTATGCTTGGCTCATTACTGGCACCGGTGCTGATACTGAGTTGAAGATTGCGGCATATACCGAAAAATACTCCTGTAACGTGCCGAACGGCGGATATGATTTTGTTCAGGTCAACAGTGACGAAGTAGATGGCGAGACTGTCTATTACATTTATGATGCTGAACAGGGTTATCGTCAATTGTCGTCCGATTCACAGATGGTTGATAAAGGTAATATTCAGGAACTGGATACCAATTCTCTGTATTACCGCTTAGACAATCATCTGCGTGACTCCTGGAGTTCTATCTCTGAATATGATGCAACTTCCAGCAAAGTTTCGCTGTACAGCCATTTCACTGCTGCAGAAGATGTTCCTGAAGCGGCAACTGTTGTTGAAAGTGGTTGTGTTGCAATGTATGTGCCAACAGGCACAGATGCTGCCGAGTTAAATGAATCTCTTCAAATCAAGGGCGAGGGTGTCAATAAGTTTGTTGCTTCATCGTTTACAAGCGTTACGAGTGAAGGTCAGTATATGATGTCAATTTCATTCCCGTCTGCGGTTGCAGATACTGGTTATGCAGTTGCAATGCGTAGCTTTGTGACCTATTCCTATATGGGCGTTAATGAAAAGGGCGAATATGGGCAGATTTATCGTACCGTTTACAGCGATGTAAAATTAGCTGATTTGACAACTACGGCTGAGTAAGGAGGATGTATTTATGAAAAAGAAATATGAAACTCCTTCGATTCAAATCGAAAAGTTTGATTTGAAAGACCCGGATATTGTCGCTTCTTATGATAGCGGTAATAATGAAGGTGGCATGGGGCAGCCTGCACGTTACTTCGAGTTTTAATAAAAAAACCACCCGAGGAGAAATCCTCGGGTGGTTTTTTTATGTCTTATAAATCAGTCGCCGGTCGAAGCGCGTAAAATAACCTGGTGTGCCAGTGTAATGTTGCTTGGCACACTGTTTTTATTTTCAATTTGGTCAATCAGCAGCCGCACGCTGCTTGCGCCGATTTCTTCAATCGGCTGTGCCACGGTAGAAAGTTTTGGCCGCAGGATCTGTGCGGTCGAAATATTGTCAAAACCCATCACGCCAATGTCCTGCGGCACGCGTACGCCGCTGTCTAAAAACCGGTGAATGGCGCCGGCTGCCATTTCATCGCTCACGCAAAACAGCGCTTGCGGCAGCTCTTTTCCCTGCATGATCCGCTCAGCCGTGCGTTCACCGCCTTGCAGGGTGCAGTCATCAAAATAAATCCTTTCATCATCAGCCGAAATGCCGTGCGCCTTAAGGGCGCGTTTAAACCCCTGCAGCCGCAGTGTGCCCAGCGAATAGCAGTTGTTGAACAGCCCCGCAACTTGCGTTATCCCTTTTTGCAAAAGCGCATCTGTTGCATCAAACGCGGCCTGCTCGTCATCTATCGCTGCACAGGGCAGGGAACAGTCTGGAATGTGAATGCCGCCCAGCACAAGCGGTATGTCGCTTATATCTGTCAGCACTTGTATCTGCTCCGGCGTGTTTTCGTGCAGCAAAATGATACCGTCCACAAGCCTGCCGCACAGCATTTTAAACGTCTGCTTTTCCTTTTCAAAGTTGTCTGAGATATTGCAGACTAAAACATGGTAGCCGTTTCGCTCCGCTTCGCTTTCAATGGCGGCCGTCATAGCTGCGTGAAATGTAACAGATACGTTTGGCACCAGCACGCCAATCAGGTTGGACTTGCGCAGTATAAGTGACCGTGCCGTAATGTTCGGCCGGTAATTGTACTTTTCTACTGCATCGATCACTTTCTTTTTCAGCGCCGGGCTGACCGACTTGGTGCCGTTTAGCACACGCGAAACCGTCGCCGGCGAAGTACCGGCCATTTTGGCAATAAACTTAATATCTACCTGCAATGGATCACCGCCTTTTACAGTTTTATGATAAGCGTGTGTCGTTTTCCTGTCAAGCTTTGTTTGTGTATTTTGCATAATAATTTGGCTGAATCTGTGTTGAATTTGCCAGTTTTGCTGTTGACCCATTGACGGGAAAACGTTTTCCTATATAATGAAATCAGAATATGGAGGTATACATATGAAACTTGCGGTTTTGGGCGGCGGCGGTGTGCGTTCGCCGTTTTTGGCCAAATCCTTGGCCGTTGGCGCGGCCGACGTCGGCATTACCGAAGTCGTTTTTATGGATATTGACCGCAATAAACTGAACAAGTACGGCAAAATCGCGCAAAAAATTTCTAAAATGATCGCACCGTCCCTGTCATTTACTCTTACGACGGATGCGGAGAGAGCGCTGACCGGTGCAGATTATGTGATCACCACCATCCGTGCGGAAGGTGATGACGGCCGTGTGTTTGACGAGCGCACGGCGCTTGATCTTGGCCTTTTGGGGCAGGAGACGACGGGCGCCGGCGGCTTTGCCATGGCGCTGCGCAGCATTCATGTGCTTGCCGATTACTGCGCGCTGATGCGCCGTGTTTCCTCGCCGAATGTGCTTGTGTTCAACTTTACAAACCCCAGCGGTCTGGTCACCCAGGCGCTGCGTACTATGGGCTACAGCAACGTTTACGGCATTTGCGACGCGCCCAGCGGCTTTGTCCGTCAGTTGCGTGACATGACCGGCCGCCCGGACCTTACTGCCGAGTGCTTCGGCCTCAACCATCTTTCCTGGTTTTTCGATTTCAAAGACGGCGGAGAGAATATCTCGGAACTTGTCTTAAATCATCCGAATCTTTATATAGACACGGAAATGCGCCTTTTTTCGCCGGAGCTTGTGCGCCTTTGCGGCAATAAGCTGCCGAACGAATACCTTTATTTTTACTACTACCGCGAAAAGGCGGTGCAGTCCATTCTGCAAAGCAGCATGACGCGCGGGGAAACGATCCGTGACATTAATTTAAAAATGGACGCGGCTTTAGATCAAATCGATATTGACAACGATTTCGACGCGGCTTTTGACTGCTACATGCGCCATTACGCCATGCGCGAGGACAGCTATTTTGCGATTGAAAGCGGCCATAGGCGTGAACACAAGTGGCCCGTGTTCCATGCCGCCGACTACATAAAACAGCCTGAAAAAGACAGCTACGCAGCGGTGGCGCTCACCTTTATCCGTTCGCTGGCAAGCGGCAAACCGGTTGAAATGGTGTTGAGCGTGCCAAACGAAGGCGCTTTGCCCTGCCTGGCGCCGGAGGATGTGGCCGAGCTTAGCTGTACGGTGGATGCAGACGGCGTGCACCCGCACAGGTTTGCATCCATTCCGCCGATGCATGCCGTGCTGATCCAGGCTGTGAAACTGTACGAAAACCTGACGGTCCGCGCCACTTTGGAAAAAGACCGTTCACTTGCCGTGCAGGCGCTTACCGTGCACCCGCTGATCGGTTCCTATTCGCTTGCCGAACAGCTTGTGGAGGCATATTCTAAGCGCTACAGCGCTTATATAGGGGGCTGGGAATCATGAACGGCGTCGGTGTGATCTGCCCGGTTACAGTGGATTGTCTGTTTTCCGGATTTGATACATTTCCCGTACCGGGTGAAGAAAAGTACGCAAAGCATTTTGAAATGCAGCTTGGCGGCGGGTCCACCGTGATCCCTGTCCGCCTGCGCCAGTTGGGCGTGGAAACCAGGCTTGGTACATTTTTGGGGCAGGACACGCTGAGCAGTTGTGCACAGCAGCTTCTGGCGCAGCAGGGCTTTACAGATTATGTGAACCTGTATACAGGCAGCGGCTGTCCGGTCATCATCAGTTCGGTGTTTTCCTTGCCGCAGGACCGTTGTTTTTTAACGTATACCGAGGATTTTACAGATAAAGATCTTCAGGCCGATACGGTTTATTCTTTTCTAAGGGGCAGTAAAATCTGTTTTGCACCGGAAAACGTGGAGGCGGCGCGCCGTTTGCACCAGGACGGTACGCTTCTGGTCTTTGATGTCGGCTGGCACGATGATCTGGATGTAGAAAATTATAAAGAAATTCTACAGTATGTGGATTTCTTCAGCCCAAATGAAAAAGAAGCACTGAAGATGACCGGCTGTGAAACGGTCGAGGAGGCGCTCAAATGCCTGCGGCAGTATACGCGCTGCCCGATCGTGAAAACCGGTAAAACAGGTTGTGTGGCGTACGATGGGCAGACATTTATCCATGCAGATGCTGTCAGCAGTTTAAAAGCCGTGGACACGACCGGCGCAGGCGACAATTTCCTGACCGGACTCGTTTACGGCCTTTATCGTGATTTACCGCTGCAACAATGTATGCAGATCGCAAACATTACCGGCGGCTTGTCCACAACCGGCCTTGGCTGTTACGGGCGCCGTTATACACCTGACGACATTGCGTCTTACCTTTGAGGAATGTGTATGCAGACGCTGATTGTGATTTTGATTGTTTTAGCGGTGTTGCTGCTTTTATATTTTCTGCTTTGTGCGCTGGTCTTTAACCAGATCGCCTGGCGCAGGCAGATCCGTATTCCGTCGTTTTTGACCGATCTTGTTGCCGGCAACGAAGCACCGGACAATTACGAAAAGCTTGCCGCAGCCAAAACAGAAGAACTGCTGCAAAAAGGACTTGAAACGCTGGAAATGCAAAGCGGGCGCGACACGCTGCGCGCCAGGCTGTGGCCGGCGGCAGCGCCAAGCAAAAAAATCGTTTTTGCCTGCCACGGTGCCCGCAGCAGCGGGCCCGGTGAATTCTGTTTTAGTGCAGCGTTTTTACACGCGCAGGGCTATCATTTGTTCATGCCGGATCACCGCGGCTGCGGGGAAAGTGACGGCAGGTTTATGGGCTACGGCACCCATGAATCGAATGATGCTATGCTGTGGCTCGATTACATACTTAAACGCTTCGGGAACGACTGCGAGATCCTGCTTTACGGCGTTTCTATGGGCGCAGCCACCGTGCTGATGATGAGCGGCAAAGAATTGCCGCCCAATGTCAAAGGGGTCGTGTCTGACTGTGCTTATACATCGGCTTATGCTGAATTCGAGTACCAGCTGCGCACATCTTTCCATTTGCCGCCGTTTCCGATTTTGCCCACGGTAAATATGTGTTGCCGGCTGTTTGCC
>ENA-UAYF01000767-UAYF01000767.1-human-gut-metagenome-genome-assembly--contig:-NODE-767-length-15551-cov-22.075891_pt1 | contig 15551 bp, 7 predicted proteins | sample MGYA00244017_ERZ654600 | MGnify/ENA primary metagenome ERZ654600 (study PRJEB26926, sample SAMN06164490) | human gut metagenome | biome: ENVO:00009003; feature: ENVO:2100002; material: ENVO:00002003... | reverse complement strand
CAAGAGAGGAGGAAGGCACAACAGGAATTGGAATGGGTATAGCAATTCCTCATTGTAAGTCTGATGCTGTTACTAAAGCAGGTCTTGCGGCAATGGTTGTAAAGGACGGGGTTGACTTTGAATCACTCGACGGTACACCTGCAAAGATTATTTTCCTTATCGCTGCACCAAACACAGAGGACAATGTGCATCTTCAGGTGCTCAGCAAGCTCTCTGTTATGCTGATGGACGAGCAGTTTACAAATTCTCTTATCAATGCCGGCTCAGTAGATGAGTTTTTAAATATCATCGACAGTGCTGAAAAGGCAAAGGATGAGAAGGAGGCTGCAAAGGAGGCAAAGGAACCTGTTGAGGTGAAGAAGGACGATGTATTTATCGTTGCAGTTACAGCCTGTCCTACAGGAATTGCCCATACTTATATGGCTGCTGAGGCTATTGAGAAAAAGGCCAAGGAGCTGGGATATCAGGTAAAGGTTGAGACAAGAGGCTCAGCCGGAGCTAAAAATGTACTCACAGATGATGAGATTGCAAAGGCTACCGGTGTTATCGTTGCATGTGATACAAATGTGCCTACAGACCGTTTTGACGGAAAGAAGGTTATTGAGTGTCAGGTTTCTGACGGAATAAATAAGACAGAGGAGCTCGTAAAGAGAATTGCTGCCGGTGATGCTCCTGTATTTAAGGCATCAGGTAAAAAAGAGGCTTCACATTCATCTATTGGTGGAAAGGAGAGCATTGGACATCAGATTTACAAGCATCTGATGAACGGTGTTTCACATATGCTTCCGTTCGTAGTTGGTGGTGGTATCCTTATCGCAATCGCGTTCCTTATCGATGGATTCAGTGTTGACCTTAATTCACTGCCGGCTGACCAGAGAGCAAATTTCGGTACTATTACACAGGGCGCAGCATTGTTTAAGGGAATCGGTGGAACAGCATTTGGATTTATGCTTCCTATCCTTGCAGGCTTTATCGCTATGAGTATTGCTGACCGTCCGGGTCTTGCAGTTGGTTTCGTAGGCGGTTCAATCGCAGCAAACGGTACATCAGGCTTCCTTGGAGCACTGGTTGCAGGTTTCGTTGCAGGATATATTGTAAATCTCTTAAAGAAGATATTCTCTAAGCTTCCTGAGAGTCTTGATGGTGTGAAGCCGGTTCTTCTTTATCCGCTGCTTGGTATATTCCTCATAGGCGTTATAATGCAGTTTGTAGTTGAGCCTCCAATCGGAGCTTTAAATACAGCTATCAACAACGGTCTTAATGGACTTAACGGTGCAAGCGCAGTAGTTCTCGGAGTACTTCTCGGAGGAATGATGGCAATAGATATGGGTGGCCCTGTAAACAAAGCCGCTTATGTATTTGGTACAGCTTCAATCGCTGCCGGAAACTACAATATCATGGCAGCAGTTATGATTGGTGGTATGGTTCCACCACTCGCAATCGCTCTTGCAACAATCTTCTTCAAGAACAAGTTCACAGCAGAGGAGAGAAAGGCAGGACCTACGAACTTTATCATGGGATTATCATTTATCACAGAGGGTGCAATCCCATTCGCAGCATCTGATCCGCTTCATGTCCTTCCGGCATGTGCAGTTGGTTCAGCAGTGGCAGGTGGACTTTCAATGGCATTTGGATGTACACTCATGGCACCTCACGGAGGAATCTTCGTAGTACCTACAATCGGAAATCCGTTAATGTATCTTGTAGCATTAGTAATCGGAGCCTTCATTGCATGTGGATTACTCGGATTACTCAAGAAAAAAGTAAGTGAATAAGCAATCCTCAATTATCATTTAATCCAACCTATAAACTAATCAACAAAGGCACTGCTTCGGCGGTGCCTTTGTTGTTATGTTGTGTATTAAAAATTAAAAGTATAAACATTCTCTGAAATAACAGCCTCATGCCTTGACGAGTGAATTTTCCAAGCTTAAAGTAGTATTAGGATGAAATAGTAAGTCAAAAAATCAATTATTTATGAGACTTAAATAAAAAACAGTGAGGCATAAAATGGGCAAGGTTATAGGTATAGATTTAGGAACAACAAACAGCTGTGTGGCAGTATTGGAGAACAATCAGCCGGTAGTCATAACTAACAGCGAGGGTCAGAGAACAACTCCGTCTGTAGTGGCTTTTACAAAGAATGGAGAGCGACTGGTTGGCGAGGCTGCAAAGAGGCAGGCAGCAGTCAATGTGGACAGGACATTTTTCTCAATAAAGAGACAGATGGGAAGCGATTTCAGGGCAAAAGTGGACGGAAAGCTGTATTCAGCTCCTGAGATTTCTTCTATGATTCTCAGAAAGCTGAAAAAGGATGCAGAGGACTATATTGGTGAGGCAGTGACAGACGCCGTAATCACAGTTCCTGCATATTTTTCGGATGCGCAGAGGCAGGCAACTAAGGATGCAGGAAAGATTGCTGGGCTTAATGTGCTTCGAATCATAAATGAGCCAACCTCTGCGGCACTCGCATACGGACTGGACCATGGACAGCAGCAGAAAATTCTTGTCTACGATCTCGGAGGAGGAACCTTCGATGTGTCTGTTATCGAAATAGGGGACAATTTGATAGAGGTGCTTGCCACAGCCGGTGATAATCATCTGGGTGGAGATGATTTTGATGAGAGAATCACGAATTATCTTGTCACAGAGTTTTACAGACAGCAGAATGTGGATCTGAGAAAGGATAATACTGCTATGCAGCGTGTCAGGGAGGAGGCTGAGAAGGCAAAAAAGGTGCTTTCATCATCATCCTCAACCACTATCAACCTGCCATTTATCACCACTGTAAAGGGACAGCCGGTCCACATGGAGATGAACCTCACAAGGGCTGAGTTTAATGAGATAACAAAGGATCTGGTGGAGAGAACTGCTATTCCTGTCAATCAGGCACTTTCAGATGCGGGTATTTCCGCAGCAGAGCTTGGAATGGTGCTGTTGGTAGGAGGCTCGACACGTGTGCCGGCTGTTGTTGAGGAGGTCAGAAGAATTACAGGAAAAGAGCCTTCACACAACCTAAATCCTGACGAGTGCGTGGCACTCGGTGCAGCAGTACAGGGCGGCAAGCTCGGTGGAGCAATTGTCGCAGGCAGCAGTGCGGCAGAGATTATACTGATGGATGTCACACCGCTTTCACTCGGAATTGAGACAGTTGGTGGTGTCTCAACTAAAATTATTGACAGAAATACGACTATTCCTACGAGATACAGCCAGATTTTTACAACTGCAGGAAGCTTCCAGACCTCTGTGGATATAAAGGTACTGCAGGGTGAGAGGCAGTTTGCAAGGGACAATAAGCTGATTGGAAACTTCAGGCTAAAGGGCATCAAGCCGGCTCCGGCAGGTGTGCCGCAGATAGAGGTGACATTTGATATAGATGCAAACGGCATTGTGCAGGTTTCTGCAAAGGACCTGGGCACAGGAAAGCATCAGGAGATTACGATTACCGCAAGCTCAAATTTGTCTGATTCTGAGATTGAGCAGGCTATCCGTGAGGCGCAGGAGTATGAGGCAACAGACGGACAAAGAAAGGCTTATATTGATGCAAGAAGTGAGGCTGATACGCTTGTGCGACAGGTGGAAAATGTCATGGCTGACAAGGAAAAAAGAAAGGCTATGGACAGCGCACAGAAAAAGAGTGTGAAATCGTCACTTTCATATGTGAAGAAGCTTATTTCAAGGACAAAGCCCGGAAATGTGAGCGAAGAGCAGGCTGCCGAGATAAAGCATGCGGCAGATGAACTGAGAAATGCGGCAGCGGGATTGATTTAATTATAGTAACTACTATTATTCATTTGGCTATTTACGAGAAGCGGATTTTCATATAAAATATGGGTAAGTGGTGAGTATTCATAACCACCCTGAATAGTTATAATGTTAATTTAAATCCGAGGAAATAGAAAATGAATGCGAACGATAAAACAGAAAAGGTACTAAGAGAAATTCATATCATGCTCTCAAAGGCGGAGCCGTATAAGCCGGAGCCGAGCAGGGTGATCATAAACAAGCAGCAAATGATAGATTTACTTGCTGAGCTGAATAAGTGTATATATGCAATACAGGATGAGTATGAGCTTACTGAACAGAGTCGCAATCACGCAGAGAGAGAGTTCAGAAAGAAGGGGGATCAGATAGTCTGGGATGCAAGCAGAAAGGCTGAGGATGTGTATGCAGCATCGGTTATCTATACGGATGAGGCGCTTTCAAGAGTGCGTGATATCATCAATGATACCAACGAGTCACTTGAAAAGCTGTGCAAGAATATGAAGGATAAGATTGCAGAGCAGGAGAAGATAGTTAAAACTAACCAGTATGAGCTCAAGGGACAGCTTCAGGATTTGTCCGATACGGAGAAGTATCTTAAGATTATCGATGACAGAAATAAGGAGATAGAACGTCAGAAAAATGCAGGTAAACCTGTAGAGGAGCGTACTATTGACAATGAAGAGAAGTCCATCTATGCAAACAGACAGACTGAAATCAAGGTAAATATGGATTATATCAGAAAACTGGGACTTGCTGAGGGCGAGGACCTGGGAGATGGTGTAGTGGGTGAAGTGAAGCTTGCAGACGATACACCTGATGCCGGATTAAATCATAGCAATGATAAGGATGAAGCCAAGGCTGCCGGCTCAAAATCGTCTGTTGATGAGGATTATAAGGCAATAAGCAGAAAAGCCGGCAATCCACCTGTTATCAACACAAAGGAAGGGAAGGAGCTCACAGACGGTATCCACAGAATGTGGCAGAGCATCACCGGAAATAAAGGGAAATGAAACACACCTATGTAATATAAAGCAGCAGTTCAAAACAGAACGGCTGCTTTTTGGCTTATATTTAAAAGTGGGTAATATTAAGCAGATTTTAAGAAAAACAAAGTGGATAATCTGATAAAATATAGCTGACTAACGGCAGGAGAAGGTTTCTGTTAAAAATTCATAGAAGGAGGATAATATGACAATATTAGTTTGTGATGACGACAAGGAAATAGTTGAGGCAATTGAGATTTACCTGATGCAGGAGGGCTACGACGTGGAGAAGGCTTACGACGGCATACAGGCGGTTGAAATTATGAAGAATAAAAAAATAGACCTCATGATAATAGATGTCATGATGCCAAAGCTCGACGGAATAAGAGCCACTTTGCAGATACGAAAGGAAAGCAGGGTGCCGATAATCATTCTATCGGCAAAGACAGAGGATGCTGACAAGATTTTAGGCCTCAATGTGGGAGCTGATGATTATGTCACAAAGCCTTTTAATCCGCTTGAGCTTGTGGCAAGGGTAAAGTCACAGCTTCGCAGATATACCACTCTGTCAAGCAATGATGCAGCCGGAGACAAGGTTTATGAAGCCGGAGGTCTTTTGGTAAATGATGATTTAAAAAAGGTGACTGTGGATGGTGAGGAGGTAAAGCTCACACCGATTGAATACAATATACTGCTTTTACTCCTTAAAAATAAGGGAAAGGTCTACTCAATAAACGAAATATATGAGAGCATATGGAACGAGGAGGCGATAGGCGCCGACAATACAGTTGCTGTGCACATCAGACATATCAGGGAAAAAATAGAGATAAATCCTAAGGAGCCACGCTATCTGAAGGTGGTCTGGGGAGTAGGCTATAAGATAGAGGACAACAAATGAAGCAGTATACGATAGGAAAAAAAGCGGCGGTCATAGTCTTACATCAGCTATGCATGATACTTATGGTAACAGGAGTGTTTGCCACAGGCTATGCATTCAGGCACGATGCGCATGGAAATATTGATATCTATACACTAATATCGCTTGCGGGTCTGGTAGGCAGCTTTGTGAGCCTGGCATATATGGCAAACGTGGCAGGCAGAAAATCAGAGGATGATTATACAATATACTATTTACCGATTGACAAGGTATACTCTGATGTGATGCTAGTGATATTTACACTGCTCATGGTATTTATGGGAAAAGTGATTTCAGGCGTAAAAAACCAGCATTTTGACTATGCATCACTCATTATGACGGCCGGCACATTTACTTTTTTGTTTGATCTGGCTTTTATTATTTTATACCAGAGCATTGTAAGGAAGATAAAAGGCAATATACTTTACACACACAGCCTGATGTACAAGGGCTATGAGCTTTTGAAAAGAGTTATTGAGAAAAAGGATATCCACACACAAAAAACCAAAGAGATAATGCGCATACAGGAGGCTCTTGAAGCTATCTCGGAAGGAGCGCTTGACACTACACTTAATGTCAATGAGTTTCATGGGCAGCAGAAAAAGGTGGCGGAGGCTGTCAACCATATACGCCAGGGTCTTATGAGCTCGGTAAATGAGAGCCTTAAAAATGAAAAACTAAAGGCAGACTTAATAACAAACGTATCACACGATATAAAGACACCTCTGACTTCAATAGTCAACTATGTTGACCTGCTTAAGAGGGAAAATCTGGAAAATGAAAATGCCAAATACTATATACATGTGCTGGAGGAAAAGTCACAGCGCTTAAAGCAGCTTACAGAGGATTTGGTAGAGACATCAAAGATTACCTCGGGAAATGTGAAGCTCAATATGCAAAAGCTTGATCTGGTTGAGCTTTTATACCAGACCGGAGGTGAATTCAATGAGCGCTTTGAGTCGAGAAATCTGACAATAGTTACAAAAATTCCATCAGAACAGATATTTATATATGCGGATGGGCGTCAGCTTTACCGCTCTATTGAAAATCTGTATACTAATGCCGCAAAATATGCACTGGAAAATACCAGAGTATATGTAGAGCTTGAAAAGGCAGATAAAAAGGCAGTTTTTACAATAAAGAATGTGTCTAAGAACGAGCTTGACATAGTAAGCAACGGAAATGTAGACCTGACAGAGCGTTTTGTGAGGGGAGAGAGGTCGAGAACTACTGAAGGAAGTGGACTTGGACTTTCGATTGCAAAGAATCTGACCCATTTGATGGGAGGAAAATTCGAAATTAAGGTAGATGGTGATTTATTTATTGCCACAATTACCTATAATATTATATAATAGTAAATAAAAGAATTTTGAAATACACATACGGAGGTAGAATAAGTGAAATTATATGAAAATGGTGCTTACCTTTTAAACGGTAAGGAAGTAATAATTGATGGACCGGAGGCTCAGGCAGCTGTCAAAAGCAAGACCGGCATGGACATCGATAAACAGACAGCTAAGCAGGAGACAATTGCTTACGGTATTTTAAAGGAGCACAATACATCCGGCAATATGGACAAGCTTCAGATTAAGTTTGATAAGCTTACATCGCATGATATCACATTTGTAGGTATCATCCAGACAGCACGAGCTTCAGGACTTGAGAAATTCCCTATCCCGTATGTACTTACAAACTGTCACAACAGCCTTTGTGCAGTTGGTGGAACAATCAATGAGGATGACCACATGTTTGGTCTCACATGTGCAAAGAAGTACGGCGGAATCTATGTACCACCTCATCAGGCAGTTATCCATCAGTTTGCACGAGAGATGCTTGCCGGCGGCGGAAAAATGATACTTGGTTCTGATTCACATACACGTTATGGTGCACTTGGTACTATGGCAGTCGGCGAGGGTGGACCTGAGCTTGTTAAGCAGCTTCTTGAACAGACATATGATATTGATATGCCTGAGGTAGTAGGTATTTACCTGACAGGAGAGCCAATCAAAGGCGTTGGACCACAGGATGTCGCACTTGCAATTATCGGAGAGGTATTCGGAAACGGCTTCGTAAAGAACAAAGTTATGGAGTTTGTAGGACCGGGTGTGTCTAATCTGAGCGTTGACTTCCGTATAGGTGTCGATGTTATGACAACAGAGACTACATGTCTTTCTTCTATCTGGAGAACAGATGACCAGGTTAAGGAATTCTTTGAGATTCACGGTAGGGCTGAGGATCACAAGGAGCTTAATCCGGGTGAGGTGGCTTACTACGACAGATTTATTGAGATTGATTTAAGCCAGATCCGCCCAATGATAGCTATGCCATTCCACCCAAGCAATACCTATACTATCGATGAGCTCAATGCAAACCTCATGGATATTCTCGATGACTGTGAGAAGAGAGCTGAGGTAAGCTTTGACGGAAAGGTGAAGCTTGATTTAAAGAGTAAGGTAAGAGACGGAAAACTGTATGTAGACCAGGGAATCATCGCAGGCTGTGCAGGCGGTGGATTTGAGAATATCTGTGATGCGGCTGACATATTAAACGGACATTCAATCGGAGCAGACGAGTTTACACTGAGTGTTTACCCGGCATCTACTCCAATATACATGGAGCTTGTGAAAAATGGAGCTGTAGCAAAGCTTCTTGAGACAGGTGCAATCGTAAAGACTGCTTTCTGCGGACCTTGCTTTGGTGCAGGAGATACACCTGCCAACAACGCATTCTCTATCCGTCATTCAACAAGAAACTTCCCTAACAGAGAGGGTTCTAAGGTACAGAACGGACAGATCAGCTCAGTGGCACTCATGGATGCACGTTCAATCGCTGCAACAGCAGCAAACAAGGGCTTCCTTACATCAGCAGCGGATATTGATGTCAACTTTACAAAGCCAAAATATTTCTTTGACAAGACTATATATGAGAACCGTGTATTTGACAGCCATGGAGTGGCAGATCCTTCAGTTGAAATCCAGTTCGGACCAAACATCAAGGACTGGCCGGCAATGAGCGCGCTTCCTGAGAATATGCTCCTTAAGGTGGTTTCAGAGATTCATGATCCTGTTACTACAACAGATGAGCTCATTCCTTCAGGAGAGACATCTTCATATCGTTCAAACCCTCTTGGACTTGCAGAGTTCGCACTTTCAAGAAAGGATCCTGAGTATGTAGGCAGAGCAAAGGAAATCCAGAAGGCCCAGAAGGCTATAGAGAGTGGTGAGTGCGCAGGAAAGGCTGTTCCTGAGGTTGCTGAAATCATGGGAGTAGTAAAGAAAAAATTCCCTGAGGCAAGCCATGAGAATATGGGCTTTGGAAGCACAATTTTTGCTGTTAAGCCGGGTGACGGCTCAGCAAGAGAGCAGGCTGCCAGCTGCCAGAAGGTACTCGGAGGCTGGGCAAATATCGCAAACGAGTATGCCACAAAGAGATACCGTTCAAACCTTATCAACTGGGGAATGCTTCCATTCATCATCGATGAGGGAGAGCTTCCGTTCCACAACCTCGACTATATCTTCCTTCCGGGAATCAAGAAGGAAATCGAGGATGCAAAGACGGAGTTTGAGGCATATGTTGTCAAGGATGGTGAATTAAAGCCATTTACACTGAAGATGGGTGAGCTCACAGATGATGAAAGAGAGATAATATTAAAGGGATGTCTCATCAACTATAATCGTAAATAAGGAGAGTTTAATCCGATGGAAGAAACCGGAAAAGCTGGTAAAAAATCAAACATTGAGATAAATGCAGATAAGGGTGCGAAGCAGAATTCGCACCCGGGGCGTGAGGAATGGCCACATCTGATCAGAATAGGTGTCATGGTATTTGTCACGTTTGCAGTCAGTATACTGTTTTTCTTTGCACTGTACAGATTTGAGGGCTTTGCAGGCATATGGAGCAAGCTGCTTGCGGCAGCAATGCCTATTATAATGGGACTTGTGCTTGCATACCTGATGAATCCTGTCATGCTGTGGCTGGAAAGATGCTTTAAAAAGCTTCTTTCCAAAAAGATGAAAAGCGAAAGCAAGCTGCGAAAGGTTTCAAGAGCTCTTGCAATCACAGGCTCGGTTATTATTCTTGTAGCAATTATTTCGCTCCTCATTGCGGCTATTGTGCCTTCTGTCATAGCAAGTATATCGGGACTTATGAAGACACTGCCAAATGATGTTGCGGCATTCATTAACATGATAAAGAACGGCAATTTCGGGGACAGCAAAATTGCTGAGCTCGCGAGCACAGGTTTACAGAATGCAACCGACTACATTGAGAATTATGCCACAGAAAAGCTAATTCCTGAGGCACAGAAGTATGTTGCACAGATTACAACCGGTGTGATTTCGGTAGTCAGAGGCTTATTTAATTTTATTATCGGAATAATCGTGATGGTCTATGTGATGAGTATTCAGGAGACTCTTGCAGGACAGAGCAAAAAGATAATATATGCTGTCTGCAAGCCAAAGACAGGCAATATCATCATTGAGACGATCAGAAAGACAAATGAGATTTTTGGAGGCTTCATAAGCGGTAAGATTATAGATTCACTGATTATAGGTGTGATTGCATATTTCGGATGTCTGATTTTAAGGATTCCATCGTCGGTGCTCGTTGCAGTGATTATCGGCGTCACAAATGTGATTCCGGTATTCGGACCGTTTATCGGTGCAATTCCATCGTTACTCATAGTAGTAATTCAGAGTCCGTGGCATGCGCTTTATCTTCTGATATTTATTGTCGTGCTGCAGCAGGTGGATGGTAATATAATAGGGCCTAAGATACTTGGCTCATCTACCGGTCTTTCGACCTTCTGGGTTATGTTTGCCATACTAATCGGCGGAGGAATGTTTGGTTTTCTTGGAATGTTACTTGGTGTTCCAACCTTTGCTGTGATATACTATATTGTGAAAAGAGTTGTTAATTATGCTCTCAGGAAAAAGAAGCTTCCTGAGGACACAAGGGATTATACAAAGACAACAGGCGTAGATACCAAAAATAATAAGCTTAAATACGAGTAGGTGAAATAAGTGGATAAATACGAATACAATCTCAAGCTGGATCAGATAAAAGCCCTAAGCGCCGAGGAGGGCTATATGAGCGCAGCAGAGATTGCGGATAGCATAAATTGGAACAAAATTAAAAATGTAAATACACTCGTTAAAATCGGCGAAATCTACGAGAAGGCCGAAAGATACCAGGATGCAAGGGACATACTTTTAATGGCCTATGACCGTTCACCAATCGGCAGGATGATTATATACAGACTGGCTGAGGTCGCCATCAAGATGGGTGATTATGATGCTGCTACAGAGTATTATGATGAGTTTGTTGAGATAGCGCCTCATGATGATATGAAGTATGTATTAAGATATGCCATCAAAAAAGGGCAGGGAGCTTCATTTGATGAGCTTATCACTATTCTTGAAGAGTACAAGGATGAAGAATACACTGAGGAGTGGGCATACGAGCTTGCATATCTATACCACAAGGCCGGAAAAGCCGATAAGTGTATAGATGCCTGCGATGAGCTCATTCTGTGGTTCGGAGACGGACCATATGTGGAGCGTGCGCTGGAGCTTAAGATGCTTTATCAGCCACTTACCAAGGCTCAGGAGGAAAAGTACAGACGATTCAAGGCAGAGAAGGAAAAGCCGGCTAAGATAAAGGATGAGGCTGAGGTCACTGAGATAGGTGCCATGGAGATGGTAAAGGGCGGAGAGATAGTGCATGATGACGTAACTATTCCGCAGATTACTGTAAATCAGGAGAAGTTCAATACTGTAAATTTACAGCAGGAGATTGCCAAGGGTATGCAGCAGATCATGGAGGCCAAGGGCAAGAATGAAGTTGCTGATACGATGGATACCATCAAAAAAATAGTTGAGGATATTCCTTATCTCAAGCTCGAAAAGGAGCAGGAAGAGTATGTACAGCAGCCGGAAGAGACAGAGCATATCGCTACAGATGAAGAGATAGATGGTTCACTTAAGTTGAATTTCAAGGAGCTTTTGGGTGAAGACGCTGACGGACAGATGTCTATGGTCATGAGTGAAAAGACTCAGCTTGAGCATCAGATTACAGGACAGATGTCTATACAGGATGTGCTTGAAGAATGGGAAAAGACCAGACATGCGGCTGAAATTGCACTTAAAGAGGCTGAGCAGCAGAAGCTTGAGTCAGCTAAGGCAAGAGCACTTCAGGAGGCAGGAGACATCATGGAGAGACTAAATGATGTCATTCCAAAGCTGGATGCAGGTGTCACTCCGAAGGAACTTCTTGAGGAGGAGTATTTGAAGGTCCCGGTTGATATTATAGAGCAGAAAGCTGCCGTGAAGGAGCCTGAAGAAGAGCAGAAACCGGATATGCAGGAGCTTTATGCAGATGAGACTGTGGATGAAGTACAGGAGCCGCAGGAAGCACCGGAAGATACTATAGACGAAGCACAGGAGCCGCAGGAAGCACCGGAAGATACTATAGACGAAGCACAGGAGCCGCAGGAAGCACCGGAAGAGGCTATAGAAGAAGCTATAGAAGAAGTGCAGGAGTCACGGGAAGTACCTGAAGAGGCTGCAGATGAAGCCAGGGAACCGGTTGGAGAGCCGGAGGATATAATTATGGCAGAGGAGTCTGAGAAAGACGAGATACTCATGCAGCCGACTACCATGATGCCTGAAATAACAGATGATATGTTAAATGTCGATGATGATACATCAGATGATGAGGCTTCACAGGAGAAAGAAAACGTTTCTGAGAAGAGAGATTTTGATCATGTGACATCATTTATCGAGCAGGAAATAGCCAAGATGACAGCAAAGAATCCGGGACTGGAGAAGAAACTGGATATGGCTAAGACAAGAAAAATGCCGGATATTTCATTGCCGGAGGATTTAGACAGCGAAGAAGATGACTCGAAATTGAAAGAAACAAAACATATAAAAGAGCTTACAAGCGAACAGAAAGCTATATTTTCATATTTCATACCGGTAAAGGGTATGGAGGATCAGATCTGCAAGGCATATAATGCAGTGCTTGATCATTTCAACAGGAAAGAAAACGCATCCACAGGCAACCTCATTATACAGGGAGAGCAGGGTTGCGGAAAGACAATGCTTGCTACAAGCTTTATAAAGGTATTACAAAAAGATGGTGAACAGCTTACAGGAAAGATGGGTAAGATTGATGCTGCCGCACTCAATAAAAAGGATGTGCAGCAGGTAGTCAGAAAGATAACAGGAGGCTGTCTCATCATAGAAAGAGCCGGTGATATCGACCGCAGCATAGCTGCCCAGCTATCATTTTTGATGGAGCATGATATTACAGGAACACTCTATATACTTGAGGATACATCAAAGGGTATAAAGAAGGCTCTCTCAATGGATGAGGGCTTTGCATCCAAGTTCACGGAAAAGATATCGGTTCCTATTTTTACAAATGATGAACTCGTATTGTTTGCCAAATCGTACTCTGCAGAGCTTGGGTACAAGATAGATGAGATGGCTATTCTGGCATTGCATAACAGAATCAGCAATATTGAGAGGATAGACCAGGCTACCACTCTGACAGAGGTCAAGGATATAATTGACGAGGCCATAGACAGGGAGGCTCACAGCGGACTTAAGAAGGCTATAAGTATTCTGACAGCCAGGCGATATACAGATGATGACCGAATTGTACTCAAAGAGGATCATTTCAGGGAAAAATAAATACTTATGGGGGGTATATATATGTGTAATTTTACAGCAATGGATTGTTACCTGTTTGGTCAGGCAACACACTATGATATCTACAAGAAGATGGGTGCTCACTTAGCTGAGCGTAAAGGAAAAAAAGGAGTGTGCTTTGACGTCTGGGCGCCACATGCGAGGGAAGTATACGTGTTTGGTGAGTTTAACGACTGGAATGAGACCAGTCATGAGATGAAGCGTGTAGAGCCGGAAACCATGGGAGTGTATGAGCTTTTTGTACCGGGAGCGCAAAAGGGTCAGATGTATAAGTTTATTATAGTCACTGAACAGGGTGATAAGCTGTACAAGGCGGATCCATACGCAAACTACGCAGAGCTTCGTCCGGGAACAGCGTCAATCATCACAGATATCGAGCACTTCACATGGACTGACAAAGAGTGGATGGATAAGAGAGCAGCAAAGTCAGATGCTGATGTATATTCTTCACCTATGGCTATATATGAGTGCCATCCGGGCTCATGGATGAGACATCCGGGCAGGGATGATGAGGGCTTTTATACATACAGGGAGCTTGCAAAATCACTCATATCCTATGTGAAAACTATGGGATATACACATATTGAGCTTATGGGTATTTCAGAGTATCCGTTTGATGGCTCATGGGGATATCAGGTGACAGGCTACTATGCACCTACATCGAGGTATGGAGAGCCTGAGGATTTTGCATACTTTGTTGATCAGTGCCATAAAAATAATATCGGAGTAATCCTCGACTGGGTACCTGCACATTTCCCAAAGGATGCGCATGGACTTGCCAATTTCGACGGAACAGCCACATATGAGTATGCAGACCCAAGAAAGGGAGAGCATCCCGACTGGGGCACAAAGATATTTGACTACGGTAAGAATGAAGTAAAGAACTTCCTTATCGGAAGTGCATTGATGTGGATAGAAAATTACCACGTAGACGGACTCCGTGTGGATGCAGTTGCGTCAATGCTTTATCTTGACTATGGAAAGAACGACGGACAGTGGGTGCCAAACAAGTTTGGAGGCAATAAGAACCTCGAGGCAGTAGAGTTTTTCAAGCATATCAATACACTCATACTTGGAAGAAATCACGGAACTGTAATGATAGCCGAAGAGTCTACCGCATGGCCAAAGGTAACAGGCAAGGTAGAGGAAGACGGACTGAACTTCAGCTACAAATGGAACATGGGATGGATGCATGACTTCCTTGATTATATGAAGCTGGATCCATATTTCCGTAAAAATAACCACAACAAGATGACATTTGCGATGAGCTATAATGAGAGTGAGAAATATATTCTGGTACTGTCACATGATGAGGTGGTACATCTGAAGTGTTCTATGCTCAACAAAATGCCGGGCTTAGAAGGGGATAAATTCAAGAACCTCATGGCAGGATATGCATTTATGATGGGACACTGTGGAAAGAAGCTTCTTTTCATGGGACAGGAGTTTGCACAGAAGCAGGAGTGGAGTGAGGAAAGAGAACTCGACTGGTATCTGCTTGAGAATCCGGAGCATAAAAAAATCCAGAACTGGGTAAAGGAGCTGCTTCACCTCTATAGGAGAAACCGCTGTCTGTATGAGTTGGATTCAAGCTGGGAAGGCTTTGAATGGATAAATGCAAACGATGCAGACAGAAGCATCTTCAGCTTTATCAGAAAGAGCAAGGATGGCAAGAATAATATGCTCTTTGTCATCAATTTCACACCGGTAGAGAGACCTGATTACAGAGTCGGAGTGCCAAAGCACAAGACATATCAGCTTGTTTTAGATAGTGAGGATCCTAAGTTTACAGGCAAAACGGTACAAGAGCCTGTAAAGAAGGCTGCAAAGGGCAGAGGCAAGGCAGCAAAACAGACATATAAGAAGCTGGACTATAAGGCAGTCAAATCAGAGTGTGACGGCAGACCATTTTCATTTGCTTATCCACTTGCGCCTTACGGAGTTGCTGTATTTAAATACTAATATACCGGTAAATAGCAGGGTAAAGGACCGCGCCAATTTAAGGCGCGGTCTTTATTTTTGCGTATTATATGTCGATATATAAAAAAAGATAACTATTCAGAACCACAAAAGTACGAAGTAAGAATATCCATAAATAAAGGCTGCAGAGATGGTACATATGCAGGGCACGGAGCAGGAAATATGCAGATAGAGAATTTGATTAATAAAAGC
>ENA-UAYF01000747-UAYF01000747.1-human-gut-metagenome-genome-assembly--contig:-NODE-747-length-15857-cov-5.038223_pt1 | contig 15857 bp, 18 predicted proteins | sample MGYA00244017_ERZ654600 | MGnify/ENA primary metagenome ERZ654600 (study PRJEB26926, sample SAMN06164490) | human gut metagenome | biome: ENVO:00009003; feature: ENVO:2100002; material: ENVO:00002003... | reverse complement strand
AAGGGGTCAAGGGGGCGACCGCAGACTTCGTCTGTTTCCATTGCCCCCTTGTCGCGCCCGCAGGCGCGAAATCCCTGCAACACAAAAGCAAAATATAGTAAAGAAAAAACGAAAATCATCCTCACCCAAACCCATCTTCCAAGGAGGTCCCCTTATGCAATGCACCCTCTGCCCGCGCGCCTGCCGCGCCGAGCGCAATGAATCCACGGGCAACGGCTTCTGCCAGCTGCCGACCACCATGCGCATCGCCCGAATCGCGCCGCACCTCTGGGAAGAACCGCCGATTTCCGGCAAGAACGGCACGGGCGCTGTGTTCTTCTCCGGCTGTACGCTCCGCTGCGCCTACTGCCAGAACGCCGACATCAGCCACCGCAACGCCGGACGCCCCTTCACGCCGCGCGAATTGGCGGATTCCCTGCGGCGGCTGGAGGATATGGGGATGCACACCATCTCCTTTATCACCGCGACGCCTTATGTCCCGCAGATATTGGAGACGCTGGATATTTACCGTCCGCATGTGCCGCTGGTGTGGAATACGTCGGGGTATGAGACGGTCGAAACATTGCGGATGCTGGACGGCGTGATGGACGTGTACCTGCCCGACCTTAAGCACCGGAGCGAAAAGATGGGGCAGCTCTGCGCGAAAGCGTCGAACTACTTTGCCGCCACGTCCGCCGCCATCACCGAGATGGTGCGCCAGACAGGAACGCCTGTCTACGATGAGAACGGCATCATGACGCGCGGCACGCTCATCCGTCACCTGATTCTCCCCGGTCTGACGAGCGAAAGCTGCCAGCTGCTGGATTGGGTGAAGGAGAACCTGCCGGAGGGTGTGCCGGTCAGCCTGATGCGGCAGTACATCCCGTGCAACAACGTGTCGATTCCGGGCTTGACGCGGACGATTACGAACCGCGAATATATCCGCGTGCGCGACCATATGCTGGATTTGGGACTGCCGGGATATTTGCAGGAGCCGGAAAGCGCATCGGAGGATTTTGTGCCCGTTTTCTGCAAGGACGAGAGCTTTGTGTGAAAAATGCGCCCTAAATGGAAGGAAAATGTTGCGCAGAGCCGCTAAAATGCTTGTATTCCGGGAGAAACTGTGGTATACTGACAAGTGTGAATCCATGAACCGCTGCCCTGGTTTTCAGGGAAGCGATTTTTCAGCCGGGTCTGTCCGGTGTTTCGGGTTGCAGAAAGAAGGGCTTGACATCTGAGAGTGGACATGGCTTGGCGGCATCGGGACAGTGTTACGGGCAGAGGTATGCCCGCTGTGCTGTCGTGGTGCTGACGGGTGATGGGAGCCACTCTTTTTGATTGCCTGCACATTGCAGGCGAAAGTCCTCCCCAAAAAAACGAACCCGCAGTGAAAGAGGTGAGGAGTTATGGCGAAAGCGGAATTGACGACCGTTGTCACGCCCAAATGTCAGCGTCTGGCGGATGAAATGGGCTATGAACTGGTGGATGTGTGCCTTGATAAGGAGAACACGGGCAAGTTCCTGCGCATCTATGTTGATCGTCCCGAAGGCATGTCGCTGGATGACTGCGAACGGTATCACCGCGCCATTATGCCGCTGGTGGAATCATACGATTTCGATTTCCTCGAAGTATCCTCGCCGGGCATTGACCGTCCGCTGAAGAAGGATCGAGATTTTGAGCGCGCACTTGGCGAAGAGGTGGAGGTTCACCTGTTCAAAGCCGTGGACGGGCAGAAGGTCTTTACGGGCATTCTGTCGGACTTTGACGCGCAGGACATGGTGCTGACCATCGCGGGCGAAGAGAAGCGTTTTGCGCGCAAAGCGGCTTCGCTGGTGAAGCCGGTGGTCGACATGGAAGGCGTCGAAGACGTCGATTTGGGCGAGGAATAACCCGGCAAGCCGATTCCCCGCGAGAAAGCAATTTTCATCGGAAATGAAAACCATTGCGGAAGCAGCTTCCGCATCAGAAACAGCATAAATTATTGAAGGGTGACACAGTCATGAGAAAGACCAAGACAACTGCTGCGCCGAAGGCAGATCCACAGAACAAAGAACTCGTGGAAGCCATCCGCGCGCTGTGCCAAGAGAAGGATTTGAGCGAGGATATGCTTTTCGCCACGGTCGAGGATGCGCTGAAAAAGGCGTATGCCAAGAACCGCGCCAAGGGCGAGGCAGAACCCTCCGCCAACAACATTTCCGCGACCATTGACCGCGCGACGGGTGAAATTCATGTGTATACCCGCCGCCTGATTGTGGAAGAGGTGGAGAAGCCCGCCGACCAGATTTCGCTGGAGGAAGCCCGCGCGATTAAGGACTCCTACCAGATGGGCGACATTGTGGAGACGGACGTGACGCCGCGCAACTTCCTGCGCGTCGCCGCCCAGACCGCCAAGGGCGTCATTATGCAGCGCCTGCGCGACGCAGAACGCGGCCGTGTGTATGAAGAGTACGCCGACAAGGAAAACGAAATCCTGACGGCCGTCGTTACGCGCGTGGATGACAAGGGCGCTGTGGTGGAGCTGATGGGCCGTACCGAGGGCTACCTCGAACGCGATCAGATGATTCCCGGCGAAGTCATCAACATGGGTGACCACCTGAAAGTCTATGTGCTGGAAGTGCAGCGCGGCGATGACATGACCCGCCGCGGCCCGCAGGTGCGCGTCAGCCGTACGCATCCGAATCTGGTCAAGCGCCTGTTTGAGATGGAAGTGCCGGAAATCGCTGGCGGCAAGGTGCTGATTAAGGGCATCGCCCGTGAAGCGGGCAGCCGCACGAAGATGGCGGTGCATTCCACTGAGGTGCTGATTGACCCGGTGGGCGCGTGCGTCGGTCAGCGCGGCGACCGCGTGACCCGTGTGGTGGATGAACTGCGCGGCGAAAAGATTGACATCATCAAGTGGAGCGAGAATCCGGCGGAATTCATTGCCAACGCGCTGAATCCGGCGAACGTCCGCGAAGTATACACCGAGGCGAGCGGTCAGCGCTCCTGCATCGTTGTCGTGCCGGACAATCAGCTGTCTTTGGCCATCGGCAAGGAAGGTCAGAATGCGCGTCTGGCGGCAAAGCTGACGGGCTGGAAGATTGACATCAAGAGTCAAAGCCAGTACGCCGAGCAGATGGCGGCGGCCGTCCCACAGGTGGAGAATGAAGAACAGCCGGCGCAGGAGCTGCCGGAGGATTTCCAGCCCTATGAGGGTGTGGAAGCGCCGGAAACGCCCGCCGACGGGGACGACACGCTGTAAGTTTAGGGAGCAGCAGGAAACGAGATTCGGCGGTTGACCCAAGCGGCAATCGCCAAAAGGAGCCTTGATGAAGCCGAAGAAAATCCCGATGCGCATGTGCGTCGGATGCCGGGAGAGCAAGCCTAAACGCGAACTCATCCGCGTTGTCCGCGCACCGGACGGCACCGTGTCCATGGATCCGGGCGGCAAAAAGCCCGGCAGAGGCGCGTATGTATGCCGACAGGAAAGCTGCCTGATGCGCGCCATCCGGCAGAAACAGCTGGAACGTCAGCTGGAAGTGCAGCTCACTGACGACGTGGCGGAAGCCCTGCGGCAGGAGTTGGCGCAGCTGTCCCAATCCCAGACAGAAGCGGAGGAAAACTGACGCCAATGGATAGGGAAACGAAACTGCGCGGGCTGATGGGACTGTGCGTTCGCGCACGACAGGCGACCTTCGGTGAAGATGGCTGCCTGAAAAGCATTCGTGGCGGAGGATGCGCCGTGCTGCTGCTGGACAGCGGCGCGTCAAAAGCCACTCAGGATAAATACCGCGGTGTCTGCGACAATGCAGGGGTGCAGATGGCGCTGCTGCCGCGGGGACTGCTTCAGGATGCAACCGGGCGGTCGGGCGTGGCAATGGCCGTCGCGCCGGGCGGGCTGGCAGAGCAGATCAGGCAGAACCTTCCCGTTGAAGGCAAAGAAGAGCACGGGCAACAGATGAAATCGGAAAATCATGGCGGGGGTGCAAGCGTCGAATGACGAAAGTGAAGCTGAAGGATGCCATCAAGGATTTAACCACGGACGCGGCGAAGGTGCGCGATGACGCATCCCGCGTGCGTCAGAGCGCAGACGGACTGGCAAAGTCTCTCCGTGCGCTGGAAAACGGATTTATCAAGTCATTGAATGCAAAAGCGGAGCAGGAAAAGCGCGCCGAGGAGGAGAAGCGTCTCTCTGACCACTCCAAGGCGTATGTCATGCTCGACGTGGATGAGCAGGCGGCGGTGAATGCGGCGCGGCAGGAAGCGGAAAAGGCGGAAAGGGCGGAAAGGGCGGAAAGGGCGGAAAAGCAGGAAGCTAAGTCTGCCCCGAAGCAGGAAGCGAAGGCGGAAGCGCCCAAGGGCGAACAGAAGCCTGCGCCGAAGGCGGAAGCCAAGCCCGAAGTGAAGGCAGAAGCGCCCAAGAGCGAGCAGAAGCCCGAAACCAAGGCAGAAACCAAGCCCGAAGCGCCCAAGAAGCCCGCGATTGGTCAGATTATCTCCCGGCCGGGTCAGGCGCTGCCGCCCAAGCCGGTCGGACTGGCGCCGAATGTCATCCGTCCGCCGCGGCCGCAGCAGCCCCGTCCGCAGGGACAGCAGGGGGTGCAGGGCAACCGCCCGCAGCAGGGACAGCCTCGTCCGGGCGGAAATGGTGCGTTTATCGCGCGTCCGCAGCAGGGGCAGCCTCGTCCGGGCGGAAACGGTGCGTTTGTCGCGCGTCCGCAGCAGGGGCAGAATCGCCCCGGCAATGGCTCGTTCCAGCCTCGTCCGGGTGGAAACGGCGCGTTTGTGGCGCGTCCGCAGGGCGCTCGTCCGCAAGGGGGCGCTGGCTTCCAGGCGCGTCCGCAGGGCGGCACGGGCCGTCCGGCTGGCGTGGGCATGAATCGCCCGAAGCCGGCTGTGCCGGATATGGCACCCGCAATGGGCAAGGAGCGCGTCTCCAACTACGACCCGAACAAGAAGAACTACGTCCGTCAGCATGACCCGGAGCATGTGGCGCGCAACCGCAAGCAGCTCAGCCGCGATGCGGGTTACAGCGGATATGATGACGACGTGGTGCGCGGCGGCAAGCGCAGCCGCATGAAAAAGCCGTCCGCACAGCAGATGATGGCGCCGATTAAGATCGAACACGCCTACATGAGCGGCGATACGATTGTCGTGCGCGACCTGTGCGAAAAGATCGGCAAGACCAGCGCGGAGATTATCAAGAAGCTCTTCCTGCTGGGCAACATGGCGACCATCAACAGCGAGATTGACTTCGATACCGCCTCGCTTGTCTGCGCGGATTTTGACATCACGCTGGAAAAGAAGCCGGAAGTGACCGCGGAGGATCAGCTGACTGCCGAGAACTTCGACGACAGCGAGGAGAACCTCCAGCCGCGTCCGCCGGTCGTGACCATCATGGGTCACGTCGATCACGGCAAGACGTCCCTGCTGGACTACATCCGCAATAGCCGCGTCACGGCTGGCGAAGCGGGTGGCATCACCCAGCATATTGGCGCATACACGGTCAAGATGAACGGCCGCGATATCACGTTCCTCGATACCCCCGGTCACGAAGCCTTCACGGCGATGCGTGCCCGCGGCGCACAGGCAACGGACATTGCGATTCTGGTTGTCGCGGCGGATGACTCGGTCATGCCGCAGACCATTGAAGCCATCAACCACGCGAAGGCGGCGAATGTGCCGATTATCGTGGCGATTAACAAGATGGATAAGCCGGAAGCCGATCCGGAGCGCGTCAAGACCGATTTGACGAAGTATGGCATCGTCTGCGAGGACTGGGGCGGCGACACGATTATGTGCCCCGTTTCCGCCAAGACTGGCGAGGGCGTCGATGAACTGCTCGAAATGATTCTGCTGCAGGCGGACACGATGGAGCTGCGCGCGAACCCGAACCGTCTGGGTCGCGGCGTTATCATCGAGGCGAAGCTGGACAAGGCGCGCGGCCCGCTGGCGACTGTGCTGATGCAGAACGGTACGCTGCATGTGGGCGACAACATCATTGCGGGCCTGGCGAGCGGCCGCGTCCGTGCGCTGATTAACGACCGCGGTGAGAAGGTCAAGGAAGCCGGTCCGTCCACGCCTGTGGAAATCATGGGCTTCGATGAAGTGCCGTCTGCGGGCGACGAGATGCAGGCTGTCGGCGACGACCGTCTGTCCCGTCAGGTCGCGGAGGAACGCAGGGCGAAGGTCAAGGCATCCCGCGAGGCGACGATGGCGAAGGTTAGCTTGGAGAACATGTTCTCGAACATGGAATCCGGCAAGCAGACGACATTGAACCTGATTATCAAGGCGGACGTGCAAGGCTCTGTCGAAGCTGTCAAGCAGGCAATGGAGAAGCTGAGCAGCGACGAAGTGAAGGTGCATGTGCTGCACAGCGCGGCGGGCGCCATCACCAAGGATGACGTGAACCTTGCCAGCGCGTTCAACGCCATCATCATCGGCTTCAACATCCGCCCGGATGCGTCCGCGCGGGAAGCGGCGGAGCGAGAAAAGGTGGATGTGCGCCTGTACACCGTCATCTACAAGGCGATTGAGGACATGGAGCTGGCCATGAAGGGCCTGCTTGCGCCGGAGTACCGCGAGGTGCTGCTGGGCCATGCCGAGGTGCGCAATGTGTTCAAGATTACGGGCGCGGGCGTTATCGCCGGCTGCTACGTTACCGACGGCAAGGTGCAGCGCAATGCGCAGGTTCGCCTGCTGCGCGACAATGTTGTCGTGTTCGAGGGCAAACTGAGCAGCCTGAAGCACTACAAGGAAGACGTCAAGGAAATGGCGGCTGGCTTCGAGTGCGGCATGAGTCTGGAAGGGCACAACGACATCAAGGAAGGCGATGTCGTCGAGTGCTTCATCATGGAGGAAATCCCGCGCTAAGGAATTCCTGATTCCCTTTACGCAACGCAGGAGGCAGGGCAAAGTCAGTTCCATTTGGCTTTCCCTGCCCCTTTTTTCAAACATCCGCAAATCCATTGCGGCAGGGCATGATTGCGTCGGCAGATGCGCAAACTAATGTTGCGATAAAAGTCAAGCCGCATGGGTGAGCGCTGCGAAGGGGTGTCGGGGGCGACCGCAAAGCCACCGACTCGCGCCTGCAGGCGCGAAATCCCTGCTTGCGGAAACAAGCAGCCATGTCTGAAAGACAAGCAGTTCGGTCGCGCCATCCGCGCGACACAGCATAAACGTTGAAAAGAGCAGCTTGGGGGGCGCTTCTGAGGAAGCGCAAAGTTACTGGCAGGGACGCTTCGCTGCCTGCGCCTTTGTAGGTGGCTTCCTTGGAATTGAGCGCCCGAATAACAGTTGGGGCGTTGCCCCAAACCCCACAAGGGACGCAGTCCCTTGACCCTGCGAAGGGGCAAAGCCCCTCTCGACACCCATTGACCGGCAGAGCGGCTTGAGCGCGCTAAATCAACAAGTCTTTTTCGAAAGTTTTTCTTTTCCCTATCCCTACCTTTAGGAGGAAATCATGAGCTATCAGCGTATTGAACGCATTTCCGAGGAAGTCCGCCGCGAGGTGGACCGCATCATCCGCGACGAGGTCAGCGACCCACGCGTGACCGGCACATTCTCCATCACCCGCGCCGAAGTCACCCGCGACCTTCGCTATGCTAAAATCTACGTCTCTGTGCTGGAGGACGATAAGCGCGAGCCGCTGATGAAGGCGCTGAAAAGCGCGGCGGGCTTTGTCCGCCACGAGCTTGGCAAGCAGATGGTCATCCGCTATGCGCCGGAAATCCAGTTCGTCAGTGACCAGAATATCGCCTATGGCGTGCATATCGCGCAGGTGCTGGCGCAGGCGCAGAAGAACCAGAGCGAAAATCAGCCGGAAGCGGCGGCCAACGAGGAAGAACCCGAAGCATGAACGGCTTTCTGAATATCCTGAAGCCGCCGGGAATGACCAGCGCCGCCGTCGTAGGGTATGTGCGCCGCATGACGGGCGAAAAGCGCGTCGGTCATGCCGGGACGCTTGACCCCGAAGCGGCGGGCGTGCTGCCCATCATGATTGGGCGGGCGGCGCGGCTGTTCGACTATCTGGTGGATAAGGAAAAAACGTATGTGGCGGAGTGCGCGTTCGGTGCGGCAACCGACACACAGGATGCGACGGGCAAAATTATCGCGACGGGGGAGAATTATCCTGATTTTTCCGCCGTGCAGGAAGCCGCGAAGCACCTTGTCGGCGATATTGAGCAGCGCCCCAGTATTTTCAGCGCCATCAAGCAGGACGGCAGGCCCCTCTACGAACGCGCCCGCGATGGCGAGGATGTCGAAGCCCCGGTGCGCATCGTGCATGTGGAATCCATCGAATTGCACGAGGAAACGCCCGACCACGGCGTTCGCATGACGATTCGCTGCGGGCGAGGGACGTACATCCGCTCTATCTGCGACGATTTGGGGAAGCTGACGGGCTGCCCGGCGCATATGCGCTTCCTGCTGCGCGCGCAGAGCGGCGTGTTCACGCTGGACAGCGCGATGACGATGGAGGAAGCAGCAGCGTATCAGGCGCAGGGGACGCTGCAAAGTCACCTGCTGCCGCTGGATTACGGCATCCAGCACATGCCGCGTGCGGATGCGCCGGAATGGCTGCGCAAGCAAGTGTGCAACGGTGTGAAGCTGCCCGCGAAGAAGCTGCCCGGCGCAAAGGCGCTGCCGGAAGGGCAGGTCACACGCGTGTATCTGCGGGACGAATTCTGGGGTATGGCGGCGCGGGAAGGGGAATTCCTCGTCTGGAAATGCCTGCTCCCGCCGGAGAAGGAGGAGAACAATGCGAATCATCCGTGACCCGAAGCGCCTGAACCCCTGCGTGCTGGTGCTGGGGATGTTTGACGGCGTGCACCGCGGCCATCAGGCGCTGCTGATGCGCGGAGACGAGCTGGCGCAGGAGATGGTGTATCCGCTGGCGGTCTGCACTTTCCAGCCACACCCGCTGCATGTGCTTGCGCCGGAGAAAGAACCAGTGATGCTGACGACGCTGCCGGAAAAAGCAGCGGTCATGCAGTCCTTCGGCGTGGACGGGCTGTGCGTGACGACGTTTACACGGGCGCGCGCCAATCAGTCGCCGGAGGATTTTATGGCGGAACTGGTGGAGGTGTACGCACCGGTTGTAATCGTGTGCGGCTTCAATTTCACCTTCGGCGCGGGCGGCAAAGGCAATGGACAGATGCTCAAGGAGTACGGCAAGAAGCACGGCTTCCGCACGGTGATTGTGCCGGAAGTCGTAATTGACGGCGAAACGGTGTCTTCCACGCGCATCCGCCGCTTGCTTGCGCAGGGGGATATGCACGAGGTCAACAACCTGCTCGGACGCGGCTACAGCATTGCGGGACGCGTTGAGGAGGGCAAGCAGGTCGGGCGCACCATCGGCTTCCCGACGGCGAACATCACCATTCCGCCGCACAAGGCGCTGCCCGCGTTCGGCGTGTATGCCTGTTATCTGGAAACGAGCGGCGGCATTTTCCCGGCGGTGGTGAACGTCGGGCGGCATCCGACGCTGCCGGAAGGGCACGTCACGGTGGAAGCACATGTGCTGGATGAGTTCCTCTCGCTGTACGGGCGGAACGTCCGGCTGACGTTCCTGAAATTCATGCGCCCGGAGCAGAAGTTCGACAGCATCGAGACACTGCGTGCGCAGATTGCGCACGATGCGGATGACTGCCGGGCCTATTTCGCGCAGTTGCAATAAACAAATCACCCGTGCGGGGGGCAGAAAAGCCGATGCACGGGTGATTTGTTTATGTGGGGGTCAATGCGGACTTCGTCTGCTTTACCACCAGCAGGCGGAAAAGCCATCGCCAGACGCGCCGCCGAATTGTGCGATGGCGCCTTATGTTTTCTCTTCATATCAGATTGTCCAGCAGCAGTTTCCCGCTGATACCTCCCAGTAAAATGGCGATTGCTACGACCGCCAACAAAATCAGGAGGTCTTTTCTGTGCATGATGAATACCTCAATGGTTGCTTTTTGAAAAAGAAGATATGCGAACCACCTAAAACCCTTGTAAAATGGGACTTTAGGCGGCATTTTCACGCTGCTTTGTCGCTTGAATATACTTTGGAATGTTGGATGATACTCCACGATAAGCGACAAAATTTCAAAGGCTGTATTGCTTAAGGCGTCTGCTTGTAGTATAATCTACTATGTGTTATTAGGCTTATTAAAGCCTGTAATAGCATAGTTCATTCTTTAGGAGCCGCGTCATGCCAAAAGAAAAAGCACCCCGTAATAGAACGATTGATACCCCTATTTCGGAAGGGGCTAAATATATTGCACGCTGTATACATATTGATAGCCCTGTCAGCGACATAAGTACAATCCTTGATAGGACTGTACTTGGTGATACTTTTTCAGTCTGTCCTTTACTACCCAAAGAAAGCGTTGATCTCATAATCGCTGACCCCCCTTATAACCTGACCAAAACGTTTAACGGCAGCAAATTTGCAAAAAAGAAAACCGCAGACTATGAAGAATATACCCGGCAATGGCTTTCATTAGTATATCCTTTGTTAAAACCCAATGGGTCAATCTATGTTTGCTGTGATTGGGAAACAAGTTTGATTATTGGCCGCATGTTGGGTGATTTCTTCAAAGTTAGAAGCCGGATTACTTGGCAGCGTGAAAAAGGCAGAGGTGCAAAAGCAAATTGGAAAAACGGAATGGAAGATATATGGTTTGCGACAAAAGGGAATACATATACATTTAATATTGAAGCTGTAAAAATCAGGAAAAAGGTAATTGCACCTTATCGTGTGGATGGAAAGCCCAAAGATTGGACTGAAACAGATAAAGGTAATTATCGGGATACATGCCCTTCTAACTTCTGGGATGATATAACTATTCCTTTTTGGTCAATGCCTGAAAATACAGCGCATCCTACACAAAAATCAGAAAAGCTGTTTGCAAAAATAATCCTTGCCAGTTCTAATCCGGGTGATATAGTTTTTGACCCGTTTCTTGGGTCGGGCACTTCAAGCGTTGTGGCGCGTAAGCTGCATCGCCATTATTTGGGAATTGAAGCAGAAGAACAGTATTGTCTCTGGGCTGAACAGCGCCTTGAAATGGCTGTATCTGACACGGACATTCAAGGATATGTTGACGGTGTATTTTGGGAAAGGAATACGCTTTCAGAACAAAATGTCATCGCTGGAAAAGAGGAACCACCAATTTCTTTGTTTTCTCCTGAAAGTACACCTACAGCAGAGCAAATGTCTTTAGCGTCATTGATGGAGGTTGGCAATGTATAATCGAATCGCTATGCAGAATCTTATTACTTTCATCTGTGACCGGGATGGAATTGCAGATAAGCATAACTTGACGAATATGGTACAGTCGGCATTTTCTTTGATAAAAGACCGTAGTGTCTTTTATTGTCGTGATTTTGCGATACGATTCTGTACCGCTAATAATCGTTCTTTCAGCAACACAGTTCTATCACTTTCCGCCTTACAGAAATACGATAGAATACCGTTTGTCGTTTGCCTTGTAACGCCGGTTCAGAACTATCTTATGCTTGCCAATACTACGTTTTTAAGGAAAATAAGCCATTCATCGCAAGAGTTGCGTATTGATAATATCAAGGGCAGTTTTAACGGCAGTGACATTATGCGTGAGTTTGAAGGCGTGGACAATGAGCCTGCAAATTTCGAGTATTTGTTTACATCACACGAAAATTATACTTTCGCAGAGAATCTTGAAAGATTGGTTGAAGCAACAAACAATATTCAACCAACAGGAAAGCGATTTATGCCCACGACACAACAAATATCTTGCATTATGCGGTCAGTTGAACGCGCACAAGATTTTCTGCGGTCTCCTGATTATGATGTTTTGAACGATGATTTACAGGCGCGTGTTAATGCAGTAGCTTCCGAAATAACAATAGCAGCATTTATTGACAATGTGAATTTACGTGGTCGAATAATCGAATACTTGATAACTTCAGCGGATGATTTACGAAATGTGCTGATTGACGCACTTCATACAGGCAGACCACTTCCAGAAATATATACCGCAGACGAATTAGGTGATTACGAACGGAATTTTGAAGATTTTGACACGGAAACAGATATAAAAACAAAAGTGCTGTTTTTATCCAGCAATCCAAAAGGTTATAACATAGATAAACTGTTATCCTTTCTGGCCACGGAAAGAAGTGTATATCTGATTTATGTTGTTGCTATTGATGAGCATCGGCATATTTCTACGCGCCTTTGTTCCATGTATAACCGCCAAATGCTTAATGGCACAAGGATTATTAGGCATTGGGCGGGAAGAAATTCAAGAGGTGTAACGCAGTATGATGGTAGCGCCCTTGAAAGCACAATCTTTGAATTCGATTGTTCAATCAATTCTTATGCAGCTGAGCAGTTCATAAGAACATGTATCGAAGCATGATTTTTCTGCTTGATATACAGAATAAGACAAAATATTGCAGAGAAACACAAAACAATTTTGACACAGAATTGAACAAAACAACGGCGGGGGTAATAGCTCCCGCCGCTTCACTTTCTCTTGCAGTACAGCGCAATATCCTGCTTGCACCTTTCACAGGTATCAATGCGGTTGACGTTGTACTTTACGTCGCCATGCTCCACTAAGCAGACCGTCGTAATGTCACCCCGGTAATTGATGGTGAACAGCGCTTCTTCGTCATACCTGTACGCCGCCGCAAACACTTCCTTGCCGGACAGTTGGCGGACATATGCCCACACATTCAATGCAAAGGGGTTCAGTTTCCTTTGTGGGGACATAACGTTCGATATAGAGAAGCTCCAAACAGCCTCGTGCCGCTTTTCCGTTTTTCAGACAAGGACGCACCGTTAATGTTTGCAATGCCTGACTAAAAAAATGGTACGGGCTTCCTTACCCCTCCAGCGCTGTTTGCAGACCAATCTCCAGCCCTTTCGCTGCATCCACGGCGGAAACGACATCCTCCGTCGGAACATGCACGAACACGCCCTCGCCGCCGACAGTCAGCCCGCGGTCAAGCAGCGCAAAATACAGGTCGTTGCACACATACGCCCCAGCGGTCAGGCTCAAATCAGCAGGAAGCCCGGCGGACTTCATGGCGTCCACCATGCGCAGGACGTTCAGGCGCGTCATGTGCGCATCGGGACGCTTCGGGTCAATCTTCTCGCCGGCGTACAGCACATCCGCATTATCCGCAATCGCGGCGCGGCGGTAGTTTACCGCAATCAGCTCCGGCGTGATGGCCTTGCGTCCGCCCGCAACGCCGCAGCAGAGCGTGACGGTCGGGCGAATCCGCCGCATCATCTCCACCAGCAAATCGCCCGCCTGACCGTAGCAGACCGGCAACCGCATCCGGTATACGGCGTGCCCCGCAATCGTCTCCGGCAAAAGCGAAACTGCCTCCCATGAGGCATTGCGGCTGCTGCCGCCGAACGGTTCAAAGCCTGTGACAAGAATCGACATAACGCATCCCCTCCGCCCCTTATCATACCCTGCAATCGCTCGCAAGTCAATACTTGCCCCGTGCCGTCAAGTGTGTTATAATATAAGAGATATGCGCAAAGGAGGATTTCCCTATGCTGAAAAAAATCGCGTCCTTCACCATCAATCATGATACGCTCACGCCCGGCATGTATGTTTCCCGCATCGACGGCGACTGCGTGACCTACGATCTTCGGCTGAAATTCCCCAATCAGGGGGATTATGTGGCGCAGCCCGCCCTGCATACGCTCGAACACCTGATTGCGACGTTCGTGCGCTCTTCTACCGCATCGGAGCAGGTGGTGTATTTCGGGCCGATGGGCTGCCGGACGGGGTTCTACCTCATCCTCCGCGACAGCATGAGCAAGGCGGACGCTTTGCGGCTTGTGCGCGACGCATTCCGTTTCGCGGCGGATTTTGAGGGCGAAATTCCCGGCGCGAAGAAAATCGAGTGCGGTAATTATCTGGAGCATGATTTGACCGGTGCCAAACAGGAAGCTGCGGCGTACTGCGGCGTGCTGTCCCGTTGTTCTGAAGCGTCCATGGTTTATCCGGACTAAAGCAGGAGGCCGCGCATGAAGAAAATTGCAATGTTGGGCGACCTGCACGGCAACTTGACGGCGACGCTGGCAATGGAAAAGGCGCTGAAGGATTATCACGTTGATGAAATCTGGTTTCTGGGCGACGCGGTGGGCAAAGGGCCGCAGTCGCGCGAGACATGCGACTGGGTGCGGGCAAACTGCACCCGCTTCGTCGGCGGCAACTGGGATTATGGCATCGGCGGCAAGCGCTTCGCCGCGGATAACTATTTCTGGGATCAGCTGGGCGAAGAGCGCATGAACTGGCTGAACACGCTTCCGCTGGACATGGACGAGTGGATTAGCGGCACGCATTTTCGCTTTTTCCACGGCCGCCCTGTGACGGACTTGATGCTTGTGCAGCACGACAAGAGTGTTCTGGCACAGCCTTTCACAGCGAATGGCAAAGTTTACGGCGGCGTGATTTTTGCCGACAGTCACCGTCCGTTCCTGCGGACGCTGGATGTGGGCTACATCGTCAACACGGGCAGCGTTGGCAACAGCATGGGTGTCCCGAAAGCCCACGCGGTGATTGTCGAGGGGGATTTCGGTTCGCGTGAACCGGGCGTTCTGCTGATGTCGGTGATTTCTGTGCCATATGATAATGAAGCCGCGGCAGAGGTTGCACGCAGGGATGCGCACCTCCCGCACCGTGAGGCGTACATTCGGGAAATCCTCACGGGGATTTATTCGCGGTGAAGATTCCCCACGACCCCTCTTTTGGGGAGTATAAGCGGCTTGTATGTTTTTGTTGCAGGGGGACGCGCCTGCGGGCGCGCAAGGGGGCTTTCCGGTCGCCCCCTTGACCCCTTCGGCGCGGTCACTCCCATGTTTCTTGGCTTGTTTCGTTGCTTGGAAAAACGCAAGGAACAGCTTATGGAGTTGAATTGCTGCTTGAAGAACGAAAGGTACACTAACTAAAAAACTTCCAACAAAAATCAAGTAACATGGGAGTGCACCGAAGGTTTCCAAAGGGCGATCGGAAAGCCCTTTGGTCGCCTCCGCAGAGGCGAAACCCCTGCTACGCAAAAGAATGCTTTTTTCGGCAGAATGCTATTTCCCAGCATTCTGCCAATTTTCTCATGAAACGAGGAATCTGCCGATGTTTCTTGCCGATACCCATTCCGATACCCTCTTCAGCCTCGGCGTTGGCAAACGCACCTTCGCCCAGACCGATATTACCCCCGACCGCCTGAGACAGGGCGGCGTCAGCCTCCAAACCCTCGCCCTGTGGAGCGGTCCGAAAGGTCCGAACGGCGACTATGAGGCCATCGCCGACGCCGAATACGCCGCCATCCACCACTTCACCGACGCGGGCATCCGGCAGGTCGATGACCCGGAAGATGTCAAGCCCGGCGAAAACACCTTCATGCTCTCCTTCGAGGGCTGCGAGGTATTCCAGAAGAGCGACGAGATGGTGGCTTTCTGGCGGCAGCGCGGCATCCGCATCGGCGCGCTGGTGTGGAATCACCCGAACGCTTTCGCCACCCCTGCCGCCGTGGACGCGGAAACGCATATGACCCCCGAAGGCATCCGCATTGCCCGCGTGATGCAGCGTCAGGGCATCAGCGTGGACGTGTCGCACCTGAACGAAGCCGGATTCTGGGACTTGTTCGCCAAGGGTGAGCGTCCGCCGATGGCGAGCCACAGCTGCTGCCGCGCCCTCTGCGACCACGTCCGCAACCTGACCGACGACCAGATTCGCGCCATGATTCAGTATGGCGGCTACATCGGCGTGAATTTCTACCCGCGTTTTCTGTCTGCGGACTGCAAAGCGGACAGTGTGACGATTGCCCAGCACATCGACCATATCTGCCAGCTTGGCGGCTCGGATATTGTCCTGTCTCTTATACACATCTGACGCTGCCGACGACTTAATAGG
>ENA-UAYF01000744-UAYF01000744.1-human-gut-metagenome-genome-assembly--contig:-NODE-744-length-15925-cov-6.304222_pt1 | contig 15925 bp, 13 predicted proteins | sample MGYA00244017_ERZ654600 | MGnify/ENA primary metagenome ERZ654600 (study PRJEB26926, sample SAMN06164490) | human gut metagenome | biome: ENVO:00009003; feature: ENVO:2100002; material: ENVO:00002003... | reverse complement strand
CCTCACGCTCCCACTTCCTTTTGTAAGCAAAAGGAAGCGAAAACCAATTGCTGACACAGTAGTTTCCATGTAGCGCTAAATTATAGTTTAACAAAAAACGGGCAGGCTTAGCGCCTGCCCGTAATTTATCTCGCGATACGAATTACCTTACTCCTACGACCGCCTTCAGCACTGCCGCCGCGTCCAGCGCGTTGACTTCTCCGTCGCCGTTAAAGTCGCACATAGCCGCGTTCGCGGACTTCGCCATGCCTACCGCCTCCTTGAGTACTGCGGAGGCGTCGAGGGCGCTGAGTACGCCGTCGTTATCGGCGTCGCCGGGAACGTCGCTGAATTCGCAAACCATAACAACGTACTCGCCAGCCGCGTCAGCGCCGGGGATCACCGCAGTGGCGTCCGCGCCTACCTTTACGCAGCGCTGGAATTCCAGAACGCCGCCGTTCAGCTTGTATACGTTCGCGAACTGACCCGCGAATCCCTTGCGGAACGCGAGCTTCAGCTCTGCCGGAACCTTTGTGCCGCCGACCTTGAGGTCAACTCCGAACACGCCGCGAAGAGCGCTGGAGTCAGCGTTGCCTGGGAAAGACGCAAGCTCAGCCGCAGAAACTGTGCCGATCTTGTCGCCGCGTACTACCCAGCTCTTAACGCTGTCGTATACGAACTCAACAGTGAGCTTTCTGTCCTTTATCGCGCTGATAACCGCTTCGGGCAGGGTGGTCTTGCCGTTCAGCAAGATCTTCGCGGAGCTGTTTTCCGGAAGCTTGCTCAGATGATTACCGATGTCGTTCCAGCTCATCGGCTTGCCGTCTATCGTCGGAGTGCTCTCCACCGTCTTGTCAGAGTTAGTGGAAGGTCTGTGGCTTCCGCCCGTAGAACCTCCGGTAGAGCCGCCTGTAGAACCTCCGGTGGAACCGCCTGTAGAACCTCCGGACTTCTTCTCGAACTTCGCCGTGATGGTCCAGTCAGCGAGCAGATCCATTGTTATAACACAGGTGCCGTCAGAACCGACCTTCAGCTCAGAGCCGTCCTGCGCCGCAGATACGAACTTGTACCCGTCGTCCGGAATAAACTTGAGCGTCACCGTGTCGTTTGTCGCCAGTGTGTAGACGCTGGTGCCGTCTGCCAGGGTGTTAACGCCCCTGCCGCCGTCCAAAGTTCCGGTGAACTCCACCTTGCCGTGCTCTGGCTTGGGTATCCTGAGGGTCGCAACGTCGGTGTATGTGAACACGAACTTGTTTTCTGCTCCGCTGATCGTGGTAATCTTGTAGTTCCAGCCATTATCGTCCGCCGTGTACGGCTCTATAGGCGTGCCGTTGAAGTCAGCGCCGACAAGGAGCTTCCCTTCGGAGTACGGAACGGTTATCGTGTACTCCACGCCGAGGTAGCCCATACCGGATGGGTCTCTGTCGCCCTTTATTGTGGGCTGAGGACCGTTGATCGAAAATGCGTTGAACTTGCACAGCTCGCGCACCGGAGCTGTTATAACAGTATCTCCGTTAACAGTGAGATAGTCCAGCTTATAGAAATTCATTTCTTGTTCGGAGCTGTAGCGCGGCTCTTTTCCGCAGATGTCGCTTACGCCGTAATCCTCGGCGGAGATCGTTATTTCTATTGATCTGCCGTTCAGGAATCTGGTCGGGAATTCATTTATTGCGCTGTCAAGGCTCCATGCCTTGTCGCTCACGTCCTCATAGGCGATAACGCTGTTGATCTTTCCCGCCTTCACTGCGCTGATAAGCTCGTCCGAGATACTCAGAGTGCTGTACTGCTTCTCGTCTGACTCGGAATACCAGATATACACGCCCTTGTCGCTTTCCAGAATGTTAGTATAGAGCGCGTCAACAGAGGGACCTATCGGTTCGCAGTCCGTATCCGAATCCCCGTAAGCTACATATGTCAGCTCGCAGTTTTTCGGCAGGAGGGACAGCTTGAACTCATACCCCTCCGGGATCAGGTAGTATACCCCGGAATCTTTAATATACTGGAATTCATCGCCGTTGCTGTTGATTTTAAGGGACATATCGACATGGTTCAGCAGGTCGTCCGCGTCATTAAGGCTTGGGTTGACTATTTCGAGCTTGTTGGTCTTTAACGATTCGCCGATAATTAAGTGAAGCCTCTTTGTCTCCCCGGTGCCGAATGCGTACTCTGTGTCAGAGAAGTCAATGTAAACGTTTGTATTCCAGTACTGATCCTTGTTCGGTACGGTGACGTTAAGGTACCAGAGATCGTCAAGCCCGATAGATAAACCGATTTTGTAACCTTTTAACTGCAGCGACTCGGCGTCAACGAGGACCCATTTATATTCGTTGATGTTTGTGCTCATCAGGTCGGAAAGCTCTATCGAATAGGTCTTGCCGCCGAGGGTCTTGTAATTGCCGCTTTCGGTGTCGGACAACGCTTCCTCGTAAATATACTTGCCGTAGTCCGCCGTCCAGAAGGTATTTGTGATGAGTTCCATGCGCGCAGATTCGTCTGCCGGCTTCAGTGAGCCGGTTTTATTTACGTAGCTTTCGCCGATTTCAAGCTCGTATAGAATGTCGTATAATACGTTGCTCACATGAGCGATATTCGCGATATAGTTCCCATATCCGTTACGGGAAGCGAAATACGAGCCGGGGATATCAATGTTAACGTCCCTGCTTATATTGTAGGTATTGCAGTTTACTACGTTCTTTCCCTTCCATTCGTCGCCGGCGTAGAAATAGCATTCCTGAAGCCTGAGGTTTTTATTCGCTCCAATGGCGTATTCGTATCTTTCAACGGATTCCGGGTCGGTTTTGAGGTTGAGGTTCTCGACTGTAACGTCTAATCCGGAGGATATTCCCGCACTGCCGAATGTCAGCGTGTGCCTGTCATTGTTTTCGCTCACGCCCTTAAGGGTGATTGATCCTTCGGAGTATATGCAGTTGACCTTGGATTCAAGCAGGACGTCGGCATGGAAAATCACGGTGCTGCCCGCCGGGAGCTTTATCGCGTAATTATCGGTGGTATAGAGATCGAAATCGTTCAGTATCTCGAGAGTATTAGGCTGGATATCGCCCTCGGCCTTTCCGTACCACTTCCAGTCCCTGGCGGTAATATTCCAGTCGACATCGTTAGGACTAAACTGTTTTCTTTCGCCTTTCTCATTGTAATAATTCCAGTAATTCGCCGTAGGGGTGAAATCCATGCCGTCTGAGTTTGACTCCGCCGGCGTTGAGGACGCTGCGTAAGCGGCGCCTGGCTCCTCCGCCAGAGCCGGAACCGACATCAGCGGCACCATCGCCAGAAGCGCCGCGGCTCCCAGGAGCATTCCGCTCAGCCTGCCGCATTTGAATAATCTATGCTTCATTGTTTCCTCCTTGTGTGCCGGGCTTTTCGGCTTCCGCCGCGCCCGCTACTATATTTATATCAATTATACAACAATTACATTTCGCCGTCAAGTAAATCTTCCTGATTGTTGCAAAAAACTTCCTGATTGTACCGCTCCGCCCACGAAGCTCCCCGCAAAGGGGAATATCGCCGGGGCGGTGATGTTCCTCGGGCTGATATTCCCCGCCTGAGAAGCTCCGCGAACTACCAGAGCGGCTCGTTGTAGTCCTTCCCGGAGCTTTTCGGCGCTCCGTACATCTCGCGCAGTTCCCCTAGGATATCCTCGTTCAGAGCCGCGCTCCTGTCGTCGTCCCACAGCGGCTCGGAGTAGTCGCGCTTTGCGGGAGCGGGCTTCTGGGAAAGCTCCCCGACAGCCCTGTACAGCGCCGAGCGCAGGTACGCTTTCAGGTTCCGTATCCCGCTCTTGCCGGATATGTAGTCCGCAACGTGGCTCACCGCGCTGTAATCCACCCTCGAAAAAACAGAAGAAATTTCCTCTGCTGATAAAGTCCGTCCGTCAGTCGTAAGCGTGAAGGCTCCCGCCATGCCCTCCGCCGTGACCTCTGCGGCAAGGTCGGTGAATCCGCTTCCGTACTTCCTGGAAAGCTCCGCGTGGTTTATCCTGGAGCGTGCCGCTTCCAGCTGCGCGCTGTCGGGTTTGATGTTCTCAGGTTTATTTTCTTTTGTTTTATTGTCTTTGGTTTTCTGTGAGGATTCCGCACTGCCTGCCGCCGTGATTCCTGCCTGCCAGCTGTCGGATTTCCTTACTTCCTGCGGGGAGGTTTCACTGCGCACTGCCGGAGCGTTTTCTTCCGTGGACGGCTCGCAGATGCCGATTATTCCCTCCAGGAGCCGGGGGTCGTCCACGATGTAAAAGAACCGCCGCGCCGGGAGACCCTTCGCCGCGCACCGGATAAGTCCAGCGCTGACCAGCCGCTTCACGCACCGGGACTGCTGGCACTTCGTCAGCGACGTGGATTCCTCCATGTCGTCCACCGTGGAATAAAACCACCCGTCGGAGAGCTTTCCGTGCTGTTCGTACCAGGCGTGCTTCGCCAGCAGAGCCGCGTATATCACCGCCTCCGACAGCCCCAGCGCATGCGCCAGCCGGCGGTTCACCGATATCGTGTTGTCGTGGTTGAGAAGCTCAAATACTGTTTTCATGGCGTTTCCTCCTTTGTTTTACCTCCATTGTAGAGCCTCCCGGACTGCAATTTACTGCACAGTCATTTATCAATTTCTTCCAATTTCTTCCCGGATATCACAAACCGCTTGACAAATCCCGCAGTTAGTGGTACAATATTAAGGTAGTTATAGCTAACCGATGCTTGTGTATGTTAGTTAGTTATAACTACCTCACGGATATACTACACTCGGCGAAAACATGCAGGTGCTGAGCCTGCCCGTAATTTGAATCCGCCGCCGGAGGCGGCACCGAAATTCCGAATTCCGAATTAATTAGAAAGAAGGCATGAATGCAGACCCAGATAATCTACGGCATACTTATCCCCTTCATCGGCACCACAGCCGGAGCCGCCTGCGTATTCTTCCTGCGCAGACAGCCGCACTTCCTGGTTCAGCGGAGCCTCACCGGATTCGCGGCGGGGGTCATGACGGCGGCCTCCGTATGGAGCCTGCTCATTCCCGCGATGGAGCAGTCCGAGGGGCTGGGGCGGCTCGGATTTGTTCCAGCGGCGGCGGGATTCCTGCTCGGAATAATGTTCCTGCTGTTCCTCGACTGCGTTATCCCGCACCAGCACATGAACTCCGACGCCCCGGAGGGCGGCCGCAGCTCCCTCAGCAAAAACACCATGCTCCTCCTCGCCGTGACCCTCCACAATATCCCCGAGGGAATGGCGGTCGGAGTGGTCTACGCCGGGCTTGCCAGCGGCGGAGCCAGCATTGCCGCCTCCGCGCTGGCGCTCTCCCTCGGCATTGCTATCCAGAACTTCCCCGAGGGCGCCATAATCTCCCTGCCGCTGCGCTCCTCCGGAATGGGGAAGGGCAGGGCGTTCCTGCTGGGAACCCTCTCCGGCGCCGTGGAACCCCTCGCCGCCGTCCTGACCGTGCTGCTTTCCGGGCTGGTAGTCCCGGTGCTGCCGTACCTGCTGAGCTTCGCCGCCGGCGCTATGGTCTACGTCGTCGTTGAGGAGCTTATCCCCGAAATGTCCGGCGAGCCGCACTCAAACGTCGGAACAATCGCCTTCGCCGCCGGGTTCGTCGTCATGATGAGCCTCGACACCGCCCTCGGCTGACCTGACTCTATTGACAGCACGCCATTATCATGCTATAATATTAGTGATGACTAACTAGGAGGAACTCACTCATGAACAAGGAAAACGGAAAACGCGCTCTTATAATTACATTCGTCTGCGCGCCGGCGCGCAGAGTAGCCGTGCTCCGTGCGGAGGTTTCGCCTGACGGCGACGAGGGCGCTGCCCTCGACTCGCAAGGGGGACGCGTTCTGTCGGTCAACCCCTCTGGCGCTTCGCGCCACCTCCCCCACTGGGGGAGACACCCCCTTGACTCCCGATTTGGGGTTGCAGTAAGCGGAGCACTTGCCGCTAAATTATAGCTTATAGTGTTCCACATCTTCGAATTAAACTAAATCTCTTCTTTTCACTCCATTTTTTGAAATAACGCTTGCAATTGCGTGCGCGATGATGTATAATTATAGATAGTTTTGAAAAAAGGAGAGTTACTCACCATGAAGAAATTTTTAGCGGCGGTTTCTGCGCTGCTGCTCACGCTGTGCATGTTCACGGGCTGCGCGGCGGAGCAGTCCTCGCAGCAGAGCTCCGTCACATGCGCGGACGACCTTGTCGGCAAGAAAATAGGCGTCCAGATCGGAACCACCGGCATGACATACGCCGAGGGCGTGGAGGGCGCGACCGTTGAAAAGTACAACAAGGGCGCCGATGCCATCGAAGCGCTCAAGCAGGGAAAGATCGACGCGGTACTTATCGACGCTTCCCCCGCGAAGTACTTTGTAAGCAAAAACTCCGACATAGTTGCGCTTGACGATCCGTTCGCAGTCGAGGAATACGCCTGCGCGGTGAAGAAGGGCAACGACGAGCTGACCCAGCAGATCAACGACGCGCTCTCACAGCTCCGCGAAAACGGCACGCTGACCCTCATCGAGCAGAACTGGCTCGTTGACGACGAGTACGGCAAGCACCCCTACGAAAGCCCCGAGGGCGTCACATACGACGGCAAGCTTGTCATGGCTACTAACGCCGAGTTTGCTCCGTATGAGTTCAAGGAAGAGGGCAAGATCGTCGGTTTCGACGTCGACATGATGACCGCCGTGTGCGACATTCTCGGCAAGGAGCTTGTCATCGACGATATGGCGTTCGATTCCATCATCGCCGCAGTGGATTCCGGCAAGGCTGACGTGGGCGTAGCCGGTATGACCGTCACCGAGGACCGTCTGAAGAACGTCAACTTCACCGACAGCTACACCGAGGCGAGCCAGGTCATCATTGTAAAGGGCATGTCCACCGACCTCACCGGAAAGACCATCGGCGTTCAGATGGGTACCACCGGCATGACCTACGCCGAGGGCGTAGAGGGCGCGACAGTCGAGAAGTACAACAAGGGCGCCGACGCCATCGAAGCGCTCAAGCAGGGAAAGGTCGACGTAGTGCTCATCGACTCCTCCCCGGCGAAGTACTTTGTAAGCAAGAACCCGGAGCTTTCCATCGCTCCGAAGCCGTTTGCAGTCGAGAAGTACGCCTGCGCGATAAAGAAGGGCAACGACGAGCTGACCCAGCAGATAAACGACGCGCTCTCACAGCTCCGCGAGAACGGCACGCTCAACCTCATCGAGCAGAACTGGCTGGTTGACGCCGAGTACGGCAAGCACCCCTACGAAAGCCCGGAGGGCATCACTTACAGCGGCAAGCTGGTAATGGCTACCAACGCTGAGTTCCCGCCCTACGAGCTGAAGGAAGAGGGCGAGATAGTCGGCTTCGACGTTGACATGATGAGAGCCGTATGCGATATCCTCGGCAAGGAGCTTGTCATTGACGATATGGCGTTCGATTCCGTTATTGCGGCGGTTGATTCCGGCAAGGCTGACGTAGGCGTAGCCGGCATGACCGTTACCGAAGACCGCCTGAAGAACGTCAACTTCTCCGACAGCTACACCGAGGCGAGCCAGGTCATCATTTACAAGAGCGGAAACGCTTCCTCCCAGAATTTCGTTGAAAAGCTCAAGAGCACCTTCCTTGACAAGGATCGCTGGGTATACCTGGTGCAGGGTCTCGGAAACACTCTGCTCATCACCGTTCTGGCGGTTGTTATAGGTATCGTGCTCGGATTCGTCATTGCGATAATCCGCTCCACTAACCAGCTCACCGGCAGGCTCAAGATACCGAATCTCATCTGCCGCATTTACCTGACGGTAGTCCGCGGTACGCCTATGGTCGTACAGCTTCTTATCATCTACTTTGTTGTGTTCAGCTCCGTGAACATCAGCAAGATACTGGTTGCAGTTATCGCGTTCGGTCTGAACTCCGCGGCTTACGTTGCTGAGATCGTCCGCTCCGGTATCATGTCCGTTGACCGCGGTCAGTTCGAGGCGGGATCTTCGCTGGGCTTCGGCTACACGAGGACGATGATCTCCATTATCCTCCCGCAGGCGATCAGGAATATCCTCCCCGCGCTCGGCAACGAGGCCATAGTGCTTCTGAAGGAGACCTCCGTTTCCGGCTACATAGCGCTGAACGACCTCACAAAGGGCGGCGATACTATCCGTTCGCAGACCTACGAGGCATTCCTGCCGCTGATCGCTGTGGCCCTCATCTACCTGCTGATGGTAGTGGGACTGTCCGCACTTGTTAACCGTCTGGAAAGGAGACTGTCGAATGATAAGCGTAAGTAATCTTAAAAAGAGCTTCGGCGACCTGGTCGTCCTTGACGGCATCACCGAGACCATCGAAAAGGGCGAGAAGGTAGTTGTTATCGGGCCGTCAGGCTCCGGTAAGAGTACGTTCCTGCGCTGCCTTAACCTCCTCGAGCAGCCCACAAGCGGCGTTATCGAGTTCGAGGGCAGGGACATTACCCACGCAAAGGGCAGGGAGCTGAACTCCGTCCGCATGAAGATGGGCATGGTGTTCCAGCATTTCAACCTGTTCCCGCACCTGACTATCCGCCGGAACATCACGATAGCTCCGGTGAAGAACAAGATAATGACCCAGGCTCAGGCGGACAAGCGCGCAGACGAACTGCTCGCGATGGTAGGGCTTTCCGACAAGGCTGACGCGTACCCCGCGCAGCTCTCCGGCGGTCAGAAGCAGCGTATCGCGATAGCGCGCACGCTGGCGATGAACCCTGACGTTATCCTGTTCGACGAGCCTACATCCGCGCTTGACCCGGAGATGGTCGGCGAGGTGCTGGAGCTGATGAAGAAGCTCGCAGAGGGCGGCATGACTATGATAGTAGTCACCCACGAGATGGGATTCGCAAGGGAAGTAGCGAGCCGCGTGCTGTTCATGGCAGACGGCAAAATTCAGGAGCAGGGAACTCCCCAGGAGATCTTCACAGACCCGAAGAACCCGCGCCTGCGCGACTTCCTCGCGAGAGTTCTGTAATCTTCAGGAATCGGAAATTACAAAAAAACGCATAGCAACGGCCCCTGATTCAGTAAATCGGGGGCTTGATTGCTTATATCAGAAGTGGTATAATAGATATGTTAAATAGTAATTGGATTTCCACAGCTAAAATAAATAATGCGCCTGCGGAAACGCAGGTTTTTTTGTGGAAAAGTTGAAAAAGGAAAACAAATGGAAGAGAGAAAACCTCTTATCCCGGTAAAAGAGCTTGCGAAACGGTACGCGCTGTTCATAATCAGCCTGTTTATTTCGGCGCTGGGAGTTGCCATCAGTACGATAATTGCGGCGGTGCTCACCGGATTCGTCGTCAAGTTCTGGAACAAGCTCGTGCGGAAGCCGCTCGAGAAGCTCCTCGTTAAGTGAATCTTTCCGCTGCGGCTGGGATTATCCCGAACCAGTGCGGCGTACTGAACAGCTCCTCTCCGAGGGGCTGTTTTTTATGCAGTAAGCTCCCGCGGAGTACTGCTGACATCTTCGGCTCGTACAGTCCCGCCTGCTCCGAACCGCACAGCCTCTGCCGCGCTGAATCACCGGACAGTGTAACTATCTCGGAATAAACCTGGATAAATTCCGAAACACAATAAAAACACCCCCGGACTTACGTCCGGGGGTGCGGTTAGTGTTTGTACTATCTGTCACTTATTGTTGATTACTTTCTCTTGCGGGAAGCTACAACAGCAGCGCCAGCCAGAGCAACTACGCCGGCAGCAACAGCTACGCCAGCAACGCCAGTTTCAGGGTTGCCCTTGTTAGCGTCAGCAGCGTTGTCAGCAGGAGCCTCAGCGGTAGCAGCCTCAGCGGTAGCAGCCTCAGTGATAGCTACCTCAGCGGTATCAACTTCAGCAGTCTCAACCTCAGCGGTCTCTACCTCGAAGGTCTCAACCTCAGCTGTGTCGATGGAAACCTCAACGGTCTCCTCAGCAGGAGCGGTTGTCTCCTCGGGAGCCTTGGTCTCCTCGGTCTCAGCGGGAGCTGTAGTCTCAGCAACAGCCTTTGTGATGTCCTCGCCCTTGGAGTTCAGAAGAGTGAAGTCAACGATCTCGAACTCATAAGCATCAGAATAGTTCTGGAGCCAGATCTGAGCATATGTATCAGTGGAAGCGAAGATAGGTGTATCCTGCATGTAAGTTACAGAGTACTCGCCTCTCTTATCGCCAGCCTTGAACTGATAGGGCTTGTCGTTTGCGGAAGAGCCTTCGATGCCCCAACCGTACTGCTTCCAGCCAGTGGACTGGGAGTTGAAGCCCATATCACCGGAGATCCATGCGCCCTCAGCAACTGCGGACTCGATAGCTCTCTTATCAACAGCCTTGATGTTCAGAGTGAAACCGCAAAGGTCGGAAATCTGATCATAGGATGTGAACATAGGAACATTAACATCATCAGACAGAAGGCATGCGAACATACCTGCGCTGTTGATGCTGCCCTTGAATGGAGATGCTGCGAATGATGTGATTGTGCTTGCTGCAGCAACTACGACAGCAGAAGCAGCAGCGATAACATTTCTTAACTTCATAAGAAAAAATCCTCCTAGATATTTTTGAGCGGATAGCAAACACTAAATCCTCCTTTATATTTTACAATAAACTTCAAAAAAAAGCAACTGTCATTTTAAACACAAATTACAGAAAAATTTAGTGAAAAGCAATAATATTTTTACCTTAATAATAAAATGCACCTTCGCATTCACGAAAGTGCATTTAGAATTACTTAATTGACTTAAAATCAGCCGTCTCTCCGGCAGGAAAGAGTCACTCCGGCAAGACCCAGCGCAGCCGCGCCTACCGCCGCCATGTTGAACGGAACGCCTGTGTTCGGGTTTCCGGGAGCTGTGGTGGTTCCGTTTGCACCGTTCGCCGCGTTGGTGCCGTTGGTTCCGGTCGCGCCCGCTGTGCCTGTTGTACCATTAGTGCCGTTCGTGCCGTTGGTTGTTCCTGCGCCGGTGGTGCCGTTCGTGCCGCCTGCGGCTCCGTTTGTTCCTGCTTCGCCTGTTGTACCCGCCGCACCGTTCGCACCGTTTGCTGTTCCGGTCACGCCGTTTACGATATCCTCGCCTGCGTCCACTACGCCGTTTACGACGTCCTCGCCCGCGCGTACCACGCCGCCGACTACTCCGCCGTTAGCCGAAGCGCCGATGCTGAGCGCTCCCGCCGTCGCGAGGGCTGCTGCAAGACTTAATAGCTTTCTCATATCAGTATCCCTTTCTTTATCGTATATCTTCAGGTATGCAGACCGGAAGCTGATGAAGCGCGAGGTGATCGAGAGCGTTTCCTCAGCTTCTGACTGCACAGAGTTATTATTTGCAGACTTGTCATCTTTATAAACGGGTATTTATTCCATATAAAGAGAGAGGGGAGAAAAAAATTTTCAAAAAATTTCTCAAACCCCTTGACATATCCTAAAAAATATGCTATAATCCTATCAAGTTGATAGGTAATCTAGTGATTAGGAAAGATGCCTGTCGGAAATATATTGTAACAGTAAAGGAGAACAACCATGAAAGTTTATCAGACAATAACCGACCTCGTAGGACGCACCCCCCTTCTCGAAGTAACAAAGATCGAGGCTGAGGAGCAGACCGGAGCAAAGATCTTCGCAAAGCTGGAGCTTTTCAATCCGGCAGGCAGCGTAAAGGACAGAGTAGCGGTCGCAATGATCAACGACGCTGAGAAGCGCGGCGTGCTCAAGCCCGACAGCGTGATCATCGAGCCGACCAGCGGCAACACCGGTATCGGCCTTGCAGCAGTAGCCGCAGCAAGGAACTACCGCATAATCATCGTAATGCCCGAGACCATGAGCGTCGAGCGCCGCAACCTGATGAAGGCGTACGGCGCGGAGCTGGTGCTTACCGACGGCGCAAAGGGCATGAAGGGCGCCATCGAGAAGGCGAACGAGCTTGCCAAGGAGATCCCCGGCGGCTTCATTCCCTCGCAGTTCACCAACCCGGCTAATCCCTCCGCGCACGAGGCTTCCACAGGCCCCGAGATCTGGGAGGACACCGACGGTAAGGTAGACATCTTCGTTGCAGGCGTAGGCACCGGCGGAACCGTCAGCGGCGTGGGCAGATACCTCAAGTCCAAGAACCCCGGCGTTAAGGTCGTTGCCGTTGAGCCGAAGAGCTCCCCGGTTCTTTCCGAGGGCAAGTCCGGTCCGCACAAGATCCAGGGTATCGGCGCAGGCTTCGTTCCGGAGACCCTCGACACCAAGATCTACGACGAGATCATTCCCGTTGAGAATGAGGACGCTTTCGCAACAGGCAGACGTATCGCACGCACCCAGGGCGTTCTGGTAGGTATTTCCTCCGGCGCGGCTATGTGGGCTGCTATCCAGCTTGCAAAGCGCCCCGAGAACAAGGGCAAGAACATCGTTGTCCTCCTCCCCGATACCGGCGAGAGATACCTCTCCACCGCTATGTTCGCTGAATAAGCTGTTTTCACAGGTTTCTTCCTCAATATATACCACCCCGGAGAGTATTCGTTCCGGGGCGGTTTTTTTTTCAGCTTACTGCTTGACTATTACAAATATATGGGGTATAATAAGTCCAGAAGCTGTTTTTACAGCACTGCGTGTATTATAACGCCTCTAAAATACAAATAGTTATGGCTGGAGGTCGTAAATTGTATAGTCTTATCAGGGTCGGCGAGGACACTTGGTACGCCCCGACCCCTACAAATATAGGAATTTTCCGTTATTCCGGGCGGGAGGTCTGCATGATAGACGCAGGCTCCCGGGACATAGCCGCGGGAGTTCTGGAGCAGGTAATATCCCATGGCTGGGAGCTGAAAAAGCTGTTCCTGACGCACTCCCACGCCGACCACGTAGCCGGAGCCGCGTTCCTGCGGGAGCAGACTGGCTGCGAGGTCTGCGCGCCGGGGATTTCCGCGGCGGCGGTGGAGCACAGCTTCCTTATCCCAGTGACCCTCTACGGAGGAAGCACCACCCCGGAGATGTGCTCCAGGCTGCTGACCCCGCCCCCCTGCGCCTGCTCTGAGCTTTCCGGGGACGCGCTCCCGCCGGGGCTTGATTTTGAGCGCCTGGACGGCCACGACATGGCGCAGGCGGCGTTCCGCACCCGGGACGGCGTGTGGTTCACGGCGGACGCCGTGGTCAGCGCCGGAGACTTGCAGAAGCACCGTATCTCGTTCGTGTATTCGCAGGAGCAGCACCGTGAGTCCCTCGCGCGGCTCAGCGGGTTCAGCGGGAAGCTGTTCATTCCCGCCCACGACGTTCCCTGCGAGGATATCGCGCCGCTGGTTCGGGAGAACCTCGCCGCTATGAACGAGGTCGCCGCCGACATCGAGGAGATGTGCGGAACTCCGCAGACCATCGACGACCTCATCGCAAAGTGTCTCGAAAAGTACCATATCCGGCTGTACCTCATGCAGTACCTTCTCGTGGGGCAGACCGTCCGCGGCTACGTCACCTGGCTGCTGAAAACCGGACGTATCGAGCCGGTCTACGAGGGTACGCGGCTCCTTTTCCGCAGGATACAGCAATTACAGAACGGATAATCGTGCGGCAATATACGGATAGTAATGTGGATTCCAGACGCGCCGTCGGGAAGGGAATACTCCCGGAATAACGCAAATGTTACACGATAAACGCACGAGTGTGAAACAAACCTACAACCCTAAGAAATATGGCTACAAAAAATAACAGGAGGTATACCATGCCAGACTACCACGATCCGAACCTCACCGCGCAGGAGCGCGCGGAAGCACTGACCGACACGCTGACAGTCCAGCAGCAGGCGGAGCAGCTCAAATACGACGCACCGGCGATCCCTTCCGCTGGACTTCCCGCCTACAACTGGTGGAACGAGGGGCTTCACGGAGTTGCCCGGGCGGGTACGGCGACGATGTTCCCGCAGGCGATAGGCCTTGCGGCGATGTTCGACCGGGAAATGCTCCGGAAGTGCGCGGATATAACCTCCACGGAGGCGCGCGCGAAGTACAATGCGGCGAGCCGGCACGGCGACCGCGACATCTACAAGGGTCTGACCCTCTGGGCGCCCAACGTGAATATTTTCCGCGACCCGCGCTGGGGCAGGGGTCACGAGACCTACGGCGAGGATCCGTACCTCACCTCTGAGCTTGGCAAGGAGTACGTCCGGGGGCTCCAGGGCGACGGGAAGTACCTGAAAACCGCCGCCTGCGCGAAGCATTTCGCGGTGCACAGCGGCCCCGAGGCGGAGCGCCACACCTTCGACGCGCAGGTATCCCCGAAGGATATCGAGGAGACCTACCTCCCGGCGTTCCGCGCCCTGGTCAAGGACGCGCACGTTGAAAGCGTGATGGGCGCGTATAATCTCGTGAACGGCGAGCCTGCCTGCGCAAGCCCGTTCCTCATGGGGAAGCTGAAGGAATGGGGCTTCGACGGCTATTTCACCTCCGACTGCTGGGCTATCCGGGACTTCCACACCACCCACTGCATAACCGCCACCGCGCCGGAGTCCGCCGCCCTCGCGCTGAAGGCAGGCTGCGACATGAACTGCGGCAATACATATCTCCACATGCTTGCGGCGCTCGAAAAGGGGCTGGTTTCCGAGGAAGATATCCGCCGCGCCTGCGTGCACGTAATGCGCACCAGAATACGTCTCGGTCAGCTTGACAAAACCGAATATGACGACATTCCGCTGACCGCTGTTTCAACGGAGGAAAGCAAGCAGCATTCCCTGGAGTGCGCGCTGCGCTCCGCCGTTCTGCTGGAAAATAACGGTATACTCCCGCTTTCGGACAAGCTCGGAACTATCGCGGTGATAGGTCCGAACGCCGACAGCCGCGAGGCGCTCACCGGGAACTACAACGGCACCGCCGACGAGTACGTGACGTTCCTGGACGGCATAAGGGAGCGGTTTTCCGGCCGTATTCTGTACTCCCAGGGCTGCCACCTCTACAAGGACCGCACCCAGGGTCTCGCGCAGCCCGGCGACTTGTATTCCGAGGCGCTTGCCATGGCGGAGTGCGCCGACGTGGTCGTAGCCTGCGTAGGCCTTGACGCGACCCTCGAGGGCGAGGAGGGCGACACCGGCAACGAGTTCAGCTCCGGCGACAAGCCCGACCTGCGCCTGCCGGAGAGCCAGCGTATTCTCCTCCGGAAGCTGGAGGCGCTCGGCAAGCCGCTTGTTATCGTGCTTGCGGCGGGAAGCTCGGTCAACGTTGAGGTGAAGTGCGACGCGCTGCTGGATATGTGGTACCCGGGTCAGCTGGGCGGACGTGCGCTCGCGAATCTGCTTTTCGGCGACGTCTCCCCGAGCGGAAAGCTCCCGGTGACGTTCTACAGAACGGCTGACCTCCTGCCGGATATCCATGACTACAGCATGAAGGGCAGAACTTACCGCTACTGCACAGATGAGAATGTACTCTACCCGTTCGGACACGGTTTGAGCTACGCGGACGTGCGCTGCGTGAATATGGAAATAGTCAGCGGCACGGACGTTGAAGTCACGGTGGAGAACCGCAGCGATATCCCGGCTGAGGAGGTCGTGCAGGTCTATATCAAGGGCTGTAATGAGGATTCCGTGCCGAACCGCTCGCTGTGCGGTTTCCAGCGTGTGAGACTGGAGCCGCACGAAACTAAGGCGGTGCATATCCCGGTACCCTCGGCGGCTTTTCAGACCGTTCTTTCCGACGGGTCGCGCGAGGTGCTTCCGGGCAGATTTACGCTGTTCGCGGGGATAGATACGGCTTCGGAGCTTCTTCAGCAGGATATATTCATCAACTAAAAATCGGGCGCAGCCGTATCTGACTGCGCCCTGATTTACTTTTCGAGGAGTACTGCCGCCTGGCTTCCAATACCCGCTCCCGCAAGCCCCAGCCCCTCTTCAGTTGTGGCTTTTACGCTCACCTGCGAAATATCGCAGCCGAACGCCGCCGCGAGGCTCTCCCGCATTGCGGGGATATGCCTTGCTGTCTCTTATACACATCTGACGCTGCCGACGACTTAATAGGTGTAGATCT
>ENA-UAYF01000736-UAYF01000736.1-human-gut-metagenome-genome-assembly--contig:-NODE-736-length-16034-cov-4.201765_pt1 | contig 16034 bp, 9 predicted proteins | sample MGYA00244017_ERZ654600 | MGnify/ENA primary metagenome ERZ654600 (study PRJEB26926, sample SAMN06164490) | human gut metagenome | biome: ENVO:00009003; feature: ENVO:2100002; material: ENVO:00002003... | reverse complement strand
CTGTAATCTCTTGCAGGTCCATAGCCCCAGCAGTTTGTAAAAGCATCGTCTGGAATTTCCGTCAACGAATCAGGAATTTCCAAGAAGTGCAGTTGCAAACATGCCGCAAATACGCCCTCGCCCATTTTCGTCAGCTTCTGCGGCATCCGAACCGCATCAAGATAGGCGCTGACTGCAAAGGCTTCCTTGCCAAAGGTGGTTACATTGTCTGGAATGTAGAATTTCTCGCCGATACCCGACGGCATGTCATAAAACGCGCGGTCGCCGATAGACGTTACCGGGTACCCTTCAATTTCTTCTGGAATCAGCACCTTGCTCCTCAGCAGTTCTTTGTTATATCCTGTAATCGTCGCTTCCCCATTCTGAATCTCATAGGTATAGTACTCTGCCGGGTCAGCAACAAGCACATATGCATATAGATATTCATATCCATTTAAACGCAGTTGAATACGCACCATTTCATTTGCAGAAAGTGAAATACTTCCTTTTCCATCCCATTCGACGTGGATTCCTGTTGGCTCATAAGTGTAGCTTTCAAAGTGAGTTGCACCATATTCATCATCATTAGAACCACTGCCAAAAGAGCCGTGACCATCCGTATAAGCGAAATACCACAGCCATTCCTCTTTTGTCACAACGAAATCTTCTGGGACATCATAAGTAAAGTGGATTGTTTCCCCCGGCTGGGCAAAAATGACAGTCCGATCGTTCCAATCCATTTTCGCTTCCTTTGTCTCCGCGCAAGCAACTGTCGTTGCCAGCGCAAAAAGAAGCAAGAACAGTCCGAATGTGACTTTCCAACGTTTCATGTGCAATTCTCCTCCATCCGCTTTTTCCCTGTTGCAAACTGCCAGTTTTCCATATTTATTATACGCAGGTTTTCCCAGCTTGTCAACATGATTGGTAATCGTTTCTTGACAATTTCTTCTGAATATAGCATTAGCACCTTATTGATTTGACGGTGCATGACATAGCATTCGATTTAGTTTCTGTATTTTCCCTTAATTTTCTTGATTCTGCTATTGACTTTTTCTTGAAATTGCTGTATGCTGGAAATCGAGAAAGGGGTTGATACGCATGAAATCCAAGAAACTTTTGACGATTACGCTGACCAGTCTGCTGATCGGAAGCTGTCTGGTCCTACCCGCACTGGCGGACAGCGCGGACGCTCCAAGCGGCGGAAATGTCGCGACTTACGAAATTTCCGCAAACGTAAAACGCATTGATGAATATGCGTTTGCAAACAGCACGAGCCTTGTCAGCGTGAAAATTCCTGATTCTGTAACTGCCATCGGGGATTACGCCTTCTCGGGCTGCACGAGCCTGAAAGAGATCACGATTCCCAGCAGCGTGACAGAGATTGGCGCGCACGCATTCGATGGATGCACGGCGCTGGTAAAGTTGCAGGGGCTGGAGAATGTGACAAATCTCAGCGACTTCACGTTCTATAACTGCATTTCACTGCAAGATGTTGGGGATTTGACTTCTTTGACGAGCATTGGCGAATCTGCTTTTGCAGGCTGCAAATCACTGACGCAGCTCGGTGATATGCCCCATCTGAAAAGTATTGGCGCGTCTGCTTTTTCATACAGTATCAGTTGGGACGATGGAACGGATCGGCATTATTTCTGCGATTCACTGAAGCGTATTGGCGACATTTCTAATGTCGAACAAATCGGTGATTCAGCCTTTTACTACTGCCAGTCTTTAGCAGAAATCGGAAGTTTGCAGCACGTCATTACAATCGGCGAATGGGCTTTTTCGTATTGTACTTCGCTCGAAGAAATCGGCAGCTTAGGCAATATTGAAAAGATCGGTGCAGGGGCTTTCTGCAGCTGTAAATCATTGAATACGGTTAAAATCGGAGGAAATGACGTCCGCATTGGAGTGGAAGCATTTTCAGGTTGTAACTCACTTGTAAACATTGAGGGTTTAAGCAACGTAACAAGCATCGACAGTGGTGCTTTCGAGTTCTGCGCCATGACCACTATTAGTGGTCTAACGAACATCTCTGCCATTCCGGATAGCGCATTTGCCGGCTGTTCCAATCTGCAAAGCGTAGAAGGTTTGGAGAATGTGACGAGCATTGGCGCATACGCATTCTCCAGATGCTATGCGTTGGAAACACTTGATATCACCGATAATGTAACCACTATTGGTGCTTACGCTTTCAGAGATTGCGAATCGCTCACATCCATGGAGCATTTGAGCAATGTAACAAGTATTGGCGATAGTGCTTTTGTAGGCTGCACCTCCTTGGTTCGGGTTGGTGATATGCCCCATTTGGAAAGCATCGGCGACTCTGCCTTTGGGGTTTCCAGCCGTTGGATTCCGGACGAAGGCATGTCAAAAGACTATGCCTGTGCGTCACTGGAAAGCATCGGAGATCTCAGCAGCGTTACTTCCATCGGCGAAAACGCCTTCTATCAGTGCACTTCGCTGAAAACCGTCGGCAGTCTCAGCAGCGTTACTTTCATCGGCGCAAATGCGTTCAAGCAGTGTACTTCCCTGCAAAGCATCGGGGAACTCGGCAATGTTACACGCATCGCGTATGGTGCTTTCTACGGCTGTGAATCGCTGACCAGCATTAGCGGCTTGGAAAAGCTGACCGTCTTGAATCGAGAGACATTCCGCAATTGCAAATCGCTGAAAACCGTTGGTGATTTAAGCAGTGTGACAAGCATCAGCGACAAGGTGTTTGATGGCTGCACTGCGCTAACCACGGTTGGCGATTTACGCAGCTTGAAGGCTGTTCCTGACAAGCTGTTCTACTGTTTGAAGGATCTTCTTTCAGTCGGCGATTTAAGCAGCGCTACCAGCATTGGGAAAGATGCATTCTATGGCTGCAGCAAGCTGGCGAGTATCGGGGACATATCCAACGTCCGCACCATCGGCGAATATGCGTTTTCTAATTGCAAAGCATTGACCAGCCTTCCTGAACTGCCCCGGCTGAATAGCATCGGCAGCAGTGCATTCGCTGACTGCACCGCTTTAACCAGCGTCGGGAATCTGACCAATGTCACAACACTCGGCACTTGTGCCTTCAATAGCTGCAAAGCGCTGAAAACCATTGGCGATTTAAGCAAAGTCACATCCATCGGATATTCCACCTTTGGCTTCTGCACCGCATTAGAGAGCGTAGGCAACATGAGCAGCGTAACTTCGATTGATTCTTACGCATTTGAAGGCTGCTCTTCGCTTGTGCGTGTCGGCAACATGAGTAATGTCGAATCCATTGATTCTAACGGTTTTGTGAATTGCAGCGCCTTGGAACACGTTGATGAACTCGACAAGATCACCAGCATCGGTCAGTATGCATTTATGGGCTGTACTGCACTGAAGAGTATCGGTTCCCTGCACAACTTGGAAACTATCGGGAAAGGTGCTTTTAACGGCTGCAGTGCACTGGAGCATGTTGATGATTTGTACAGCTTGACGCGCTTGGAATCCGGAGCCTTTGCACACTGTGCATCGTTGATTAGCGTTGACTGGTCTGACAAATTAACCGCCATTGGGGATAATGCATTCATCGACTGCACATTGCTTGTCAGCCTGGGCGATTTAAGCAGTGTTACAGCCATCGAACATTTTGCTTTTGCTGGCTGCTCCAGCTTGGAACGTCTTGAACACTTAGATAATTTGGTGAGCCTTGGCGAGGGCGTATTTGGGTACGGCAGCCATTATACAGGCTGTATCTCGCTGAAATCAATCGGCGATATGCCCAAATTGGAGTCAATGGAGCAGAAGTGTTTCATGGGATGCACTGCGCTGGAAACCGTCGGTGATTTAAGCAGCCTGAAGGAGATTCCATATGCGGCGTTTGATGGCTGCACCTCTTTGGTAAGCATCGGCGATTTGAGCAACGTAACCATTATCGGATCATACGGGTTCAACCAATGCAAAAAGTTGACCTCAATTCCGAATCTGGGCAGTTTGGAAAGCGTCAATCAATCTGCCTTCTCCGGATGCGAGTCGCTTGCATTGCTGGGCAATCTTCGCAAGCTAACAAGTTTTGGCTACTTGCCTTTCTATAACTGCCCAAACCTTGTCCTGGAAGTCCTGCCGGACTCCGCCGCTGAGCAGTACGCAAAGAACTACAGCATGCGGTACACCTACATTACGGAGTAATTCTCACATCGCTTGGTTCTTCGCGGAATCTTGGGGCAACCAACAAGATTCCGTGAAGAGCCTTTTTTGCACCATTTCGTCCACATCCACATCCATGTTGATATGTGCCGTTGGATTTCTCAGAACTAAGAGGCATACCATTTCGACTGTTGCTTCATTTTCCAAGGAAAGTTCTTTCACTTTCTGACCGCTCACTGGAACAGGGAATGCAAACACCATATTCCTGATGCAGCTGCCGTCCTTCTGCTTTTCCAGGTACAGACCAATGCCCAGCCACAAGTACGCACAAATTGATTACTGGGGCACAAGAAGCAACACAGCTCACCTGAAAGTAACTGCTTGAAAATTAGAGTGCACTGTATTATAATTTAGATGTAACATTATAATTTGAACTATTGGGGGTGCTGCGATGCTGACAAAAGAAGAAATGCCCGCTTGCCCGGTAGCAACTACTGTGGCGCTGATTGGAAGCAAGTGGAAGTTGCTTATCATACGAAATCTGCTGGCCCGTCCGTGGCGGTTCAATGAACTGAAAAAGGACTTGGAGCGAATCAGCCAAAAGGTGCTGACAGACAGCCTGCGCTCGATGGAAGCCGATGGTATCATCACCCGCACGGTTTATCCCGAGGTGCCGCTGAGGGTGGAATATGCGCTGACCGAACTTGGCAAAAGCCTGAAACCCATTTTGGATTCCATGCGGGCATGGGGCGAAGCATATAAGACTAAACACTAAAAACCCGAAGCAGTACCTTTCCAGTGCTGCTCCGGGTTTTCCTTATGTTGAAGTCAAATCATTCCCAAATGCTTCAATCTCGATATGTTTTCCCCTCTTGAAGTTTGGACAATACGCATACCGTCTCCACATGTGCATCATTGTCCAAACTCAAACTCATATCCTCTGCAATGATAGGAAGCTTGAATTTGATGGACTTGAGCCACTGACCGTTGGTCTGCCGTTCATCGTATATCTGTATTTCAGAAAGCAGCGATTCCATGAGCTGTCGCTTTTCCTGATCGTCCATGACGGAATAGAGCTTCTCAAAGTAAATCAAAACCTTGTAGATATTATCCCCGGTCAGCTTCTCTGCCTCAATTGCCATTTTCTTTGCTCTGGCGGCAATAAGCTGATTTTCCGTGTCCTCGATCTTATCATACATCTTGTAGAGCCGGTCATCAAGGTCTGCTTTGCGTTTGATGTAATGCTTATCGTCCGGGTCGAGGGAATCAATTTCATCCATCAGCCGCGCTTTTACGGAATAGCTCTGCCGAAGCTGCTTTTCATGTGCCGCGATCTCCTGCTCAATGGCAGAGGTATCCACCTTCATGCTGATTTTTTCCTGCATCATGGCTGCAAACTTCGGATTGCTTACCAGCTTTACGATAACCTCCGCAACGGCGCTATCCAGCACTTCTTCATTGATCTGCTTCTTGAAGTCGCATTTATGTCCGTGCGTCATCGTGCGGTGCTTGCAGCCGTAATAAAAGAAGTCCTTGTATTTCGCACCATCTGCCTTATGCTTGATGCTTTTGTTTCCATACATTCCTACGCCGCAAACCGGGCATTTCACAATACCGGACAGCAGATGTATTTTTGTATCCTTGCCCCTGTTGACGTGTTCGTATTTTTCCGCTTGCGCTAACAGCTTGACCTGCACCTCATGCCAGAGTTCTTCCGACACGATTCCCTCATGCAGGCCATCCACCAGCAGATAATCGTCCTGCTCCACCAGCCGGTAATCATTTCGGGTACCATGTACCTTCTCCATCCGTCGTCTGCCATAAGCGATTTTCCCGCAGTATACCGGATTTTTCAGAATCCTGCGGATCAACGCAGAATCAAACAGGGGATTTTTTCCGTTTTGCCTTTGGATTTTGTGAATCCCATGGGTCGCAAGGTATTTTGCAAGACCGTTTGCACCGGTATCCGTATGCACATACTGGTTAAAAATCACGCGGATTGCCGCTGCTTCTTCCTCATTGATGAAAAGCTGTCCCTTTTCCAGCTTGTAGCCATAAGGCGCAAAGCCGCCGTTCCATTTCCCTTCACGGGCTTTCTGGATTCTGCCCTCCATCGTCTGCACACGGATGTTTTCACGCTCAATTTCAGCCACAGCCGAAAGAACGGAAATCATCAGCTTTCCCGCATCCTTGGAGGAATCGATCCCATCCTCCACGCAAATCAGATTGACACCAAAGTCCTGCATGACTTGCAAGGTAGACAAGACATCTGCCGCATTTCTGCCGAAGCGCGAGAGTTTGAACACCAGTACATAGGACACGTTGTCCTTGCCAGACTTGATGTCCTCCATCATGTGGTTAAACTCTATGCGCCCTTCAATGGACTTGCCGGATTTACCGGCATCCTCGTATTCGCCCACGATCTCATAGTCGTTGAACTCGGCATAGGCTTTCATTCTGGATTTCTGTGCATCCAGAGAGTATCCATCAATCTGCATAGTCGTGGACACGCGGGTATAGATATAGACCTTTATTTTTTCTTTTTTCATACCATCTTTTCCGCCTCTGTCTACTTTTTCTCTGTTTTCTGTTCCAACAGCTTAATAGCATCCAGATAATCGCGCTCAACTTCGCTAATGGTACGGGCTTTGTATTTCCTATACTCGTCGGTTGCCTTGTCAATGGCCTGCTGATGGCTGACACTGCCATTACCAATCAGCAGCTGCTCCCCGCTCATGGTCAAAATTCGGTCAAGATGCGCCGACCAGTCCTGCATAGTCATCGCCTGTTCCCGTTCTGCCTGCCGTTCTGCAAAGTCCAGATAGCCGGACACCAGCTGCCCCATCGCACGAAGCTCTTTCTCGTTCAGATAGTTCTTGGCGACGACCGCCTCTTTCAGCGTCGGCTGACTGCCCGCAAAGGTCGTCAAGCCCATAAACTCTTTTTCCGCATCGGCGCGTGTATAAATGACCTCCGCCGCCGTTTGCCCGTGAATCGCATAATGAATTTTGTTTTCAACTTTCCGAAAAAACTGAACGGAGATTTCCGCCTTGGGGTCATAGTCAATACTGGTTGCGTAGATTTCAAGCACCTGACGGTAAAACACCTTTTCGGAAGCGCGGATGTCGCGGATGCGTTCCAGCAGTTCCTTGAAGTATCCGCCGCCACCCAGATTTTTCAGGCGCTCATCATCCAGCGCAAAGCCTTTCCGCATATACTCCTTCAAAATCCCTGTTGCCCAAATGCGGAACTGAACACCGCGCTGCGACTTCACGCGGTAGCCAACAGAAATGATAACGTCGAGATTGTAATAATCGACATCGTAGACTTTTCCATCGGCGGCAGTATGGGCAAATTTTGCCCACACTGATTCCTTTTGAAGCTCCCCTTCTTTGAAAATGTTCCGTACATGCTTGCCGATTACGCTTCGGTCACGCTGAAACAGCTCTGCCATCTGGTCAATGGACAGCCAAACCGTATCGCCGTCAAAGGTCGTTTCGATTTTTGCCAGTCCATCCTCTGTCGTGTAGATAAGTAGCTTGGACTGATTGCTATCTTTGCTCCCGTTCATGTCATCTACTCCGTCAAGTTTATATAACTCAATGCAGGGGCACATGATCGCCCTGCATTGAGTTTGGACATCAAATGCACGTTAATTATATCATGCCGTTTTCATGTTTTCAATACCATCTTTAGACTGTCTCGAATTATTTACAGCTTCTTTGCCATCAGAAGCATACGATGATTCCGGAAGGTTGTCCAAATTCAGAACCATTGCGTATTTTTCTATCAAGTTTGCAAGCAACTCGGCAAAACCGCTCCATTCATCTTTATTCCCGTGCGTTATATTGATCCATCCTTCCTTCCCGTTTGCCCTGCTGTCCGTATACGTTAGCTTCTTTCTGCGCCTTGCGCTGCTGCTGGGAATACCTTGCCACAACTCCCGCCGGAATAGCAGACAGCTGCTGTTCATACCGCAGACAGCGCTGCTCCAGCTGCTGAATTGCTGACATATTGCTGAAATCGCGGCTGTGATACGCTCTACACGTCGAATCCAGTTTTTCGTTTTCCTTTTTCAGCCGTTCGTTTTCAACCATAACGGACGTAAATGCTTCCTGATACTGTCCAAGCTGGGCTTTCATTTTGCCGAACCGCAGCAGCAAGTCCTTTACCATCGGCACAAGCTGTTCTAACCGGCTTTTGCTGTTCAGAAGGTTTGCACCACTCAGCAGCACCTCCACCTTGTCAGCCAGTTTCGTCATTTTGCGAATATCTTTGGTAAATTCCTTAAACTCCTGCACAGTCATGTGTGTACGCCCTGTCTGCGCAGCGGATTCGCCGCGGCAAAGCTCCGGATACCGCACTGACATGTACTCGTAATATTCATCCTGCCACTGAATCAGCTTCTTGCGGTTGCCGATAATGTCTTTCGCACTGAGACGCTTGTCCGCCGTCAGCGGTACAAAGACCACATGCATATGCGGCGTCCCCTCGTCCATATGAATCATAGCAGAGACAATTGTTTCCGAACGTTGATGTTCCTGCAAGAACGCAAGCGAACGTTCATAATATGTACGGATTTCATCAGGTGATTTATCATCGAAGTACCCGGTGCTGACCGTGAAAAGCACTTCCACCAGTCGGATGCTGTCTGACCTCACGCGGCATCCGGCATCTGCAATTTGCCTCTCAGCCTCAGCGCGGTAATGCTGCGGCGGATGAATAAGGTGGCAGTTCAAGTCGCTGCGGCTGCGGTCAATATCCGGGTTGCTGGCGTATTTTTCTTTTGCGCGCTCATTATGTGCTTCAATTCGGCCGATTTCCGGGCCTTTGTATTTGGCGAAGCGCATAATGGCATAGCTGGGTGAACTCATAGTTTTTCTCCTTTGCAATTTCCGTTCTGAAAACACTATTTACGCTGAAAAGTCATCTTTCAAAGCTGCTGGATTGATATAAATTGTCCCGGCTGACGGCCGTCCTACGCCGGAATAGGTCGGAATATCCATCCAACTATACCCGTGCTGTTCCAAAAGAGTCAGTACAGGCTCCATGTCCTTGGCATCCCGAAAAAATCTTCCGCGGCATTTCTGATACAGGTCTGAACGGCTGATGCGCGTCACGCTGAGTTTTCGCAGTTTCGTAACGACATGCAGGGCTTTTTCAACAGTTTCGTCTGCTCCCAATATGGAATAAGCATACAGCGCATGGTAAAAGGCATAGCTGCCAATCTGGATGGCATTTTCAACCGTTTCCATTTGGATGTCTCCATCCCCGTCCGCAGCAATATGCAGCAGCCCGGCAATCCGAAGCACCAGCCCGATATACTTGCTTCCCCATTCCCGCATGTCGCGGTGTTCATTGCGGAGATAGGCTTCGATGCTGCGGCAAAGTTTGTCCATCCGGTTTACTGCTTCCGGCGCGAGGTGCAGTGCAGTCGTTTCCCTTTCAAGCAAATGAAAAATCAAGCCCTCATAATCCCTCTGCACATCCGCTGGAATCGGTGCGGAACGGAAAGTCTTCGGCATAACGTTACTGGAAATATTGATGTAAAACAATCTCGCCAGAAAGCCTCGTCCATCCAGCAGACCATTCTGCATAATCTCGCTCAAGACGCTTGGCTGGGCGCTGATAATCATGGACAATGCTGGATTTCGGATGTAGTCAGGCTCACGGTTGATGCGGTCTACACGGATGGTATCACCGCAGATACCTTTCAGCCACACATCGAGGTTCGGCTTCTTGGTATATCGCCCGATGATGTTGTCAAACGCTCCACCCTCGGCGGAGATGAGTGCCATGCGCCCTTGGTTATCCCGAAGCAGCCTGACCATAGATTCGCTGGTGCAGTCATCAGTGAAAATTTGCAGCGGCTTGATTTCCGGCAATTCTGCCAGTTTGTCCTGCGTATGCTGCAATTCCAATTCTGTCAGCTTGTCATACTTGGCTTCCAACTGCCGGGTCAAACGGTTGATGTCCCGCTGCAAGGATTCGCGCGCCTGCCTGTTCCGGCGTATAGCCGCCTTGTTTTCTTCATTATATTTCTGTTCGTAGTCCTCAATCGCCGCGGTCATAGCGTGGATAACCGCTGATTTCCGCGACCCCGGCGGTGCAATCAAAAATATGTATAGACTTGTCTGTTCGTAGTGCCCAATATTCCCTTCGACCTTAACTTTTCCTTGCAGGCAAGCAGCAAGTACGCCCAAAGCAGCCCCCGCCGCCATATCTACCGGTGTCTGCGTATGGATGGCGACAGCTTCTACATAGCTTCGCAGTCTGGACGGCAGGCAGCCAATCGGAAATGGCGGCAGTGAATCTGCGCTGGGCTTCAATGGCTTGAACGGCAGAAAGACACCTGCTGCGGTTTTCAGTTTCACAACTCTGTTTTCAGCGTTATTAGCGTTTTCAGTGAGAAACACGAATTACCTCCCTATATCAATGATGAGGACGCAAAAAGACAGCCGTATCACTGCGGCTGCCTTACGCAAATGACGTATTGGTGTCCTCTATCTAACAGGGCATGAGAGAGGGTGAATGTTTCCATCAGCTTTTATTTTTTTCTGTAAATCTCCAGCTGTTTTCTGATTTTTGCAAGGCGCTTGCTGACCGAACCGGCATTAGCGAAGTTGAGCTTCTGCGCAATTTCCGCAAGTGTATCGTTCTGCATACGAAGCATGATGATTTGTCTGTCCATATCCGGCAAAGTCTGCACAAACTGCTTTATCTGCTCTTCATCAAGCAGCTGTTCCTCGAATGATTGCACCGCGGCGTGGCACATCGCATTGACAGGCAGTTCAGTATCATCTCCCTTCATCTGTTCCAAAGACAGCTCGCTTTCGGGACTGCGAGAGTGATACCATGAGCGTTCAAAATCCCGCTGTTTTGTGCTGTTGCCGTTGTAATCCTCATGCGCACGATGTTCCCAGAGCATGTCGAATGTTTCCTGCCAATGCTGTTCTTCCACGATTTTCATCGTCATCTGTCCGAAAAAATCGTAGAAATTTTCATAGGACATCCACGGCACTTCGTAATCCCTTCCCATGGAAAACAGCCGCTGAAAGCAGAATTCCGGCATCTTGTCGAGTTTCTCCCGAATATGCGCAGCCGTTATATAGGCATACCGCCAAAGCGGGAAGTTGCCGGAGTAAAGGTAGAAAGAACCGGGAACAGGCATATAGCCGCCGTGCGGTGCAGGCACCTTGAAAAACTGCCAGCTGACCCAAGCATAGCAATCCCAGACCAATTCAAGGAACATATCGGAATTGACCAGCTGCATCCATTTCTCGCTATGGACAACCTCCCGCACTTTCCGAGACATGGCAAGAAATACTGGACGCTTTTCCACCAGCTCGCGGGGAAGCGCGTAGAACATAATCAGCCAGCGCAGATTGCTGGAAGAAGGGATTTTGAAGAGTGACCCGCCCATAGGAATAAAGTCCTGACTTTCTGTCGTCAAGGTCATCACCTGCTTTCATGTGTGGTTATGACCATTATAGCACAGATTTTCGCATGGTGTGAAGCCGATGAAACAACGGTATACCTCTGCGGCGGGGATTGTCCGGGCATGTGCCCTTTGCTGCTGAAAAGCAATCTGCATCCATGCCGCAGGAAGCTTATCAGCAGCGCGTCCGGCTGGCATCTGTCGCCTATCCCCTCCGCAGAGGTATAACACACTATACCTTGCAAGCAAGGTCGTGTGCCAAAAGGGTCAATCCCGAATTCTGTGTAAAGTGCAAAACGTAGTGCAAATAGAGCAAAATTTATGCAAGACGGGAGCGGCGCAAGCTGCTGCCGCCTTGTTTATAAAATAACAGCGTTTCGAGGGGATGTCAAGGGCGGAAACGTCAACCTCCGTTCATCTCGACACTTGACATCCCGGCGTGTAGCCAGTCAGTTCGGCATACGGTCGGCGAAGAACACCGCCAGCTGCGCATGAATCATGCTCCAGTCCTGCCGCCGGCCAGTCCATTTCTTCGTAATATCCGTCATGGCCAGATATAGCATTTTCAGCAGACTGTCATCCGTAGGGAACACCGATTTGGCCTTGGTCACTTTCCGAAGCTGCCGGTTAAAGCCCTCGCTCGCATTGGTCGTATAGATCAGGCGGCGCACCTCCTGGGGGTACTTGAAGTAGGTGCTCAGGTTCGGCCAATTCTCCCGCCAGGACTGAGCAATCTTCGGATATTTCTTGTCCCATTTCTCCACAAAAGCATCCAGAGCGTCCAAAGCAGCAGACTCATCGACTGCGGCGTAGACCGCCTTCAGGTCTGCCATGAGCGCCTTGATGTCCTTGTAGGACACATATTTGCTGGAATTGCGGAGCTGATGGATGATGCAGTTCTGAATTTCCGTCTCGGGAAAAACAGCTTCAATGGCAGCGGAAAAGCCGGTTAAATTGTCCGTGCAGGCGATGAAAATGTCCTCAATTCCCCGGTTTTTCAAGCTGCTTAGCACCGTTGCCCAATATTTAGCGCTTTCATTTTCACCGACCCACATTCCCAAAACGTCTTTCCTACCATCCAGATCAATGCCAATGGCGATATACACCGCCTTCTTCACGATTTGACCTTCGCTGCGGACATGATAGTGGATGGCATCCATGAAAACTACCGCGTAGATGCTTTCCAGCGGCCGCTGCTGCCATTCTTTTGCGATGGGGAGAATTTTGTCCGTGATACGGCTTACGGTCGTGTCGGACACCTCTACGCCGTAGATATCCCGAATATGGATCTCAATATCCGACGTGGTCATGCCTTTGGCGTACATGGACAGGATCTTCTCCTCGATGTCCTGACTGATGCTGGTCTGATTCTTCTTCAGGAGCTGCGGCTCAAACTCCCCCTGTCTGTCCCGCGGGACAGATACCTCCACATCGCCGAAGCTGGTGCGCAGGGTCTTGCTGCTGTGTCCGTTCCGGCTGTTGTCTGTGTTCTTGTTTTTGTAGTCGTACCTGCTGTAGCCCAGTTCGTCGTCCAGCTCCGCATCGAGGCCGTTTTCCATGAATTCGGCAATCGTCTCCTTGAACAGCCTCTGGATGTCGTCCATGCTGCCGATGTTCGCCAGCTGCAGCAGCTCACGAATCTTTTCCCTGCGGGCATTTTCTTCCGGGCTGCGTTTCCTTCTTGCCATACGAAAACCTCCATTCTCGTGCTTCTATTATACACTACTTTCGAGGTTTACACAAAGTATGGGATAGTCTCTTCTTACCTGTTCAGGTGTAACGCTATATTTGGCGTATAAATCAATAGGAGAATAATCAACGCCATCCGGCCCCTTGAAATCATCCACCATTTGTTTTCCTCTTTATTATTTCTGCGGTTGATACGGCTTACCGTTCTTATTGTAGGTCAGGTTGAACACCAGATCGCTCAGCCATTTCTTGAAATCCTGATTATCCGTATACTGCTTGAACAGCTCCATATTGTCCGCCATGATGGAGAAGATGACCTTCTGCAGCACGCGGTCGCTTTCTGTCCGGGCTTCCTGCTTATCGCTGTTGCGCATAGCGTTTTGATACTGTTCATCCCGACTGACCATCGCCGGGATTTCAAGAATCTGTCTGCGCACGTTGTCCGCGTCGTTCCAGTCGATGTTGCCGAACATATCATTGAAATCCGAGAGAATGGCAGAGAGCACGTCCATCTCCGGCTCCTGCTTTCCTTTGGCGGTGCTCATCGGCACAGGCCCAACCTCGGCTTCTTCGTCCGGGAGAATCAGCGAAATGGTTTCCTTTTTTTCGATGCGGTAGCTGTCCAGATCGATGGCTTCCAGGATTCCCTGGGACAGATCATCCTCCTGCGGAGAGGGCAGCTTGGGAATCAGCATGTTCAGGAAGATCGACAGCTTCTCCCACTCCGGGTTTCCATAGGGCAGAATGGCGCTCAGGAAGCCGTAGGTGCGCACAAAGCCCTTTGCCGCACTCTTGAACTTGATCTGTCCATCTGTGTCGAGCTGTTTGTACACGGATGCGCAGGTATCGAGAGCAGGGTCAAGTTGGTCGCGGTCTGCGCCGTCCAGATAACGGTTGACCAGCTGCTCGACGTGCTCATCGCTGAACACCTGATAGCTCTCCATGTCGGCAATCAGATCATACAGCTTGTTGGGGTCGGTTTCGCCGGACAGCAGCGTGGTCTTGTAGTAACGGGAAAAGGACTCAATGATGTCATTCGGATCGTTGAAGAAGTCCAGCACGAAGGTGTCGTACTTCTTCGGACAGGCGCGGTTCAGGCGGCTGAGGGTCTGCACCGCCTTGATGTCGTAGAGCTGCTTGTCCACATACATCGTGTGCAGCAGCGGCTCGTCATACCCGGTCTGGAACATATCTGCCACGATGAGGAAACGGTACGGATCCTTTTTGAACGTCTTGGGAATGGCGGCGTCCGGGAAGCCGTTCAGCCCGGCGGAGGTCACGGCAGGCGCATCCTTGTCCAGCTGCTTTTCACCGGAGAAGGCGATGATGGCCTTGTACGGGCTGTGCCGGTTGGCCAGGCATTTGTTCACAGCGTGATAGTATTCAATGCAGCGCTCAATGCTGCTGGTGATGATCATGGCGCGCGCCTGACCGCCGATCTTGCCCTTGGCGATGACCTGCTCGTGGAAGTGGCTGACCATCATGTCGGCTTTTTGCGCGATGGTGAACGTCTGATTCTCGACGAAGGCGCGGAGCTTTTTCTGCGCCTTCTTTTTGTCGAACATCGGGTCATCCTCCACCGTTTTTTTCAGCCGGTAGTAGCTGCCGATGGGCGTGTAGTATTTCAGCACGTCCAGAATGAAGCCCTCCTGAATGGCCTGCTTCATGGTATACACGTGGAAAGGACGATGCTTGATGACACCGGCATCCTCGTACGCCGTGCCGAAAGTCTCCAGTGTCTTGTTTTTCGGCGTGGCGGTGAAGGCGAAGTAGCTGGCATTGGTCAGCAGCTTTTTGCCCTCGCACATGGCGTTGATCTTCTCCTCGTTATCCATATCCGGGTCGGACATGATAGCGGACAGCGTCATGTTCATTGTGCCCGCGGTCTTTCCGTTTTGGCTGGAATGTGCTTCGTCAATGATGATGGCGAAATGCCGATCCTTGTGATCCTCGCCAATCTCGGGGAGGACATACGGGAATTTTTCAATGGTCGTGATGATGATGCGCCGTCCGTCCTCGATGGCCTTGCGCAGATCGCCGGAGTGCTCCGCCCATGCGATGATATTGCGCGTCTGCGCAAACTGTCGGATGGTATCTCGGATTTGCTTATCCAGCACCACGCGGTCTGTGACCACGATGACGGAGTCCACCAGAAGATTGCCCTGCGCGTCCTCCAGCCCGGTCAGCTGATGTGCCAGCCATGCAATGGAATTGGACTTGCCGCTGCCCGCGCTGTGCTGGATGAGATAGCGATTGCCGACGCCGTTCTTCTTCACATCAGCCAGCAGGTTTTCCACCGCCGTCAGCTGATGATAGCGCGGGAAGATTTGCTTGTACCGGGTTTTGCCGGTTTCCTCGTCCTTTTCCTCGACCAGCGTGGCGTAGTTCTCGATGATGCGCGAGAGCATGTCCTTGGTCAGAATCTGCTTCCACAGGTAATCCGTCATCAGGCCGTCCGGGTTGGGCGGATTGCCTGCGCCGTCCTTGTAGCCCTTGTTGAAGGGCAGAAACCAGCTCTCCTTGCCCTGCAGGCGGGTGCAGAACTTAACCTGCGCATCGTCCACGGCGAAGTGAACCATGCAGCGGGTGAATTGGAACAGCAGCTCCTTCGGGCTGCGGGCATGCTGGTACTGATAGACCGCATCGTCCACGTTCTGCTTGGTCAGCTGGTTTTTCAGCTCGAAGGTGATGACCGGCAGACCGTTGATGAAGATGCACAGATCCAGCGACAGCTTCGTGGAGTCGGGCGAAAAATGGAGCTGGCGCGTGACGCTGAAGATGTTTTTCGCATGCAGCGCTGCGGCGGCGGGGTTATTTACGC
>ENA-UAYF01000734-UAYF01000734.1-human-gut-metagenome-genome-assembly--contig:-NODE-734-length-16067-cov-9.679990_pt1 | contig 16067 bp, 7 predicted proteins | sample MGYA00244017_ERZ654600 | MGnify/ENA primary metagenome ERZ654600 (study PRJEB26926, sample SAMN06164490) | human gut metagenome | biome: ENVO:00009003; feature: ENVO:2100002; material: ENVO:00002003... | reverse complement strand
TGGCTGATTTTAACGAATACAAGGGCGTCTGGGTCTTCTGCGAGCAGCGCCAGGGCGCACTGATGTCCACTGATTTCGAGCTGGTGAGCGAGGCTCGCAAGCTGGCTGATGAGCTGGGCTGCGAGGTCACCGGCCTGCTGCTGGGCGACAACGTGGAAGGCATTGCCAAGGAACTGGGCGGCTATGGCGCTGATAAGGTCATGGTCTGCGACAGCCCCCTGCTGAAGGACTACACCACCGATGCATACGCTAAGGTCGTGTGCGACATGGTCAACGAGTATAAGCCCGAAGTCCTGCTGATCGGTGCAACCAACATCGGCCGCGATCTCGGCCCCCGCTGCGCAGCCCGCCTGCACACCGGCCTGACCGCCGATGCTACCCATCTGGATATCGACACTGCAAAGTATGTCGAATTCCTGAAGGAAAGCTCCACCATCGACCTGTCCAAGCAGAAGTTCGATTATGAGGATCGCAACCTGAAGATGACCCGTCCTGCATTCGGCGGCCATCTGATGGCTACCATCATCTGCCCCCGCTTCCGTCCGCAGATGTCCACCGTCCGCCCCGGCGTTATGAAGAAGGCTCCCTTCGATCAGGCCAAGGCTGATGCCTGCCAGATCGTGAAGCCCGCCTTCAGCCTGACCGCTGACGACGTTAAGACCGAAGTGCTGAGCGTTGAGAAGGCAGCTGAAAAGCTGGTCGATCTGATCGGCGCAGACGTGATCGTCTCTGTTGGCCGCGGCATCAGCAAGGATGTCAACAAGGGCATTGAGCTGGCTGAGCAGCTGGCTGCCGCTTTGGGCGGCGGCGTTGTGGGCGCTTCCCGTGCCGTCACCGATGCAGGCTGGATGACTGCTGACCATCAGGTTGGCCAGACCGGCAAGACCGTGCATCCCAAGATTTATGTTGCTCTGGGCATTTCCGGCGCTATCCAGCACACTGCTGGTATGCAGGACTCCGAGTGCATCATCGCTGTCAACAAGAATGAGGGCGCACCCATCTTCGGTGTTGCCGACTACGGCATCGTGGGCGATCTGTTCAAGGTCGTGCCCGAGCTGATCAAGCAGATCGAGGCAGCAAAGGCTGCTCAGTGATCGACTGACGCGAGATCTTTTTATAGCATAGCCTGAATTGTGGGAGGGCGGCTCTTCGGAGCCGCTCTTCTTTTTATGTAAGGAATACGGCACAGCACAGATGGCCCTGAAAAAGCTGCCTGTGCTGTTTTTTGTTGCAGAAAGTACAGCCAAAGGCCGGCTGCAGCCCAGAAAAGGGCTGCGGGAGGGGAGTGGGACGGAAAAAGCGCACACAAAAGTCTGTTATACTTTGAAATATGCATGTAAGCGAATAAACATACGGAAAAATGCATGAAAAACACTGCAGAAAAAGTGTAGAAAAATAAAATGCAACACGTAAAGTGTGACGAAACAATCCCAAAAACGGTGAAGTGCAACACAGGCGTAACAAATTTACGGGATCCTGGTTGAGCCTGTTGCACTTGTGAAACGCTTTTGGAACAGGGAATTTTGATTTTTTTGCATTTTTTCTCAAAAAAATCGACAGAAACCCCTTGACGATGAGATGTTCTTGTGATACTCTTGTTGCACAAGAGTGACATATTTGAAACGGAAACGTTGCGAATGTGTTGCGGCACGCATTCGCAGGAATGCAAAAAAAGCTTTTATATACAAAGGCTTACGGAGGATGTCTTATGAAACTCGAGATGCGCACCCTGAAGAATATCGCAGCAGCAGCTATGACTCTGGCTGTAGTTTTTGGTGCTTCATCTCTCAAGCCCGTTACTGCAAACGCAGCTGAGGCTTCGGTTTCTGTCTCCATCGAAGAAGAAAATTCCTACATCAGCTTTCAGGACGAAGCTTATCAGAACGAGTTCCTGCGCCGCGTAAACAACGAGCGCGCAAAGGCTGGCCTGAAGCCCGTTCAGCTGGGCGACAGCAGCCACAACAATGCCGCTCAGGAGCGCGCTGAAGAGCTGGCTGTTTCTTACTCTTACGTTCGTCCCAACGGTCAGCGCGATTTCACCATCTTCGCCGAGAATGGTATCGACGATGTGTCTGTTGGTGAAAACTACATAGCTGGCGTTTCTACCCCCGATGCAGCGGTGGATCAGTGGATGAACATTGATTTCGCACGTGAGCGCATGCTGAATGCGGATGTGACCACCATGAGTGTGGGCCACTACGAAGGCGGCGTTTACAACAACTACTGGGTGCTGATCTTCTCTTACCCCGAAAACTCTTACACCAGCAACTACCGTCAGGAAGTTCTGGATCTGGTCAATGCCGAGCGTGCAAAGTACGGCCTGCAGCCCCTGGTCATGGGCGATGCAAAGCTCACCGCAGCTGCTCAGCAGCGCGCCGAAGAGATCGCAACCGTCAATTCTCACGTTCGTCCCAATGGTACCAAGTGGTACACTGTTCTCAGCGAGTACGGCGTGACGGATGCCGCTGCTGGCGAGAATGCCGCATGGGGCAGCGTTTCTCCTGAAGAAGTCGTGAATGCCTGGATGAACTCCGAAGGCCATCGCGCAAACATTCTGGATCCCGAAGCTCGTGCAATGGGTGTTGGCTACTACTACAACAGCTCCAGCACTTGGGGCCATCAGTGGATCCAGCTCTTTACCAAGTAATCATCGTAATCATATGCTTTCTTCAGAAAAATCGGCTGGGCCGCAGGGCTCAGCCGATTTTTTGCTGCGCTTTTTTCTGGCAGAGGACATGCGGGCAGCGGTACCGGGAGCTGGCCTTGACGCAAAAACGTATGCGGCAGTGGTTGCACAACGGACGATTTATGTTATACTTGATTTGAATAACATGCAGGAGGAACCACAGTGGAGGATTACCGCACCATCCATGGCACGGCCACAGGAGAATACGAAGAAAAGAAGAGCCGCTTCATTGCGGCGCTGTCATTTGCGGACAGCGAGGAAGCTGCCGTTGCATTTCTGGAACAGGTGCGTGCGGCCAACCGCACCGCCCGCCACAATGTGTATGCCTACCGCCTGCGGGAAGGCAACCGGGAACGCTATTCAGATGATGGTGAACCGGCCAAGACGGCGGGCACACCAGCGCTGGAGGTGCTGCAGCACAGCGGCCTGACGGATCTGATCGTGGTGGTGAGCCGTTACTTTGGCGGCGTGCTGCTGGGCACCGGCGGCTTGGTGCGTGCATACACCACGGCTACGGCCCGTGCACTGGAAAATGCCGAGGTGGTCACGGTGCGCAGCGTGGTGGAGCTGAGCGTGACGGTGGATTACTCCCTTTATGAGCGTGCATCGCTGCTGATCGATGCGGCGGGAGCAAAACAGGCCGCGCCGCAGTTCACGGACCGCGTGACCCTGTGCTGGCAGATGCCGGAACACACCGAAGGCCCGCTGCTGGAACAGCTGCGGGAGCTGACGCGCGGCGGCGCGCAGGTGACGGTATCCGACCCGTTCTACGCACCGTTCTGAACCCGGCAGCGGCAAAAATAAAAAAGCAAGCATTATTTTGCGAACCGACAGGCTTTTTCCCCCTTCGACAAAGCGGGTGTGCTACAATTGCCGCAGACGCAGCAATTGGGATCGGCTGTGCCGAAACAGAGAGGGGGAATGGCGACAAAAAGGGAGGGCGACTTTGTATGGATGTACGTCAGCGCACAGAAGAGATCGAACATATGACCTTCGCGCCGTGGGCTACCTTCAGCGACCAGAGCCGCGGCCGCATGCTGCCGGAAGAGCAGGACCCGATCCGGCCGGTATTCCAGCGTGACCGTGACCGGGTGCTGCACTGCAAGGCGTTCCGACGGCTCAAACAAAAGACGCAGGTGTTCCTCTCGCCGGAGGGAGACCTGTACCGCACCCGACTGACCCATACGCTGGAGGTCTCGCAGATCGCGCGGACCATTGCCCGCGCCCTGCGGCTGAACGAAGATCTGACCGAAGCGATCAGCCTTGCCCATGATCTGGGCCACACGCCGTTTGGCCATGCCGGGGAGCGCGCGCTGAATGAGCTGTGCCCGGACGGCTTCAAGCACTACATGCAGAGCCTGCGTGTGGTGGACAAGCTGGAAAAGGACGGCCGGGGCCTGAACCTGACGTGGGAGGCGCGCAACGGCATCGTGACCCACACAAAGGGCACCTGGGCGGCAACGCCGGAAGGGCGCATCGTGCGCATGGCGGATCAGATCGCCTATGTGAACCACGACATTGAGGACGCGGTGCGCGCCGGTGTGCTGGACCCAGCCACCCTGCCGAAAGACTGCACCGCCGTGCTGGGCCAGACAAAATCTGCCCGCATCACCACCATGATCAACAGTATTCTTGCCAACAGCGATGGGGATGTGAAGGTGGGCGCAGAGGAAAACGAAGCCTTCCTTGCGCTGCGGGATTTCATGTACGCCACCGTGTACGTGGACAAGACCGCCAAGAGGGAAGAGCAAAAGGTGGACAAGGTGATCGGGGAACTGTACGATTACTACCTGAACCATGTGGACCGGATGTCCAATTTCTACATCCAGCTGGCTTATCAGGAGGGCAGAGAACGCGCAGTGACTGATTACATCAGTGGCATGAGCGATGAATTTGCCATCCGCACGTTTGAGGAATTGTTTGTGCCCCGGAAGTGGCATGTCCTATAAATCCGAAAGGTCGTTTGAAAGATCCATGATCCCACACGAATACATTGAAGAACTGACCCGCCGCACCGACATTGTGGAGCTGGTGGGCAGCTATGTGCAGCTCAAGTGCAAGGGACGTTTGTATGGCGGCCTGTGCCCCTTCCACAGCGAAAAATCGCCCTCATTCTACGTCTACCCGGACACCCAGAGCTTTTACTGCTTTGGCTGCGGCGCAGGCGGCGATGCCATTACCTTTACGAAAAAGATCAACAGCATCGATTACCCGGAGGCCGTTAAGCTGCTGGCAGCGCGGGCCGGTATGCCGGAGCCGCAGGAGGACGACAAAACAGGCCGGATGCGCAGCCGCATCCTCTCCATGAACAAGGAGGCGGCACGGTTTTTCCACGCCTGCCTGAACTCCACCGTGGAGGAAGCCCGTCAGGCCCGTGCCTACTGGCGGCGGCGCGGTCTGGACGACAAGACTATCGTCCGGTTCGGGCTGGGCTATGCGCCCAACGACGGACAGGCGCTGTATCAGTTCCTGCGCGATAAGGGCTACAATCAGCAGGAGCTGGATGCCAGCGGCCTGTTCAAGCGCAGTGCGTCCGGCCGCATCTACTGCCTGTTCTGGAAGCGGGTGATGACCCCCATCTTTGACCTGCGCGGCAACATCATTGCGTTTGGTGGGCGCGTGCTGGACGATTCCAAACCGAAATATGTCAACAGCCCGGAAACGCTGGTGTACCACAAATCAGAGACGGTGTTTGCGCTGCAGATCGCAAAGCGCAGCGCGGTGCGCCGGTTCGTGCTGTGCGAGGGCTACATGGACGTGATCAGTATGCATCAGGCAGGCATCGACACAGCAGTGTGCGCCTGCGGCACGGCCCTGACCCCGGAGCAGGTGCGGCTTATCAGCGAGTATGCTGACGAGGTGATCCTGAGCTACGATTCGGACGAAGCAGGCCAGAAGGCCACGCTGCGCTCGCTGGAACTGTTCCGCAACAGCCCGGTAAAGGTGGGTGTGCTGCAGATCCCCGGTGCAAAGGACCCGGACGAGTACATCAAAAAGTATGGCGCAGAGCGGTTCAAGGCTCTGCTGGATGGTGTGGGCAATGCACTGGACTTCCGGCTGGGCCGTCTGCGCAGCCAGTATGATCTGGCACAGGATGCCCAGCGGCTGGAATACGTGAAGGAAGCTGTGAATATGCTGGCAGAGCGCTCCAACCCTACCGAGCAGGAAGTGTATGCGGGGCGTCTGGCTGAGGAGACCAACATCTCCAAAACAGCCATCATGACCCAGCTGGAGACCGCCGTGAAGAGGGCGGGCAGCAAGCACCGCTGGGAGAAAAAGCAGCAGGCGCTCAAGTCCGGTGAGATGAACCAGATCAACGTGCCGTACAGTGCGGGCGGCAGTCAGGCGCTGGGCATTGCCAGCGCACAGCAGCGACTGTTGGCGGCCATGCTGCGGGAGCCGCACTATATCGATCTGGTGCAGGGGCAGCTGACCGCAGAACAGTTCGTGCTGCCGCAGCAGAAGGAGCTGTTTGAAGCCATGCTGCGCTGCCGACAGGAGGGCATTGAGATCAGCCTGACCACACTGCGCGCTTTTGTAAGCGAAGAAGCGCTGAATGAACTGAGCCATCTTGCGGCACAATACAGCGATGTGAATTGTACGCCGGATGATATCCGGCTGTATCTGGACCGCATTGCCCGGGGGATGCCCATGGCAGGCAAGGCGGCGCATATGTCCAATGAGGAACTGAGTCATTACTTCCAGTCGATGCGCGAAAAGAAGCAGGGAAATGTGCCTGTAGAAGAATGATCCCCCGCTTTCCCCTCCGGCTGGAGCAGGAGAGGAAAGGAGCAGGAACTATGCAGAAATTGTCGCAAACGGAGGAATTGGCCAGAACACTGGCCGCGCGGGCACGCCACCATGCTCTGACACCGGAGCAGATCAGCCGTGCCATGGACGAACAGGATTACGATGTGGCGCAGCTGGACGAGCTGTATACGGCACTGGAGGACCGCGGCGTGCACCTGACCGAAGAGGAAGCGGACCTGCCTGCGTTGGATGAAACGCAGATCGGCAGGCTGGAACATGAGCTTTCGGCAGAGGGGGTGGCGCTGGACGACCCGGTAAAGGCCTATTTGAAGGAGATCGGCCGGGTGCCGCTGCTGACGGCAGAACAGGAAACGGAGCTTGCCCGTGCCGCGCAGGCCGGGGACGAGGATGCCCGGCGGAAGCTCAGCGAAGCGAACCTGCGGCTGGTGGTGTCGGTGGCAAAGCGCTATGCAGGGCGGGGCCTGCCGTTTCTGGATCTTATTCAGGAAGGCAATCTTGGCCTGATGAAAGCGGCGGAAAAGTTTGAGCCGGAGCGCGGCTTCAAATTTTCCACCTATGCCACGTGGTGGATCCGTCAGTCCATCACCCGCGCCATTGCGGATCAGGGGAGGACCATCCGCATCCCGGTGCACCTTGTGGAGAGCATCAACCGGGTCAAAAAGACGACGGGTGACCTGCTGCGGAAAAATGGCCGGGAGCCTACCGCGGAAGAGATCGCTGTTCAGCTGGACATGGAGCCGGACCGTGTGCGGGAATTGCTGCAGCTGGCGCAGGACCCCATCAGCTTGGAAACGCCGGTGGGCGAGGAAGAGGATGCCCACCTTGAAGATTTTATTCAGGACGAGGATGCAGGCGTCCCGGTGGATGAAGCCGGGCGGCAGCTGCTGCGGCGGGAACTGTTCAGCGTGCTCAAAAGCCTGACACCGAGGGAAGAGCGGGTGATCGCACTGCGCTTCGGGCTGGAGGATGGCCGGGCGCATACGCTGGAAGAGCTGGGTAAGGAGTTCAATGTGACCCGGGAGCGGGTGCGGCAGATCGAGGCCAAGGCCCTGCGCAAGCTGCGGCATCCCAGCCGTGCAAAACGCCTGCGGGATTATCTGGATGAGTGAACGATTATAATTGCCGCCGCTTGCGCTCTGGCAATATTAGAGGAAACATTATTTTTATATTTGCAGCTCAGAAAAGCCTGCGAGCTTTTCTGAGCTGCTTTTTCACAAAAAAAGGCCGCAAGGGAAAGCGGGCATATCCGACTGTAAAAGTAATACTCCAAAACACAAGGGCAAAGATAGACAAATTGCACAAGGGGATTATGAACAGGAACGTGCAAAATAAAAAAATCAAGCCCTAAAACAGCAAAATACAACACGCTGCCGGGCGTGCGAAAATGAAAGAAAAAATAAATTTGTTTTGGCAAAAATCTGAAAAATGGCTTGACAGCAAGGCTTTTAGGGTGTATACTGCATTAGTATCACATAATGGACTAGTGCGCCAAAAAGAGGAATACGCAGGCGGCGGCTGGACGGGTCAAACCGAAAAGTTTGTGAAAAACGCCGAAAGGTTCCCTTCGACGCGGGTCGAATTATGTGTGTCTGCTCAAATTTGACCCGTGTATACGACATCCCGTAGAGTATAAAAGTAAGGAGTGGTTGATTTTATGATGAAAGTCAAGCCCGTAAAGCTCGGCAAAACCGAGCGCATGAGCTTCTCCCACATCGACGAAGTCATCAGTATGCCGAACCTGATCGAGGTCCAGAAGAACTCTTATCAGTGGTTCCTGGACGAGGGCCTGAAAGAGGTCTTCCACGATATCGGCACCATTGAGGACTACACCGGCAATCTGGCACTGAGCTTTGTGGACTTCCGCCTGGATAAGGAGCCGAAGTACAGCATCAAGGAGTGCAAGGAGCGCGACGTGACCTATGCAGCACCCCTGCGCGTCACCGCCCGTCTGCTGAACAAGGAGACCGGCGAAGTGAAGGATCAGGAGATCTTCATGGGCGATTTCCCGCTGATGACCGATGCCGGCACCTTTGTGATCAACGGTGCAGAGCGTGCGATCGTCAGCCAGCTGGTGCGTTCTCCCGGCGTGTTCTACGGCGATGCCAAGGATAAGGTGGGCAACGACCTGTACAGCGCCACCATGAACCCCAACCGCGGTGCATGGCTGGAGTACGAGACCGATGCTTCCGATGTGTTCTATGTCCGTATCGATAAGAACCGCAAGCTGCCTGTCACCGTGCTGTGCCGTGCACTGGGCCTGTCCACCAACGAGGACATCCTGAACTTCTTTGGCGACGATGAGCGCATCCTCGCTACTCTGGAAAAGGATACCACCAAGAATCAGGAAGAGGGCCTGCTGGAAGTCTACCGCAAGCTGCGCCCCGGCGAGCCTCCCACGGTGGAGTCTGCTACCAGCCAGATCAACATGCTGTTCTTCGACCCGCGCCGTTACGACCTGTCTCGTTTCGGCCGTTATAAGATGAACAAGAAGCTGTCTCTGGCCCGCCGCATCACCGGTCAGGTGGCTGCTGAGAATGTGGTCGCTCCGCTGACCGGCGAGATCCTGATCGAGGCTGGTGCCAAGATCACCCGCGAGCTGGCTGAGAAGGCTGACAATGCCGGTGTGAATCTGGTCGTGCTGAAGCTCGACGATCCCATGAAGGAAGAGAGCCGGAAGGTCAAGGTCATCACCAACGGCTGTGTGGATGCACAGGGCTTCTTCTCCTTCGACGTGAAGGAGTGCGGCATCAACGAGCGCTGCTCCTTCGATGAGATCAAGAAGATCCTCGACACCACCTCTGATGTGGAAGAGCAAAAGGAGATGCTGCGCCGCAACCACGACCAGCTGATCGGCCGCACCGTTACGGTCGCCGATATTCTGGCTTCCATCAACTACCTGAACGGTCTGGGCCACAATATTGGCACCACCGATGATATCGACCATCTGGGCAACCGCCGCATCCGCAGCGTGGGCGAGCTGCTGCAGAACCAGTTCCGCATCGGCTTCTCCCGCATGGAGCGCGTCATCCGTGAGCGCATGACCCTGCAGAGCCAGGATCAGAGCGTCATCACCCCGCAGGCCCTCATCAACATCCGTCCGGTGGTGGCAGCCATCAAGGAGTTCTTCGGTTCTTCTCCGCTGTCCCAGTTCATGGATCAGAACAACCCGCTGGCTGAGCTGACCCACAAGCGCCGCCTGTCTGCTCTGGGCCCCGGCGGTCTGAGCCGTGACCGCGCAGGTTTCGAGGTCCGCGACGTTCACTACAGCCACTACGGCCGTATGTGCCCCATCGAGACTCCTGAAGGCCCCAACATCGGTCTGATCTCCTATCTGGCATCTTACGCCAAGATCAACGAGTACGGCTTCGTGGAAGCTCCGTACCGCAAGGTCAAGAAGACCTACGACGAGAACGGCCGCCTGCTCGAGCAGGTCGTTACCGACGAAGTGGAGTATATGACCGCTGATGTCGAGGACGAGTACGTTGTGGCACAGGCCAACGAGCCGCTGGATGAGGGCAAGCACTTCATCCGTCCCCGTGTGTCTGCCCGCCGCCGCGACGAGATCCTTGAAATTGATGCAGAGAAAGTCGATTACATGGACGTTTCTCCGCGAATGATGGTCTCTGTTGCTACTGCCTGCATCCCCTTCCTGGAGAACGATGACTGTAACCGTGCTCTGATGGGTTCCAACATGCAGCGTCAGGCAGTGCCTCTGATGGTCACCCAGCAGCCCATCGTTGCTACCGGTATGGAGTACAAGGCTGCTACCGACTCCGGCACCGCTGTTCTGGCAAAGAATGACGGTATCGTTGAGAAGATGGATGCCGACCATGTTGTTGTGCGCAACAACAAGGGTGAGCTGGAGGATTATCCTCTGGTCAAGTTCGCACGCTCCAACGCAGGCACCTGCATCAACCAGCGTCCCATCGTGGAGGTCGGCGAGAGCGTCAAGGCCGGTCAGGTGCTGGCCGACGGCCCTGCAATGCGCAACGGCGAAATTTCTCTGGGTAAGAACGCTCTGATCGGCTTCATGACCTGGGAAGGCTACAACTACGAGGATGCCGTTTTGCTGAACGAGAAGATCGTGCGCGAGGACGTGTACACCTCCATTCATATTGAAGAGTACGAGACCGAGAGCCGCGACACCAAGCTGGGACCCGAAGAGATCACCCGTGATATCCCCAACGTTTCTGAGGATGCACTGAAGGATCTGGACGAGCGCGGCATCATCCGCATCGGTGCCGAGGTCAAGAGCGGCGACATTCTGGTCGGTAAGGTCACCCCGAAGGGTGAGACCGAGTTGACCGCTGAAGAGCGCCTGCTGCGCGCCATCTTCGGCGAGAAGGCACGCGAAGTGCGTGATACTTCTCTGCGCGTGCCCCATGGTGCATACGGCATCATTGTGGATGTCAAGGTGTTCACCCCGGAGAACAGCGACGAACTGCAGCCCGGCGTGCGCGAGGTCGTCCGCTGCTATATTGCCCAGAAGCGCAAGATCAGCGTTGGCGATAAGATGGCAGGCCGTCACGGCAACAAGGGTGTCGTTTCCCGCATTCTGCCGCAGGAGGACATGCCCTACCTGCCCGACGGCACCCCGCTGGACATCGTGCTGAACCCTCTGGGCGTGCCTTCCCGTATGAACATCGGTCAGGTGCTGGAAGTCAACCTGGGCTACGCTGCCAAGGCATGCGGCATCAAGGTCATGACTCCCGTCTTCGACTCTGCTCGTGAGAACGACATCGGCGATACCTTTGATACCGCCCGCGAGATGTGGCATGGTGAGAATGCTCCTGCATATCCCACGAAGCTCCCCAAGATCATGGGCGAGAAGGGACACATCATCGACTTCTCCAAGATCGAGCTGGACCGCGATGGCAAGACCACCGTTTACGATGGCCGCACCGGCGAAAAGTTCGATAACCGCGTTACCGTCGGTTATATGTACTACCTGAAGCTGCATCACCTGGTCGATGATAAGATCCATGCACGTTCTACCGGCCCCTATTCTCTGGTCACTCAGCAGCCTCTGGGCGGCAAGGCCCAGTTCGGCGGCCAGCGCTTTGGCGAAATGGAAGTCTGGGCACTGGAAGCTTACGGCGCTGCTTACACTCTGCAGGAGATCCTGACCGTCAAGTCCGATGACGTGGAGGGCCGTGTGAAGACCTACGAGGCCATCGTTAAGGGTGAGCCGATCCCGCAGCCCGGCATCCCCGAGTCCTTCCGCGTTATGCTGAAGGAACTGCAGTCTCTGGGTCTGGACGTTGTTGTTCAGGACAAGGACGGCAACGAGATCGACATGCGTCAGAACTTCGACGACGAAGAGACCGGCTTTGATATGCGCGATGTTGCCGGCACTGAGAACGTCGTGCAGGAGAGCGAACTGCTCAACGATTATAATATTAAGGATGCCGATGCCGGTTTCGATGATCCTTCTGTGCTGGAGGACAATAACTCCGGTGCCGAAGCTCCCGCTTCTTCTGACGAAGTAGATTTCTGATCAGACAAAAAACACAAGCCTCAAGCCCCCTGTTCCGCGTGCTGCGGCAGGGGAAAGGGGCCTGTGGTCTGAACAAGAAAGCCGCCTGTATCATCGAGACAACTAGAGATTAAGAAAGGGTTCGTTTCATGGAAAACAACGTTTTCGATTCCATCAAGATCGGCCTTGCCTCCCCGGAGCAGATCCGCAACTGGAGCTACGGCGAGGTCAAAAAGCCTGAGACCATCAACTACCGCACCCTGAAGCCGGAGCGCGACGGCCTGTACTGTGAGCGCATTTTTGGACCTACCAAGGACTGGGAGTGCCACTGCGGTAAGTATAAGCGCATCCGCTACAAGGGCAAGATCTGCGACCGCTGCGGCGTTGAAGTGACCAAGGCTAAGGTCCGCCGTGAGCGCATGGGCCACATTGAGCTGGCCGCTCCCGTCAGCCACATCTGGTACTTCAAGGGCATCCCCAGCCGCATCGGCCTGATGCTGGACATCAGCCCCCGCCTGCTGGAGAAGGTGCTGTACTTTGCAAGCTATATCGTCACTGATCCGGGCGCTACCCGTCTGGAAAAGAAGCAGCTGCTCACCGAGAGCGAGTATCGTGAGATGCGCGACCACTACGGTGATGAGTTCGAGGCTGCTATGGGCGCTGAGGCCATTCAGGATCTGCTGAAGGAGATCGATCTGGATCAGCTGAGTGAAGAGCTGACTGCCGAGGTGGAAAAGTCCTCCGGCCAGAAGCGCGTGCGCATCCTCAAGCGTCTGGAAGTAGTTGAGGCATTCCGCATTTCCGGCAACCGTCCTGAATGGATGGTCATGGATGTGCTGCCTGTTCTGCCGCCTGACCTGCGCCCCATGGTCCAGCTGGACGGCGGCCGTTTTGCCACCTCCGACCTGAACGACCTGTACCGCCGCGTGATCAACCGCAACAACCGTCTGCGCCGTCTGCTGGAGCTGGGCGCTCCCGACATCATCGTGCGCAACGAGAAGCGTATGCTGCAGGAAGCAGTGGACAGCCTGATCGACAACGGCCGCCGCGGCCGTCCGGTCACCGGCCCCAACAACCGCGCACTGAAGAGCCTTTCCGATATGCTGAAGGGCAAGCAGGGCCGCTTCCGTCAGAACCTGCTGGGCAAGCGTGTTGACTACTCCGGCCGTTCCGTTATCGTCGTCGGCCCTGAGCTGAAGATGGATCAGTGCGGCCTGCCCAAGGAAATGGCTCTGGAGCTGTTCAAGCCCTTTGTCATGAAGGATCTGGTGGAGAAGGGCATTGCCAACAACATCAAGTCCGCCCGTAAGATGGTGGAGCGCGCTAAGCCCGAAGTGTGGGACAGCCTGGAGACCGTGATCAAGGGCCACCCCGTTCTGCTGAACCGTGCACCTACCCTGCACCGTCTGGGCATTCAGGCTTTCAACCCGGTGCTGGTGGAGGGCCGTGCAATCAAGCTGCACCCGCTGGCATGTACCGCATTCAACGCCGACTTCGACGGTGACCAGATGGCAGTGCATCTGCCTCTGGGCGAGGATGCCTGCCGTGAGGCCAAGATGCTGATGCTGGCTTCCGGCAACCTGCTGAAGCCCTCTGACGGCGCACCTGTTACCGTGCCTACGCAGGATATGATCCTGGGCAGCTACTACCTGACCACCGTTCGTGAAAATGACGAGGGCGCAGGCAAGGTGTTCCGCGATGAGAACGAAGCCCTGATGGCTTATGCAGAGCACATCGTTACCCTGCACGCACCCATCAAGGTGCGCCGCACCATGACCATTGACGGCGTGGAGCGCACCGGTCTGGTGGAAGCCACCGTCGGCCGCATCATCTTCAATAACCCTGTTCCTCAGAATCTGGGTTATATCGACCGTACTGATCCCGAGCACTGGCTGGAGTACGAGGTCAGCTTCCGCGTGACCAAGAAGACTCTGCCCGACATCATTTCCCGCTGCATGACCCGCAACGGCACCCGCAAGTGTGCAAAGATGCTGGATGCCATCAAGGCGCAGGGCTACAAGTACTCCACTCTGTCTGCGATCTCCGTTGCTGTGTGCGACGCTGTGATTCCGCCGCAGAAGCAGGAACTGATCGCTGAGGCTGACCAGCAGATTGCAAAGGTCGGCAAGCTGTTCAACCGCGGCCTGATCTCCGACAACGAGCGTTACAACCAGACCATCGCCATCTGGCAGGCTACCACCGATAAGGTCTCCAAGGCTCTGGCAGACAACCTGCCCAAGGATAATGAGATCTATATGATGGCAGACTCCGGTGCTCGTGGTTCTATGAACCAGATCAAGCAGCTGGCCGGCATGCGCGGCCTGCTGGCAAACACCGCCGGCCACACCATCGAGATGCCCATTCGTGCCAACTACCGTGAAGGTCTGAATATTCTGGAATATTTCGTTTCTGCCCGTGGCGCCCGTAAGGGTCTGGCCGATACCGCTCTGCGTACCGCTGACTCCGGTTACCTGACCCGCCGCATGGTCGATGTCTCTCAGGATGTCATCGTGCGCGAGATCGACTGCGGCACCACCGACGGCCTGTGGGTGTCTGAGATCCACGAGGGCAAGGAGAAGATCGAGAGCTTCCGCGAGCGCTTGATCGGCCGCTTCGCTGTGGGCGATGTGGTCAACCCCGTCACCGGCAAGGTCATCGTGCCGGAAGGCAAGATGATCGACCTGTACGATGCAAACGAGATCGAGGCTGCTGGCATTACCAAGCTGAAGATCCGCAGCCTGCTGACCTGCCGTGCAAAGACCGGTGTCTGCGCACGCTGCTACGGTTCCGATATGGCAAACGGCGAGCCGGTCCGTCTGGGCGAGTCTGTCGGCGTTATCGCCGCAGAGTCCATCGGCGAGCCTGGTACTCAGCTGACCATGCGTACCTTCCATACCGGCGGTATCGCATCTGCTGAAGATATCACGCAGGGTCTTCCCCGTGTTGAAGAGCTGTTCGAGAGCCGCCGTCCCAAGAGCATGGCCATCATGAGCGAGATCTCTGGTGTCGTTTCTCAGGACGATACCAAGAAGAATGTCGTCATCAAGGTGACCGGCAAGGACGAGAACGGTGCCGAGGTCGTAAAGAGCTACTCCATCCCGTTCACCCAGCATTCCCGCGTGATGCCGGGTGACCGTGTGGAGAAGGGCGACATCATCACCCGTGAAGGTGTTCTGTATCCGCAGGATATTTTGGCGATCAAGGGTCTGGAGGATGTCCAGAACTACCTGATCAACGAAGTTCAGAAGGTCTACCGTCTGCAGGGCGTTGAGATCAACGATAAGCATATCGAAGTCATCGTCCGTCAGATGTGCCGCAAGGTGCGCGTGACGGATTCCGGTTCTTCCAACCTGATCGGCGGTGCACTGGCAAGCCGTCTGGAAGTGGAGAACATCAACGCCGATCTGCAGCAGCGCATCGACGCTGGTGAAGAGGGCCTGAAGCTGGTCGAGTACCAGCAGGTGCTGCTGGGCATCACCAAGGCTGCTCTGGCAAACGACTCTTTCCTGTCCGCTGCATCCTTCCAGGAGACCACCCGCGTGCTGACCGAAGCTGCCATCAAGGGCAAGGTCGACCCGCTGGCCGGCCTGAAGGAGAACGTCATCATTGGTAAGCTGATCCCCGCAGGTACCGGTCTGCCGGAAGTCCGTGAGGATCTGAAGAACCGTGAGGCTGAGCGCGATGCTGAGGTCGCTGCTGAACTGGCAGCTGCTGTACAGTAAGCAAAGCTCCTTCTTCTGAAATAAAACAATGGACCGCTCTGTGGGCATCCGCCTGCAGGGCGGTTTTTATATGCCCGGAAAAGCGGAAACAGGAGAGAAAACCGTGCGTTTTGCGTCGAAAAAATGCTGAAAGAAAAAATCTGGAATAAATGCAAAAAACTTTGCAAAAACTGTTGACATCCGCCTGTAAAGCGAGTATTATATAACTGTTGCGCATCCCTCATGGGGATAGTGCGGCAAAAAAGTCGGAAAAAGTCCGATGTGCATTATTAAGAAAGGAGAAACAAAATGCCTACTTTTAACCAGCTTGTACGCAAGGGCCGTCAGGTTCTGGCTACCAAGAGCACCGCTCCCGCACTGCTGAAGAGCTACAATTCTCAGAAGAAACAGTATTCTGATCTGAACAGCCCCC
>ENA-UAYF01000719-UAYF01000719.1-human-gut-metagenome-genome-assembly--contig:-NODE-719-length-16261-cov-9.202518_pt1 | contig 16261 bp, 14 predicted proteins | sample MGYA00244017_ERZ654600 | MGnify/ENA primary metagenome ERZ654600 (study PRJEB26926, sample SAMN06164490) | human gut metagenome | biome: ENVO:00009003; feature: ENVO:2100002; material: ENVO:00002003... | reverse complement strand
ATTAAGTCGTCGGCAGCGTCAGATGTGTATAAGAGACAGCCATATATATGTAGCAGCGCGCCGCGGGCAGAACTGCGGGATGGGAGGGAATGGGATGTATGCCAAGCGCAAAAAGCGGCTTAGGCCGCAAAGCTGGCTGGCCCTGCTGTTCCGTCAGCCGCCGCCGGGCTTTTACCGCGCCCCTGCCGTCTACCTGAGCGGGGGCCGCATGGAGGTGGAGCACTTTTGCCGCATTCTGGCCTACAGCCCCGACTGCCTGTGCCTGCAGATGCCCCATGGCCGGTTGACCATCTACGGCGACGGGCTGAAGATCGTCACCCTTACCGCCAGCCGCCTGACCCTGCGGGGGCGGTTCGTGCGCACGGACTTTGCGGATGACTAGGAGGTGCCCATGGAACCGGTAAGCCTTTGGGCCGCGGTGGAGTTCACCGCATGCAATGGCAGCACCGAAGCCCTGCTTACCGCTGCCGCCCGGGCCGGGCTGCATCCCTACGGGGTCACAGCCCGGCCGGGAGGGTTTGGCGGGCGGTGTGCCGCGTGGCAGTACCCGCGCCTTGCCGCGCTGGCCCGCAAGCACCGGGTGCGGCTGCGCATCCGCCGGAAGCTGGGGCTGTATTTCTGCCTGCGCCCCTTGCTGCGCCGGGCCGGGCTTTGGGCGGGGCTGGCGGTGTTTGTGCCGCTGCTGCTCTTTGCACAGCAGTTCGTCTGGTATGCGGACACCTCTTCCCTCACCACCGGACAGGCTGCGCGGGCCTGCGCCGTCCTGCGGGAAGCGGGCCTGCAGCCCGGTGCGGCTGTGACCGAGGCAAAGCTCACCGCCGGGGAGTACGCCCTTTTGCACAGCGGCGAGTTCTCCTGGGCCAGCCTGAATTTTGCCAAAGGGCGGCTGGTGGTGGAAGCCGCCGCGGCCAGGCCCAAGCCGGACATTGCCGCCGGAACGCTGCACGGCATCCGGGCAAAATGCGGCGGCACTGTTCTGCGCACGAACCTTACCAGCGGCACCATGCTGGTGCAGCCGGGCCAGCAGGTGGAGGCCGGGCAGGGCCTCATTGGCACAGCCCGCGCCGAGTGGGACGGCACCCTGATCTTTGCGCCCGCCGCTGGAACGGTGATCGCTCAGTTTGAGTGGAGCGACACCCGCACCGTGCCCTTGGAAGAGACGGTGCAGCAGTACACCGGCGCGTGCACCCGCGCATACCGGGTGACAGCGTTCGGGCACACCTTCTCCCTGCCCGCCGCGCCTGCGCCGGAACATGCGGCGGTGATCCTCCGGCACTTCCAGCCGGAGGTGCCGCTGCTGGGCCTTGCCCTGCCCTGCTCTGTGGAGGAGACCTGCCGCTATGTGCAGCAGCCGGAAACGCTGCACCGCACCGAAGCGCAGGCCGCCGCGCTGGCCCGGCTGCAAAGCCTGCAGGCGCTGTACGCCGCATGGCCGGACGCGGAGCACATCGCCCGCAAAGAGGACTGCACCGTGAACGGCAATGTACTGGACTATACCGTCACCTACACCGTGGCAGCGGACATCTGCGGGTGAAAGGATTCCCGTTGTAATTCGTCAAAAAGCATGCTAAACTAAAAATGCCACCCCGAAGGGTGGCGTTAAGGTGCTATCTGCAAGCGCAGGTGGTCATGCTTCCCTCCGGCAAGCGTCCGGGGGACGTAAAAGCTTATTGTTTGTTCCCCCGTTCGCAAACGCGGAAGGGGGGATGCATCATGGTGTTGAACGATGTTCTGCAGCTGTTCGTCATTGTTGGCGGCACAGTTGGGATTACATTTCAAATCGCATGGGCAATCTTCAAAGAGATCCATAACAATAAGAAATGACCGCCCCAATCTCCAAACGGTAAGCGGTCATTCTTATTGACTATCTAGCCGGAGGGAGCTGACCATTGCGGACAGCGCCTTTTCTGTTTGTAGTATAGTTGTTTTTTAGCGGTTTGTCAAGTCCCCTGCTCTGCAGCGGCACGTTCCGCCGCCTGCGCGTCGTACTCGGCAAGCAGGTCGTTGAGGTCGTACTGGTACTTGCTGTGGCAGAAGTGGCACACCACCTCGCAGGCGGGGTCCTCGTCGCGCATCCTCACCAGCTCCTTGCGGCCAAGGCTGAACAGCATCTCCTTGGTGCGCTCGGCGCTGCAGTCGCACTGGTAGTGCACATCGCGCTCGTCCAGCACATTGGGGGCAAAACCCGCCAGCGCCAGCTGCATCATGTCCTCGGGGGTCTTGCCCTCGTGCAGCAGGGTGGTGACGGACGGCATGGCCGCGATATTCTTTTCCAGCTGATCGATCTCCGCATCGGTGGCACCGGGCAGCAGCTGCACCATAAAGCCGCCTGCGCACAGGATGGACAGGTCCTTGTCCACCAGCACGCCCAGCGCCATGACGGTGGGCACCTGCTCGCTGTAGGCGTAGTAGGCGGTCAGGTCCTCGGCGATCTCGCCGGAGACCAGCGGCACCTGCCCCACGGTAGGCTCCTTCTGCAGACGGTTATCCCGGATGACGGTGAGCACACCGTCTTTGCCCACAGCGCCGCCCACATCCAGGTGGCCGTTCGGCTTTGCGGGCAGCTCCACCAAGGGGTGATCGATGCAGCCCTTCACGTTGCCGGTGCCGTCGGTGCAGGCAATGACCACGCCCGCCGGGCCGCCGCCGGACACACGCAGGGTGATCTGGTCACGGTCGTCCTTGAGCATGGAGCCCATCAGGGCCGCGCCGGTGAGCAGACGGCCCAGTGCCGCGCTGCAGGTGGCGCTGGTGGTGTGCAGCTTTTCGGCCTTGCGGACGATCTGGGTGGAATCCACACCGCAGAACACGACCCCGCCGTTCTCCGACAGGCCGCGGATCAGATTTGCCATAAAGTTATCCCTCCAATTGTGTATATTGCTTGACTGCGCAGAAGAAATAGCGCTGGCTGTCCTCGGTCAGTGGGCCGAAGGTCTCGCCGTCGCAGACGCTTTCCAGCGCAAAGCCGTGCTTTTCCAGCGCGGTGCGGATGGTGTCAAGGTCATAGGTGTACTCGCAGAACTGCTCGTGGAAGTGCTCGCCGGTCTCGTGGTAGTCGATGTCCACGGTGATCTCCACGCGGCGGTTGGCGGCATCGTAGTGGTTGCGCCACACACAGGCGGCATCCTCTTCCTCAAAGGTGAACGCGTTGTCGCCCAGCACGTTCCGGTGCTTGTAGGGCGTGTTCATATCGAACAGGAACACCCCGCCTTTCTCCATGAAAAAGCCCGCGTTGGCAATGGCGGTGTCGAGGTCCGGGATGTGGTTGAAGGTGTCAAAGGTGGACACCGCGCCCCGGATGGTGCCGTACAGATCGAGCTTGAGCAGGTCCTGCCGGAGCAGCAGCAGCCTGCCGGAAAGGCCCAGCTGTTCGGCCTTATCGCGCACAACGCAGAGCATCTCCTCGGACTGGTCAATGCCGATCATATCATAGCCCGCCTGCGTGAGCATCAACGTCAGCTCACCGGTGCCGCAGCCAAGGTCGGCAAGGATGCCGTCGTGGATGCCGTGAGCTTCCAGCTTTGCATGGATGTGGGTATACAGGGCATCGTAATCGGCCTCGCCGTTGAATTCATCGTAGAAATAGGCAAATTCGTTGTAGGCCATGGTTTACTCCGCTTCCTGTTCCCCGGCCACAGCGGCATTGAGCACCGCCTGCAGCTCCGGGATGCCGTAGCCGTTCTCGCCGCTGGTCAGCACCACCTTCTGGCAGCCATAGGGGCGGCAGAGGTTCTCAAAGTCTTCCAGCGTCTTGGCCAGCTGGCTCTTTTTGAGCTTGTCGGCCTTGGTCAGGGCCACCACGTAGGGGATCTGGTGATAATGCAGATAGCGCAGCATCTGCTCATCGTCGGCGCTGGGGGCGTGGCGGCAGTCCAGCAGCTGCACCAGCAGGGTGTGGTGGCGGGGTGCTTCAAAGTAGCTGTTGATGAGGTCGTCCCAGCGCTCACGGTCGGCGTTGCTCACCTTGGCGTAGCCGTAGCCGGGCAGGTCCACAAAGTAGCAGTCGTCCACCGAATAGAAATTGATGGTGGCCGTTTTGCCCGGCGTACTGGACACGCGGGCAAGGTTTTTGCGGCTGCACAGCTTATTGATGAGGCTGGATTTGCCCACGTTGGACCGCCCCGAAAAGCTCAGCTCCGGGCGGTCGCTCTCGGGCAGCTGGCTGGAAATGCCGTAGCTGGCAATGAAATCAGCTTTGTTGTAATTCATGGAGCTTTCCTTTCTTTGATAAGGGGATTGGGGGATCGTCACCGGACACTCCGTCCCGCCTGCGCTCGCCAGACCACCAGCGAAGGCAAGCCCTCGCACTTCCCGTCGGGCTTTTCTGTCGATTTTAGTCGCAGCCTGCACTTTAGACATGGCTTCGCGCATCTTGCCGGAGTATCCGGTGCCGATCCCAGCAGGACGGCAGATAGTTTCTCCAGCGAATGTCCTGGGGGTGGGGCCCCGGCGCGCAAGCGTTGGGGCGGGACTGGAGTCCCGGGCTGTTCGCGGAGAAAGCTATCTGCCGCCCTGCCCTATTCTCAGCACACCGCGCCGGGCTGGGGCTTTTCTGCGGTGGGCGGCACAATGGCGGCGTCTGCCGCCTTTTTCTTTGCATGGGTGCGGCTGGGAGCCTTGGCCTTCTTTGCGTTCTGGGGCTTGAGCAGGGCCGCGTTCAGCACCTGCGTCAGGCTCTGCATGGGCAGGAAGGTGAGGTTCTTCTTCACCTCGTCGTCCACCTCGTACAGGTCGGGTTCGTTGTCCTTGGGGATGAGCACCGTTTTCATGCCCTCGCGGTAGGCCGCCATGCTCTTTTCCCGCAGGCCGCCGATGGGCAGCACGTTGCCGTGCAGGGTGATCTCGCCGGTCATGGCCACATCACCGCGCACCGGGATGCCGGACAGGCAGGACACCAGCGCCGTGGTCAGGGTGACACCGGCAGAAGGGCCGTCCTTGGGCACTGCGCCCTCCGGGGCGTGGATGTGCAGGTCGCACTTCTTGAGCTTTTCCGGGTCGATGCCGTACTCGGCGGCGTGCACGCGCACCCACGTAACGGCCAGCTGAGCGCTCTCCTTCATCACATCGCCCAGCGAACCGGTGACGGTGATCTTGCCGCTGCCGTTGTCCATCACCTGCACCTCGATGGGCAGGGTCTCGCCGCCCACACTGGTCCATGCCAGACCGTTGGCGATGCCCACCGCGTTGGTGCGGTTGAGGAAGTCGGGCTTGACGAAGCGGGGGCCAAGCAGCTGTTCCAGCATGGTGCCGGTAACGGAGACGCTTTCCGTCTCGCCTGCCGCGATCTTGCGGGCGCACTTGCGCAGCACGCTGGTGATGGTGCGTTCCAGATTGCGCACACCGGCCTCGCGGGTGTAGCCGTCGATGATGCCGTACAGCGCGCTCTGGCTCAGCGTGACCTTGCCGGTCAGGCCGCAGGCCTTGAGCTGCTTGGGCAGCAGGTGCTTGCGGGCAATGTTGTATTTTTCCACGCGGGTGTAGCTGGGCAGCTCGATCACGTCCATGCGGTCGCGCAGCGGGCCGGGGATGCTGCCCAGATCGTTGGCCGTGGTGATAAAGAGCACATGGCTCAGATCGAACGGGATATCGATGAAATGATCGTTGAAGGTGCTGTTCTGCTCCGGGTCCAGCGCTTCCAGCAGGGCTGCGGCCGGGTCGCCCCGGAAGTCGCCTGCCAGCTTGTCGATCTCGTCCAGCAGCATGAGGGGGTTCGCGCTCTTGGCAGAGATCATGGCAGTGATGATCTTGCCGGGCATCGCGCCGATGTAGGTGCGGCGGTGGCCGCGGATCTCGGCTTCATCCCGCACGCCGCCAAGGCTGATGCGCACATACTTGCGGCCCAGACTTTCGGCGATGGAGCGTGCAATACTGGTCTTGCCCACGCCCGGAGGGCCTACAAGGCAGATGATCTGTGCCTTCACGTCCGGTGCCAGCTTGCGCACGGCCAGCGTTTCCAGAATGCGGTCCTTCACCTTTTTCAGGCCGTAGTGGTCGCGGTCCAGGATCTGCTGTGCGCGGCTGATATCAAGGTCGTCCACCGTAAAGGTGTTCCACGGCAGGTCAAGGCAGGTGTCCAGATAGGTGCGGATGACCGTTGCCTCCTGATTGGAGCCTTGCATCTTGGCAAGGCGGTCTACCTCCTTGAGCAGCTTCTTCTCGCTGTCCTCGGCAAGGTGCAGCTCGGTGATCCTGCGGCGGTACTCGTCGGCCTCGGCGTGGGTGTCGTCGCCCTCGCCCAGCTCGTCGCTGATGATGTGCAGCTGTTCGTGCAGGTAGTAATCGCGCTGGTTCTTGTCCATGGACTCGTTGACCTTTTCCGCGATCTCCTTTTCAATTTTCATCACCTGACACTCACGGCGCAGCATCTCGATGAGCTTTTTCAGCCGTCCGTTCAGGGTGCCCTCGTCCATCACAGCCTGCTTGTCCTCGTAGCGGAACAGCAGGTTTGCGGGCATGTACTCGCTGAGGAAGGCGGGGTCGTCGCTGGAAACGATGGCAAACACCACGTCCTTGCCAAGGCGCGGGTTCATGCCAAGGTACTCGTCAAACCCGGCCTTGAGGGCGCGCAGCAGCGCTTCGGTCTCCACGGCATCGTCGGCCTTGCCTGCGCGCACCGGGGCCGGGCGCACCTCCGAAAGCAGAAAATCGCCGCTGGCATCCAGTGCACTGAGCTTTGCGCGGTACTTGCCCTCCACCAGGACCTTTACAAGGTCCCCGGAGACGCGCAGCACCTGCTTGACCTCGGCCACCACGCCGTAGCTGAACAGGTCTGCCTGCTGCGGCTCGGTGGTGTCCATGGACTTCTGTGCCACCAGAAACACGTTGGAATTATTTGCCATTGCCCACTCCACGGCGGCAATGCTCTTTTCGCGGCCCACCTCAAAGTGGACGAGATTGTTGGGGAACACCACCAGCCCGCGCAGGGCGATGGTGGGCAGATGCAGCTTTTTGCGCTCCACCTTGATGGTAACTTTTTCACTCATAGTGCAAACACCTCCCGGCTGCCGCGCACTTTCCCACGGCGGCAGCGCTGTATGCAAGAGATTTTATCTTTAAAATAGCAGGTTGTTTCCTTATTATACTGATTTCCGGCCAAAATGCAACTGTGATGCATGGACGGTTGGTTATTCCCCCCGCTTTTCCTGCGTGGAGAAGCCCATTTTGCCAAGAGCCGGCAGCAGGGCCTTGAGGGTGATGGAGGTCAGTGCGCCCATCACAAGGCCCAGCACCAGCATGACCGGCGCGTAGTAGAACGAGAGCGAGGACGAGATGATCACGCCCGCGCCCAGCAGTTGGCCGATGTTGTGGGCCAGTGCGCCGCATACGGACAGGATGAACCAGGTGGGCCGCACCGGCAGCAGATAGTAGAGCACCCACATCACCAGCAGGGACAAAAGGCCGCCGCACAGCGAGAGAAGGCCCGCCGTGAAGCCGGACACCAGAAACACGAACAGTGCCTTGAGCACGTCCAGCACCAGCGCCTGCCTTGGCCCCATGAAAAACAGCGCGTACATCACCACGATGTTGGCAAGGCCCAGCTTCATGCCCGGCAAAAGGCCCGGGATGGTGAGCGTGCCCTCAATGAACGAAAGCGCCATGGCCAGCGCAAACAGCAGGCCGGAAAGGGCGATGCGGCGCGTTTTTTCGTAACTGCGTCTGTTTTGGGGCATGCTGCACCCTCCTTTACTCTTCGGTCTGCTGGCTCTGCTCGTAGCTTTCCTGCTCTTCCATGGCAGCTTCCCACGCGGCAAACAGCTCTTCCTGATGGAAGCGCAGGTCGCTCAGCTCGTCGCTCTTCTGGCGCAGCAGGTCGGGGTCGTTGTACACTTCCGGCGAGTTGATCTCGTTGTCCAGCTCCACTTCGCGTGCACCGCAGGCTTCCATCTCGTCCTCGCAGGCCTTGATCTTGGCGCGCAGCTCTGCGCGGCGGCGGCGCTGCTCCCTGCCGTAGCCGGTCTTGGCCGGTTCGGCGGCCTTCTGCACGGCAGGGGCCGGGGCGCTGCGGCCCATCAGGGCATCGTAGCTGGGGTAGAGGGTGGCCTTGCCGTCCTCAAGGTAGAGGATGGGGCAGGCCAGACTGTTCATCAGGTGGCGGTCATGGGTGACCAGCAGCAGCGTGCCGGTGTAGGCCATGAGGGCCTCGGTCAGGTTTTCGCGGGTGTAGATGTCCAGATGGTTGGTGGGCTCGTCCAGAAACAGCAGGTTGGGCCGTTCCAGCACGATCTCCGCAAAGCGCAGGCGGGCCAGCTCGCCGCCGGAAAGCGCCTCGCAGGGCTTGAACACCGTCTCGCCCCGGAAGCCCAGCTTTGCCAGATGGCTGCGCACCTCCAGCTCGGTCATGCGGGGGTACTTGTTCCAGATCACATCGATGACCCGGCCCTGTCCCAGACGGTTCTGCTGCTGGGCAAAGATGCTGGGCCGTGCGCCGGTGCCCAGCCGCACCATGCCGCCGGAGGGGCGGCGCTTGCCGTCCAGCACCTGCATCAGGGTGGACTTGCCCGCGCCGTTGGGGCCTGCGATCACCAGCCGCTGGCCGCGGCACACCGTGTAGGTAAAGGGTTCCAGCAGGGTGCGCTCCCCTATTTTGATGGTCAGGTTCTTGAGCAGCACCAGTTCGTTCCACGGTTCTACGTCATATTCAAACCGGAACTTGAGCTGGTTGGTCTCGTCCTTGGGCGCTTCGGTGATCTCCAGCTTTTCCAGCTGCTTGCGGCGGCTCTGGGCCATTTTGGTGGTGGAGGCGCGCACAAGGTTGCGGTCCACATAGTCCTGCAGCTTTTCGGCCAGTGCCACATCTGCATCGTGCTGTTTCTGGCGCAGGGCATCGGCGGCTTCCTTCTGGGGCAGGTAGGCCGAGAAGTTGCCCTTGTAGGTGGTCATGGTCTGGAAGGAGACCTCCCAGATCTTCGTACACACGTTATCGAGGAAGTAGCGGTCGTGGCTGACCACCAGCACCGCACCGGAATAGCTTTTGAGGTAGTTTTCCAGCCATTCCATGGTGGCAAAGTCCAGGTGGTTGGTGGGCTCGTCCAGAATGAGCACGTCCGGCTTTTCCAGCAGCAGCTTTGCCAGCCGCAGCCTCGTCAGCTCGCCGCCGGAGAGCACCGCAATGTTCTTCTGCCATGTATCCTGCGCAAAGCCCATGCCGGACAGCACCTTTTTGATGTTCACATCCATGTTGTAGCCGTCGGCGGCATCCACGATGTTCTGCAGCTGGTCGTGCCGGGCCAGCAGCTCCGTGTCGTCCGGCTGCGCGGCCATTTTGCGCTCCAGCACCTGCATCTGGGCCATGGCATCCAGCACAGGGGCAAAGGTGGAGCGCATCTCGCCGTAGAGATCCAGCGTGGCATCCAGCTTTGCGTTCTGTTCCAGATAGCCCAGCGTCACGCCGTGGGTCACGCTGAACTCACCTTCGTAGTCCTGGTACTCGCCGGTCAAAATCTTGAGCAGGGTGGTCTTGCCCGCGCCGTTCTGGCCCACGATGCCGATGCGGTCCTCCCGCTCGACACTGGCGGTCACATCGTGCAGCACGATCTTCTCGCCAAAGCTCTTGCCTAGTTTTTCCAAATGTATCAGCATAGTTTTATGATCCCGTTCTCCATCCGCTTGTTGGCTCAGCACTGGTGGCGGCGGTTCTTCAGGCCCACATTGGCCAGCTCTTCCTGCTCCATCACCAGCGGGTACAGCTCTTTCAGGTCTGCGATCTCGTAGGTGGGCACCACCTTGCCGGGGTTCTCGGCGTGGCTGGGGTTATACCAGCAGGTGTCAAGGCCCGCATTCACGCCGCCCTGAATGTCGCTGCTCAGGCCGTCGCCCACCACCAGCACATGCTCGCGGTTCTCCACGCCAAGGGCGCGCAGGGCCGCATCAAAAATTCTGCGGTTCGGCTTTTCGCTGTCCATCTTCTCGGAGACGAACACGTCCTCCATAAAGTTCAGCACACCGCTCTCGGCCAGACGGCGGGTCTGCACCTTCTGGAAGCCGTTGGTCACAACGGCCAGCGTTGCCACCTCGGAAAGTTCCCGCAGCACATCCAGCACTTCCGGCCCCATCAGGTCCGGGTGGGTGGAGAGCTGTTCCAGATAGAAGCGGTTCATCTCGGCTCCGTCACCGGCGGCATCAATGGCCTTGAGGAAGCGGGTGAACCGCTCCGCCATGAGCTTTTCCCGCTTGATCTGGCCTTTTTCCAGCTGCCGCCACAGCTCCGAGTTGATGGTGCGGTAGGTCTGCACCGTTTCTGCGTCCGGCTCAATGCCGTAGTTCACCAGCGTTTCGGCCAGTGCCTTGCTTTCGGCTGCGTCAAAGTTCAGCAGGGTGTTGTCTGCATCGAACAGCACGCAATAATATTTTGCCATAAACCTTCCCTCTTTTCCTTCTGCCATGGCCTCAGCTGCCATGCGCTCAACAACAGGCAGAAGCCAGCCCTGCCGTAAACAGAGCTGGCTTCACATCATTCTGTTACAATTTCGTACGGTGGTACGTCTGTCTGCTCGGGGTCGTTGTCCGGGCAGGTGGTTTTGACATCACAGGGGGTGGCAGCACACTTTGCCATTTCCTCTTCCAGCGCGCCGTTGTCCACGTTCTCCCAGTCGGTGCCGTAATCGTCCACGCTGCCGTCGGTCACATTCTCTTCCCCGGGCAGCGCCGGGATGCGGGGTTCCTCGTAGTACATGCAAACGCCTCCCTTCCTGCCAGCCTATGCGGCACAGCAGGCCGGGGTGACAGTCTCAGGACGCGGAGTCCGTGGATGCGGACTGCTCGTTGGCGGCTTCCTTGCTGGCATTGGATTCCGAAGCCGCATGGGAGCTGCCAGAGCTTGCAGAGCTGCTCTCGCTGCCGGAGCTGCTATGGGAAGCCGAGCTGCTCTCACCAGAGCCCGCGTGGGACGAGCTGGTGCTGTGGGAAGAGCTGGCTGTTCCGTTGGAAGCAGAAGCCGAGCCTGCCGGGGAAGCCGTGCTCTCACTGCTGGAAGAGCTGTGAGACGAGCTGCCGGAGATGGATGTAGCCCCGGAGGATGCCCCGGAGGTGGTGCCGGACGATGCACCGGAAGAACTGGTGCTGCCGGAAGAACTGGTGCTGCCGGAAGAACCGCTGCCCGACGTGCTGCCAGAGCTGCCGGAGCTGGACGAAGAGCTGCCGGAGCTTACGCCGCTGACCGTCACATTCAGGACGTTGCTGGTAACGGTGCAGCCGTTGTAGCTTGCCACTGCGTACACCTTAAAGGTCGCATTGAGCATGGAGGGGTCGATCTCCACCTTGACGGTGGTCTTGCCCGCCGCCTGCGGCACTTCCACACCGTTGGCGTACCAGCGGATGCTGTCGGCAGTGAGGTGCTTGCCGCTCAGCTTTGCGGTAAAGGTGTAGGAATCGCCCAGCACGGCCTTGCCGGTGCTGCTGATATGCACGGAAGCCGCTGCAAACACGGCGGTCACGTCCACGTTCTGCTTGAAGTTCGTATCGGTGCGGGTCTTCTGGGTCACACCGTCGCTCCACTTGACGAACACATAGCCGTCCTGCGGCACAGCCGTCACGCTGATGGACTGGGCGGCGCTGGTCACTTCATAGGAGAGGGATGTCTTGCCGCTGTCGCTGCCGCTGGAAAGGGTGCCGCCGGTCTTGTCCACCCGGTAGCTGGCCTGATACAGCACACCCTGCTCTTCGGAAGAGCCTGCAGCCTCCGAGCTGCTGGGTGCTGTCACCGCAGAGCTGGGGTTCGGGGTATACTCGGCGCGGGTGGGGATGTTGGCGGTGTCCGGGCGGCGGTCGTCGGTCTGGTAAGCGTGGGTGCGCAGATAGCTCAGCATGGCCTTCAGGCCCACGGGCTTCAGGTGGATATCGCCGGTCTGGTAGTAATCCTCGCGGCCATAGCCGTTGGCATCCTTCAGCGCTTCGGCGCTGTTGAGGAACTTCAGGCCCATCTGCTCACACATGGACAGCAGGGCCATGTTGAAGTCGTCGATCTTGGTCTGGTCCATGTGGGGGTAGTTTGCGTGGTTTGCGGGCACCGGCGGCACCGTGTTCACGATGATGTCGGTGTAGGGGTAGCTTTCCTGAATGGCCTGCACCAGCGCGGTGTAGCTGCTGATGAACTCGTCCACGCTCATGCCGGTATCATTGGTGCCCAGCATGATGACCACGCGGCGGGGCTTCATTTTGGCCACGGCCTGCGCGATGGTGTAGGTGCTGCTGTCCTTTTTAAAGGTAACGATGCCCTCGTTCAGGGCGGCATGGGTGCCAATGCCCTCCTTGGCGCAGAACTGCTGCAGGCTGATCAGGCCGTTGGCGTACAGGCGCACCGTGTTGGAATCGCCGAGGAACAGCGTTTCCTTCTGGTAGCTCTCGCCCGCGTCGGCGGTCTCCGGCAGCAGGGCGGCAGAGGTCTCGCTGATCTGGTAGTGATCCGAGATATCCTCTTCGCCCGGCACCAGCACCTCGCTGGAGGGCTGTTCCACCGGGGCCGCAGGGTTCTTGCCGCGCTTGAGCAGCGTCATGGTAATGGCAATGGTCAGAATGGCTGCCAGCGCGCACACACTGCACACCAGCACAGCCTGCTTCTGCATAGGAGTAAGCGATTGCTTTTCCGGTCGTGTATTTCTCATATCTCTCACCATTCATTTCGTTTCCGGCACAGGGCCTTCCGGTCATGCCTGTCCGTTCAGGATCTGGTCTGCAAGGCTGGCGCAGCTTTCGGCCAGCAGCACCGGGTGGAAGGGTTCCAGCTCTTCCCTGCTGCCGTAGCCGTACAGCGCACCGGCGGCATCCAGCCCGCAGTCCGCAGCGCCGCGCATGTCGTCGTTGCGGTCGCCCACCATCAGCACCCGCCTGCCCTGCATCATGGGCTGGGCCAGCACATGGCGCACCACGTCGGTCTTGGTGTCGCGGCTCTCGTCCATGGACGCGCCGCCGATAAAATCAAAATAGCCTGCAAGGCCCTTTTCTTCCAGAATGGGCGTGACGACCTGCGTGGGCTTGGAGGTAGCGGTGCACAGCACAAGGCCCGCGTTCTTCAGGCGCTGCAGCATCTCTGCTGCACCGGGGTAGGCGGCGCACTCGTGGCTGCCCTTGACGGCGTAGCTGTCGCGGTACAGGTCGGTGGCCTTTTCAATGAGGGCCGGGTCGGTAAAGTGCTCGCCAAAGCTCTTGCGCAGCGGCGGGCCAAGGTAGCGGCGCAGGTTCATATTTGTGGTGTCCACGCCCATCTTGGCAAAGACTTCTTTTAATGTATTTATGATACCGGGAGCGGAATCGATCAGGGTCCCGTCCACATCAAACAGGATCGCATCGTAGTTCAGCAATTTGTAAATTTCCTCACTTTCATGGTGATACATTGTATAGTATAGCACAGAATCCCGTTATCAGCAATTCCAACAAATGGTTTTTACAAAAATTATGCATTCAAGCAGAGAAAAGGCCCGCCCGGCATCCGGACAGGCCTTTCAGCATCTTCTTACTTCGCTGCGGCATCCGCAGGCGGGTAGTACAGGTTGTTGGAGACGAACTCCAGCTTATCCTTGAGCACCAGCTCCAGATTTGCCACGGCGTGCACCATGTTGGTGGCCGAATCGTTTACTTCCAGCAGCTTGCACAGGTCCAGACCGTCCAGCTTCATGGCGGCGTCCATCTTCCGGCTTTCGGCGCACAGGATGTGGCTCAGGGCATTTTCCTGCAGAGCGATGCTCTCCACAAGGTCAATGACCGCCTGCTCCAGCGTCACCTTGGGCAGGCAGGGGCAGGGGCAGCGGGTGGTATCGATACAGTTCTCAGCAGACATGATAAAACCTTCCTTTCGTTCATCCGGTCAGGGGCGGTGTACGCCCCATTCTATGTCTGCCGGGTACGCCGGTGTTACTCCTGCTTTTTAGGATCCTGGGTGCCGCGCACCTTTTCAATGGTCTCGCGGTAGCCGCCGGAGCCGTACTGGATGCAGCGGTTGATGCGGCTGATGGTAGCCGTGCTGATCTCCACTGCCTTCACGATCTGATCGTAGGTCCTGCCGTCCAGCAGCATTTTTGCCGCTTCCAGCCGCTGCGCCATATCCGAGATCTCCTTTACAGTGCACAGGTCTTCAAAGAAGTTGTAGCACTCCTCCCGCGTTTCCAGACTGAGGATGGCATCGAACAGTGCATCGGTGGTCTGGTTTCTTCTGGAATTTTTATCTGCCATGAATGTTCTCCTTGCCGCCGCAGCGGCCTGTCCGGTTTTGGGAGCGTTCCCTCTTTTAAATGTTTCGGAACTGTTCCGGTTCTTTCTTGCATCATCACTTTAGCACATCAAAGTGTGAAAGTCAAGTCCTTGGCGTGAACTCTTTTCATCCGTTTGTGTGTATAGTTTTCTTCGTTTCACGCATGAACAAAAATCATCTAAAAATTCTTGCAGAACGCTTTTCTGAATTAGTGCATCCTCCGAACTTGTGCCAAAGATATTGACAATTTGTGAATCCCGCACTAAAATACGGACAATCATTCGGCAAATGCGATGAACAGGACATGATTCTTTGCAGCACCCTCTCCCAGAGAGCCGCCCATCTGATGCAAGGGCAGCAGTCAGGAGCAAAGCGTTCTCCCCTGCGAGCAGCCTGTGTGAACAAAGGCGCTGACCCCGCCTTCCAGTAATGCATGGCCGTTTTGCCCACGTTACGGGGCTGCGTATGTATGTACGCTGGGAGTGGCTGCCCTGTGCAGCAAACGAAGTGGTATCGCGGAGTATTCTATACACGATGTGCAGTGTATGTGAAGGCCTTCGTCTTCGATGGTTCGTCCCAAATGGAACGAACGCAGGAGGACGGGGCCTTTTTTACACCCTGCCGCCCCCATGTCGCTGACATTTGCCGGATGCCAAAAAAGGAAAGAGGTAAAAACAATGAATACGCTGGTCATCGTATTGATCGCAGCCGTGTGTCTGTTTGGCGCTTATATGCTTTACGGCCGCTGGCTGGCAAACAAGTGGGGCATCGACCCCTCTGCCAAGACCCCGGCAGTTGTCCATGAGGACGGCCGGGACTACGTTCCCACCGACGGCTGGACCGTGTTTGCACACCAGTTCAGCTCCATTGCCGGTGCAGGCCCTGTTACCGGTGCGATCCAGGCCGCTGCTTTCGGCTGGCTGCCGGTGCTGCTGTGGGTGCTGCTGGGCGGCATCTTCTTCGGTGCTGTCACCGACTTCGGCGCTCTGTATGCTTCCGTTAAGAACGACGGCAAGAGCATGGGCATGCTGATCGAAAAGTACATCGGCAAGACCGGCCGCAAGCTGTTCCTGCTGTTCTGCTGGCTGTTCTGCGGCATCGTCATTGCCGCCTTTGCCGACATGGTGGCCGGCACCTTCAATGCCTACGGTGCTGACGGTGCTCTGGTGGAGGCTGCCCAGACCAACGGTGCTGCCGGCATGGTCTCCATCATGTTCATGGTGTTTGCCGTGATCTTTGGCCTGCTGCAGAAGAACCTGCACTTCACCGGCTGGAAAGAGAATGTGATCAGCATCGTATTCATCGTGCTGTCCTTTGTGGTGGGTGCAAACTTCCCCATCATTCTGGGCAAGGCTGCATGGAGCTACATCACCTTTGTGTACATCTTCTTTGCTGCTGTCCTGCCCATGTGGCTGCTGAAGCAGCCCCGTGACCACATGACCACCTTTATGTTCGTGGCCATGATCGTGGGTGCTGTTCTGGGCCTGATCGTCAACCATCCCGTCATGAACCTGCCGGTGTTCACCGGCTTTACCAACGCCAAGCTGGGCACCATGTTCCCCATCCTGTTCGTTACCGTTGCCTGCGGCGCTGTTTCCGGTTTCCACAGTCTGGTGTCTTCCGGCACTTCCTCCAAGACCGTTACCAATGAGAAGGATATGCTGAAGGTCGGCTACGGTGCCATGGTGCTGGAAAGCCTGCTGGCTGTCATCGCCCTGTGCGTGGCCGGTGCTTCTGCTGCTGCAGACGGCACCCCCGCAGACGGCACCCCGTTCCAGGTCTTCAGCCGCGGCGTTGCCAGCTTCTTCGTGGGCTTTGGCCTGGACCAGCACTTTGCCTCTGTGTTTATGACCATGTGCGTTTCCGCACTGGCCCTGACCAGTCTGGATGCTGTGGCCCGTATCGGCCGCATGAGCTTCCAGGAGCTGTTCAGCGTGGACGACATGGAGCATGCTGAGGGCTGGCGCAAGCTGCTGTGCAACGTGTACTTCTCCACCTTCCTGACTCTGGCTTTCGGCTTCCTGCTGACCAAGATCGGCTACGCCAACATCTGGCCCCTGTTCGGTTCTGCAAACCAGC